>Ga0164315_10001115_pt1 | contig 20009 bp, 17 predicted proteins | sample GuaBasSedimGuay6_FD_113737 | JGI IMG/M metagenome (GOLD analysis project Ga0164315, IMG submission 113737) | Subseafloor sediment microbial communities from Guaymas Basin, Gulf of California, Mexico - Guay6, Core 4569-2, 0-3 cm | ecosystem: Environmental > Aquatic > Marine > Hydrothermal vents... | reverse complement strand
TCTTCTTTTATCTTCAACCCGATAATTGAAAACATCGTCCACACAGCAAAGTTGCAGGCGAATGCGACCGTGTTCATTGTCAAGACTGACCATTGCTTTTGTTTATGCGTTGCCATAATTGTTACCGCAGTAATCTCCTTGAATTTCCTGTGGTCGAAAATTTATCGCGCGCATGATAACCCTGCCAGACAAACTTCGTTAACATCACCAGCCAGCTCAAACAGTGCAAAATACCACCAAAGGGGTAGCTTCACATGATTGCTATCTAGCTGAAATACTGTGAATTTTTAGCTGTTTGAAACAAGGCATAAACTGTAAAACTCAATTCAAGGTATTAAGTGGTAGTGACCACATGAAGCAATAACAACATGACTCAACAAGCAGGCACCCCCTCCTCGGATAGCAGCACCTCTTTAATCATGCGAGCCAGCCAAATTTTGGCGCTCTTCATCGCGCTTGGCTTCGCCGGCATGATTTCATCCATCATCGTCTCGGAAAAAGTTAACGAGAGCGCCGCAAAAATTAATATGACAGGGTCGTTACGAATGCTCGCGGCAAGGGTCCAGGCGGCTCACTCTAACGGGGGTAACATCTCAATTAAAAAGGAGGTCTTAGATTTCCAGAAGCGACTGGATGCCGTCCATGCACTGAGCCTGCTTGACTCTAAATCAGACGAAGAGCTTGCTTCGCTATTCAATGATGTCGAAAAACGGTGGGTAAAAATAACAAGGGAGTCTTCGTCCATAGACGACCACAAACTGTTTGCAGCAGACCTCGACAACCTGGTGGGTTTTTTCCAGCGCAAGACTGAGCAGGAAATTCGATTGCTAAGGATCATCCAGTATCTTGGCCTTTTTTTGATGGTCCTTATTAGCTATGTAACGCTCTATCGCTCGCAGGCTCGGTTGATCGCCCCGTTTAAACTGCTTGTTAAGGTTGCCACTGAAGCCGGGCGGGGAAACTTCACCCCACAAGCAGACGAGGAAGCCCTGGGTGAACTAGGCGTATTGGCAACGAGCCTGAATAATATGAACAGGCAGCTTTCGCTGACGTATCAGGATTTTGAAGAGAAAGTCGCGCTCAAAACAGCGGAGCTAGAACAAATCAATCGCTCCCTCAACATCCTTTATCAATCAGCCCATAGACTGTCATCCAGAGAGTACCCAAGGGACATAAACCCGCTTCTACTAGAGTTGGAGGGCGTATTGTCTGTTGGCACAATCTCTGTCAGCCTCACCGGCCAGGGCACAGATGCACATGCGCCATCCCGGGAAGCAAGCACACAACATTTCTACCCGATCGACAAACACGGACAGGCCTTCGGCAAGTTAGTCTGGACAATTCCAGAAAAACTAGCCCCTGAACCCTGGCAGGAAGACCTTCTCAATGCGATGAGTGACTTGATTGCCACTTCTATTGATTTAGAACATAAACGTCGCACTGAAAGCCGGCTGGAAATAATGGAAGAGCGTGCGGTAATCGCAAGAGAGTTGCATGACTCGCTGGCTCAATCACTATCTTATTTAAAACTACAAATAGCCTTGCTGAATAAACAATACCAAAAGGAGCTCTCGCAGGAAAAAATCTCTCTAACTATTTATAATATTAAAAAGGTAACCAACCTAGCCTACCGACAACTACGAGAGATATTGACAACTTTCAGGCTAAAAATAGATAATGAATCTATAGAAGATTCTATTAAAAAAACTGTAAATGAATTCAGTGAAAAATGCCACCATACCATTGAATTCACCTACGGTCTAAACAATAACTTACTTAACCCTCACCAGGAAATTCACCTGTTACAGATAATTAGAGAAGCATTATCTAACATCCACAAACATGCCCGAGCATCTCGAGCGTATATCAATATAAAAATTGAGGGCAATAAAATTGAAGTAGAAATAAATGATAATGGCTGCGGTTGTTCCGATGCCATCGCTGCAGAGGGTCATTTTGGCCTTAAAATCATGCACGAAAGAGCAAGATCCCTTGGCGGAATTTTATCTATAACTTCTAACTACCCCAGCGGAACGAGAGTTCTATTACGCTTTAACAGCAACGCCGAGAGCTGAAGAACATGCACGCTGCAACCATCATGCTAGTCGACGACCACCCATTGCTGCGTAAAGGGCTCGCTCAACTCATATCGCTTGAAGACCACCTCGAAGTGGTCTGCGAGGCTTCGTCTGGGGAAGAAGCTATTTCTCTGATGCCAACCTACAAACCCGATCTCATTCTTCTTGATCTGGATATGAAAGGCATGAACGGGCTAGACACACTGCGCGCCCTGCGCAAGATAGACACCAGCAGTAAAATAGTCATGTTCACCGTTTCAGACAACGAAACCGATGTTCTACAGGCACTAAAATTTGGTGCCGATGGCTACCTGCTGAAAGACTCGGAACCGGAAGAAGTGATCGAACAAATTTGCAAAGCAATCGAAGGAGAACTGGTACTAAGCACATCACTAACCCAGGTAGTCGCTCGTTCCTTGCGCCACGCACCCACTACCTCCTCAAAATTTGAAAAACTCACCAAAAGAGAAGTTGAGATTCTGAGACATATTGCTCGTGGTGCTAGCAACAAAAAAATCGGCAGTTCGCTCGGCATCACTGAGGCAACAGTAAAGGTTCATATCAAAAACCTGTTAAAGAAACTATCGCTACGAACTCGGGTTGAAGCCGCCGTTTGGGCAGTCGAAAATAAAGTAACGCTGTAATACCGCCCACCGTCATCACCCGAACTCTTTCTCTAGCCACAGTGCTCAGGGCCAAACCTATGCAGCTCAGTCTTATAAGGGTGGTCGCTGGGAGCGCGAAGCCTGCCTTCGGGGTGTAATGCCGTAGCGGAGAGTTTCTTTGCCACACTGGAGTTTGAGCTAATTCAACAGCAGACCTTCCCAACCAGAGACATGGCAAGATCCGCTGTTTTAGAGTTTATCCAGGTGTTCTACAATCGCCAGAGAGCACACCAAACCCTGAACTACAGAACACCGTTTGAGGTCGACGCTAAAAGCGTGCTTTGTACTTAATCAATCTGTCCGTAAAACACAGGTTAGTTCAGGTAGCCCCTTACAAGCCAACTAAACATTCTCGCTTCACCATCATATCTGACAAACTCGCTGGCACCACCCCGGGTGATACCAGCGAGATTTTCTCTTTTCTGTTTTTAATCAGTCAACAGCGATAGCAGATGCCTGAACCGCACCACTTTCAACCAGCACTTCACGAATACGGCGTTTCACCGATTCTTCACAAAAAGGCGCAACCGGGGGCCGACAGGCACCCATCTTGTAGCCAAGCACATCCAGCCAGTACTTCACCGGTGCCAGGTTATAGATTTTTTTCTCTATTAGCGGCATTAGAAACACTTCAACCATCAGGTCGCGCAGAGGCTCAAGTTCACGGTGCAAGGGCAGTGCCGTAGCAAAATCACCTTCAGCGGCTGCCTCCATCATCTTGAACAGGGTGTCGCGTTTGTCGCCGTAGATCAGCACTTCGAGCGTGCCGAATATGCACTGGGCGCCGTGGACGATGCTGTCCCATAAATAGAACGACTCCATCGGCTCGGTAACAACGATCCGATCGCCGGCCATTTTACGTAGCGAGATTGTATCTGCCGGGTTACTCATACCGTTCTTGATGCCCACTACCTTTTCCAGATCTGCCAGTCGGTTAATCAGGCCGTGGTTCATCACGTAACCGGCATTAGGAGTCTGGTAGAGCACAATGCCCAGCGGCTGATTGTCGTTCAGATATTTGAAATAACCGTAAACGTCCTCGTCAGAGCGCAGTTGAATAACCGGGTTGATCACCTCTAACAGGTCATAACCCAGGCCATCGAGCACTTCCGCTTTTTCGATCACAGTGAACGGCGACGGATCGAGAATAACCGAGGTGAGCATCATCCGGCCGTCGGCAGCTTTGGCACAGGTTTCGGTGTACTGGTACCACTCCGTAGGCGTCATGTTCCACGCTTCAGCCATGTTCCCGCCGGTCATCAACCCGTAGAGCCCAACCTCGGCATAGCGATTGACGTTAAACGCCAGCGCCTCAAGATCGAGACTGAAGTCATCTTTAAAAGGGGTGGTCGGTGCGTTAGTACAACCCACCATGTGCTCCCTTGCCCACTGTTTTGCTTCCTTCGCCGAGTATTTAGCCATCTGCCTCTGTTCCTTATTTAAATTTTGATAAAACGACCGGTAAGTCTATGCAATTGCGCCTTGTTTTAAAGATTTAAAAGAAAAATAGTAATTCCCTGCTTTAATTTTGGGGTTGAAAAATAGCCACCCAAAAGCCCCCTAAACCTCGAACCTAACTTGCACCAAATCCAGGGGTAGTTGACAGGGTCGACCGGCGGCAGTGACAAGCACTCAGAGCAACAATTTGCTATCATCATGCGGTGGCCGAGGGCCGGATATTTACTATCTTTAAAAAGGAATAATTATGTTTAACAAAACTGTCTCTTTAACTGTCGCCGCATTAACCGCAGCGATTTTTCTATCATCCTGCGCCTTTACACGCACTAGCTCTGAAACAACTCAAAACACCTCTGATGCTTCGACGGATTTAACTTCCAGCACGAGTAAAAGGGACGATGACAAAGAAGAGGTTGAAGTTGTTGTGGAAGAATTTGTTCAATCCAATTTTGACCAGCTCCGTTCTGATATGGCCGTTGGTGAAGGAGAATACCTGGCTAGCTTAGCTTCCCTGCTCTCGATAGATGATGCGGATAAGCAACAATTTTACTCACTAACGAAGAATAACTTTAATAAACTATTCGTTTCACCGGAGACCACTCCGCAGGAACTGGTTAAAAATTTAAATAAAGAAGTTGCTCAAGCCCAAATTTAACTATTAATGGATTTCCACGTTCCGGCGTGGAAATCCTGCCCCTTCTGTTATTGTTATAACAACCGACAAAAGCCATTCCCAATATCTTTTTATCCCCTCGCCTCTTACGGCCTGTTAATTTCAGAGTTTTCACCAGGGTCCTTCTTCTCGCAGCGCTATACCTCCTGCCGCTTTCTGCGGCCGCGGCTGATAACATCACTACCCTCGATCAGTTAGTAACGGAGGCCAGAGTCAAAAAACTCTGGCAAAGGCGTGAGTGGCAAGTGTTGATGCACTACTCGTCAACCTTAACCGGCACCCGAACAGTTAGTCTGGTGGACGACCCAACGTTTTTCCTGTCAGATCAGGGAAAGACATCGCCGCATGCAGAATTAGAAGCAACATTAAGCCACTTATTTTCTCCGTCAGCAGATAACAATGAAGCAACCGCCTGTCGATTTCCCGCCAGATTGGCCTGGCTGACAAAAGCATTAACTATTGAAAAAGGCACCCTGCCTAACTATAGCTGCAGTCATCTTAATAACTGGTTATACAACCTCGGTGCCGACAGAATTACCCTCATTTTCCCGGTATCGGTTTTAAACAGTCCAGCCTCGATGTTTGGTCATACGTTTCTGCGTCTCGACCGGACAGCAGCCAAAAAGCCAGACTTGCTCGCCTGGACAGTCAACTATGCCGCACGCACAGATGAAATGCGTGGTCTGAGTTTTGCCCTGAATGGTTTGTTCGGCGGTTACCCGGGGAAATTCAGTCTCGCGCCTTACCATAAGCGAGTTAAAGCTTATAGCGATATCGAAAACCGCGATATGTGGGAGTATGAACTCAGCTACAGTTCGGCTGAAGTCCACTTCATGCTGCTGCATTTATGGGAATTACTACCGGTTTATTTTGATTACTACTTCATCGATGAGAATTGCTCTTATCAGTTATTGGCTCTGCTTGAGACAGCGAGACCATCGTTAAGACTGACCGAAAATTTTCATCTGGACGCTACACCTGCAGAGACGGTTCGGGTCGTTACCACCACCCCTGGCCTGTTAACTAAAGCAACCTATCGGCCATCCCTTCGCGAGATTATCGTGACCCGAGCCAATACGCTCACCCCCGCTGATCAGGAGTTAGCAAAGGCCCTGGCACTAGGAGATGCTCAGCCAAACGATACTGTTTTTGCCGGCAGAACCGATACCTCTCGTGCGGAGGTGTTGGAACTGGCAGCGGAATACAACGCCTACCTCGAGGCGATAAGTAAAAAGCAGCAGGATGTTTTTGATGATATCCCAAGCGATGACACTAATAGTGCCCCACACATCCCGAGTGAAAATAGACAACTTCGATTACTGGCAGCTCGGAGTGAAATTGATGTCGACTCCCAACAACCCGTCATTGCCACACCTCGATATCGCCCTGACCAGGGGCACCGTGGTCACCGTATCGGCTTACGCTATGGCAATGATGACTCAGACCCGTATCTTCAATTCGATTTGCGCTGGGCCTATCATGACTTATACGACCCCTCCAGCGGCTTTCTCAAAGGTGCCCAGTTAGAGTTTTTTCAGCCTGCTTTCCGTTACTACACCGGTGACAATGTTTTTAAACTTGAATCGCTAGATTTCGCCAATATTATTTCAGCTCCGGCACGCAGCTACTTCATCAAGCCGTTTTCATGGGAGGCCTCCGCCGCGTTAAAGCGTTACCGCTTTGATGACGACGATCGTCCCTTAACCGGGGACGTTAAAGCAGGTGCCGGGGTCAGCTATCAGCTCAGCGACCATGCAGCCGCATCAATTTTTGCCAACACTCAACTAACCGTTAGCAATGAGTTCGACCACGATATTGCACTGGCATTGGGCGGTAGAGCTGAACTTATATATACGATCAGTGATGATTTGCACGCTGGTTTACACACCCGGGTAATGCAGTATTTCGAAGGAATTACTCAAACCTCATACGAATATGGCGGCACGCTAAGGTTTAGTCTCAGGACAAATAGCGCTCTGTTGGTCAAATTTTCAGAAAACAGAGAATTCGGTGGCTCATTCTTTACAAGCCAGCTTTCATGGCAGTTATATTTTTAACGTTTACTCTGACCCACCAGGTCGTATTCAACCAGGCCCCAGACTCAATTAACCGGCAAACCGTTATTGAGCAACACGCGTAGTACCGCTCACTGTCATCACTCGAATTCGGTCCCCCGCATGGAAAACTTCAGCCGGATCGAATTCCTGGACGATTGCAAGCAGTCCGCCTGATTGCTCCAGCCGAATCACTAATTCCACACCCTGAGTGCGGGTAATCGCCTCCTCCGCCGCGCTACCCGCCATGCCACCAACGACTGCGCCCAAAACAGTGGCAATCGCCGCTCCCTTGCCCCCACCGATCGTGCTCCCGGCAATGCCGCCAACTGCCGCGCCGGTGACCGATCCGATCGGAGTTTTGGTGCCCTCTATCTGTACCAGGCGAACATCTTCAACAACTCCGTACTGCACCTGTTGAACAGCACGGGCCTCATCTCGAGAATAGGTCGACCCAGACAGGTTTGACTGACAGCCACTCAAAATCAGAAGAAGTGGCACCAGATAAGCTCGGTTGATTTTCAAAATCAAAACCTCCATGGTTGATTGCCGATCATAACGAAGCCTGCACGCATTTCAACACCCCATAATCATACTGCTCGTCAAAGGCTTCAAAAACCGGTTTCAAACGGCCGTTCTCTTCACCTGCCATCGACTCGATCATCAACACAATCTGGTCGTATTCGCGGCTGGGCAGCCTGGTGACTTCCAGCACTTCTAACAGACCCACCCCAATGGCGTCAGCAAGGTGGCTGTAGACAGTGCTCGGTTGGGTTTCACGCTGCCGGGCGATCTCCTCCACGGATGAGCCGTTCTGATAGGCCATCAAGGTTTCATTAACGGTATCGCTAAGACGGTTGTCGAGCAACTCGCTCAGCGGGAACTTCCCAATTTCGGCGATAAATTGCTGCCCATAGCGCTGCAGCTTCTGTTCGCCAACGCCGGATATCTGTCGCAGCTCGGCCGCCTTGTTGGGACGGATTCTGATCATCTCCTGCAGGGTTGCATCGTGAAAGATAACGTAAGGCGGCACGCCAAATTCTGCGGCAAGCTCGGTTCTGAGCGCCCGCAACGCTTCCCACAACGGCTCATCCTGCGGACGTACGGTGTTCTTCTGTTTTCTGTCGCGGGTGGGTTTCTCTTCTTTGGTCTGTTTTCTCAAGTCGAGGGTCTGCTCACCCCTTAATAGGGGTCGACATTTTTCGGTGATGCGCAGAGCGCCGAAACCTTCAGAATCGATGGTGATGTAACCCAGGGCAATAAGCTGTCGGAACACGGTTCTCCATTCGCTTTGCGCCAGCTCCGTGCCCACGCCGAACGTACTTAGCTGGTCATGGCCATTTTGTTGCACACGCCCTTCAGACTTGCCGAGCAATATATCAATAAGGTAGTTAACCCCAAACCGCTGACCGCTTCGATAGGCCGTTGATAACGCTTTTTGCGCGGCGACTGTACCGTCCCATTTTTCCGGCGGGCGCAGGCAGTTATCGCAATTGCCACAAGCTGCAGCGGACTCTTCCTCAAAATACTCCAGCAGCGCATGACGACGGCAGCTGATGACTTCACACAGCCCGAGCATCGATTCGAGTTTCTGGTGCTCTACCCGCTTGTGGGCCTCGTCGGCGGTTGAATCCTGCATAAACTGGCGCAGGGTCAACACATCCTGCAGGCCATAGGCCATCCAGGCGCTAGCCGGTTCGCCATCGCGCCCAGCACGGCCAGTTTCCTGATAATACGCCTCGATGCTTTTCGGCAAACTCAGGTGGGCAACAAAGCGTACATCGGGTTTATCGATGCCCATACCAAAAGCAATGGTGGCGACAATAATCACCCCCTCTTCACGCAAAAAGCGCTGCTGATTCCGCTGGCGAACCTGTTGCGACAGGCCAGCGTGATACGGCAGCGCCACCCTGCCCTGGTCGCTCAACCAGTCGGCAATGGCCTCTACTTTTTTGCGCGACAGACAGTAGACAATGCCGGCATCGTTAGGGTGGTTGTCGCTGATAAACCGCCAGAGTCGCTGCTTGGGGTTGTTACCCTCAGAGATGGCGTAGGTGATGTTGGGCCGGTCGAAGCTATTGATGAAAACCTGCGCCTGCTCAAGCTGCAACTGGCTAACAATTTCATCGCGGGTACGCTGGTCGGCGGTGGCGGTGAGGGCGATCCGTGGAGTTTGTGGAAAACGTTCGTGGAGTATTTTTAACTGTTGGTATTCGACTCGAAAATCGTGCCCCCATTGTGAAACACAATGAGCCTCATCGATTGCAAAAAGAGATAACTCGCAGCGCTCCAGTAACGCCAGCATACGGGGATTGAGCAGTCGCTCTGGAGCCACGTAGAGTAGATCGATCTGGCTATTCACGAGTCGTTGCTCGATTTCGTTTGCTTCGCCGGCAGTCAGGCTGGAATTAAGAAAAGCAGCGCTCACCCCCAACTGCCGCAGCGCATCGACCTGGTCCTGCATCAGCGCGATCAGTGGCGATACGATGATCGCCACGCCGTTAAGCATCAGCGCCGGAACCTGATAGCAAAGCGACTTACCACCACCGGTGGGCATCAGCACAAAAGCGTCGTTGCCGTCGATAAGCTGCTCGATCACCGCTGCCTGGGAGTGGCGAAAGTTGTCGTAACCAAAGGTAGACTGAAGAATCTGCTGGGCGCGAGTCATACCGTCGTTCATGAAGAGGTTCCGTTATTGCGATTGAGTGGACTCGAATAGAGCATGGGAATTATCATCCATACGCCCGGATGGAAGTAACTCCAGCCACATTAACGTTTAAAAAACAGGCAAAAAAAAGGGCTGGCAAATAGCTGCCAGCCCTTTTTTGCTTAGGGAATCGACCTAGGTAATACCAAGATCCTTCAACTTGCCCCGCAGTTCGTCCGCCTCACCAGCAGGCAAATCTTTTAACGGCGGCAATATGCGCCCACCGTTCAGGCCAATCGCATCAAACCAGACCTTAATGCTGGCAACAGTACCGGCATAGGTAGCCGTCTGGATAATTTTCCATAACAACACGTCTTCAAACAGCAACCGAATATCGGCCAGCTCGGCCGACTTGTTACGTGCCTCTTCCCACTTGCCCTGTGCGGCAAGGGCACGATACTCATCGACGATATAACGCTTTTTGCCGTAGAGAATATAGGAGAGCTCGCCCCAAACGCACTGGCCGCCCATCTGCAGGTCATCAAGAAAAACCGCCTCATTCGGATCAAGCACCAGAAAATCGTCGCGCAGATCACGCCGTAGCTTGAGGGTTTCTGGCCGCGGACCCGCGCCCTGTTTAACGGCAACCACGGTATCGATATCTGCCAGTCGGCGCATCAGGTCCGGCCCCAGCACTTTGCCACCTACCGGCGTGCGATAGAGACAGATGGCTAGATCAGTTTTTGCGGTGAGATAATCAAACCAGTCAAAAATCTCATCGTCGGTACGCAGCTGCACAACCGGGTTAATCACCTCGGCCCCTTCATACCCCATCTCACCGACAGCCTGCATTTTTTCCACCGCAGTGTGAACGCAGGGGTCGAGAATAATGGTCCAGAGCGGGATTTTCCCCAGCCCGGCATCGGCCACGACTTCGTGAAACCGAATCCACTGGGTTGGGGTCAGATTCCAGCCCTCGGCAAAAAACCCGCCAACCACCAGGCCGTTAATGCCCATATCAATGAAAGCAGCGATGTTCTCGCGCAGCTGGCCTTCGTCGATCTCCAGTTTGTCATTCACTGGCGAGATCGGGCACATGTAAAAACCCTTGATCTTCTCCGTTGCCCAGGATTTAGCTTCACTTCTTGTATATTCCAGACCCATTGTCTATCCCTCTTAACTTAAAATGCGAAATCATTACCGCAAAAAACTGCGTTGACTCAGTCACCTCGCCCACTTTGGGCAGAGGCGGTCAGTATACTTACCGAGCGGTCGTTTGCACTACTTGAATACGGACGACTCTGCGTACAACCGGCAATACTGCGGTGCATCCTCTGGACTTAGTTGAATCCTATGAACAGGCTTATCACCGGGCTATCGCTGTACTGATCGACAACAACCAGTCCACTCACCAGCAGGATAATCGCGACCTCCGCGGCCAGCAATCGCGCAGAGACTGGCGCCAAAAGAGCCAATCCACAGAACAAGGTTCCCGGCACGATCCAACAGGCGCGAAAAGGCCTTCAGTTCCAGCCTTGGCCGGGGTTAATCAGCCTCGCTAGCGCTCCAACCAGGGTTTCAGCGGGTAGATGATCGGACTCTCCCTGCGCTCTATGGGCAGCACCAGTAAGCGATAACCATTCTGCCGTTGCATGACAAAAGTCTTTTTGGCCAGCTGTTTGCCGCTGTCGTCAACACGGTAACGGCCAAGCACGGAGCTAAATTTCATCTCTCGCAACTGATCGCGGACCAGGTTATGGTCCAGAGAATCAGCCAGCCGTACCGCCGCTTCCAGAACCTGCCCCGCCGCATAACCATAGGCTGCATGGGCGCCGGCATTTCGTCCGGTCATTTCCTTGTAGCGGAATGAAAAATCGTAAGACATGGGCACATGGCCACTGCGCATCCATGACACGACACCCAGTATCCCGTCAGCATCGGCTCCCAGTGCTTCGCCGAACTCTACCAGGGCCGGTCCAACCGTAAAGGCAAGTGCATTGGGAGAGAAGTTCTGGCGCCTGGCCTCGCGGACAAAAGCAATCGAATCCTGCAGATAGGTACCACCAATGACCAGGTCAGGGCGAGTCGCCTTGATGCGCGTGACCAGCTCGGTAAAATCCGTGTTGTCCTCCGGGTACTCTTCATCGAAGACAATTTTCATTCCCACTGCGGCTGCCTGGGTACGGACACCACGGGCGACCTCACGGGGAAAGTCGCTTCCGGCATAAGCCAGTGCGATAGTGGTGAGGCCCGCATTGCCAGCCGACTCGATCAACAGGTCCATATACCGATCAGCCGGGGTGTCAACCTGGAAAATATTCCGGTAACCGCGTGACCAGATATCCGTAGCTGCCGCGCTGCCAGAGACCATCGGAAAGTTGTAGCGCTCGGCAACATCACTGGCCGCCAGGGTGACATCGGACGCGTAGGGGCCGATCAGCAGGTCCACCTCGTCATCGCTGATCAGGCGCTCATAGAGCTGGGCGCTGGTGGCCGGATCTGATTTGTCATCGTAGGATACGATTTCGACCTCCCGGCCCAGCAATGCGCCACGGGCATTGACATCATGTGCCCACATTTTGAGCCCTGCCAGCAGATTACTGCCCGGGGCGGCATAGGCACCGGTGAGCGAGGCAGTCACCCCCACCCTGATCGGTTCGGCGGCGAACGCACCTTGTGTCACCAGTTGGGCACTCGCTATCGCCAGTGCGAGAAAGAAGCTCCGCCTGGCCATCATCGACAAACTCTGTATTTGATTCATAATGACCATAATTTATTTCTCGATGTCCATTTTTCGCTTCGTGGTGTAAAGCAACTTGACCCAGTCGTATTCAAACGGCGTACCCGTTTCGTAGTAGCGGAACGCGACATTTGCCCGTTTATCGATACTTTGCATGAGCGTCAACGCCACTTCTTCCCCGTCCTTCATACCCAGTTCGTCGATGAAAGCTGAATAAACTAGCCAGTCCGGCACCAGGCCAACGCCGTCACGAACATTTGAGGGCCCCAGCACCGGCAGCACCAGGTACGGCCCGTCGCCGACCCCCCAATAGCCCAGCGTCTGACCAAAGTCCTCCTGGTGCCTGGGTACGTCCATCCGGCTGGCAACATCGAAAAAGCCGAACAGCCCAACGGTGCTGTTGACCAGGAAACGACCGGTGGTTTCCACCGTCTTGGTTCCATTCCACTGCAGTATGCTGTTGAAGAAGGTGTTGATATCGCCAAGATTGAGGAAGAAATTGTGGATACCCTTCTCCAGAAAACCCGGCGTTATGGTCTTGTAGCCATTGACGACCGGTAAGAAGAGATACTTATCAAAGCGATAGTTAAACCGGTACATAGAGCGGTTAAAACCTTCCCACGGATCCGAAATTTCGTCCGAAAGATAAGTAACATCTTCATCGAGCACACGATCCGCGCTGAAGCTGGGCTCGATAACGGTGTCACCCTGCTGCACGGGAGCGGTACTGCAAGCCCCGAGAGCCAGTACGGCAGTCAGTAGCAGAATGTGCTGTGAAAGTTGTTTATGTGCTGTTTTCATTTTTGCACCTGTCCTACTTACTAAAGACGTTGATCATGTGGGTCACGTTGTCCCGAAATTCCATATTGCCCAGGTGCCCTCCCCGGGGGTAAATTTTGGCGCGGTCACCAAAGACCCTCGGGAAGAAATCGATCTCCCCTGGCTCCAGGATGATGTCATCGGCGTTATGCATCACCTCTATCTTTTCTGCGCTGCGCAGGTAATCCTCGATGCTCGACAGGCTCATGGCATTGATCAGTTCGCTGCGCGTCAGGGAGGGGTTCTTTGTCTTCTGATAAGGGTAGAAGTAGACGTGAAAATAATCGGTAAAACCAAGGCGATGTGCGACCTTGTTGTATACACTCGGTGAGGAGTTTTTGGTCATGGTGATGTTTTTCGGCTTGATATAGCCGAAATCCGTCATCAGGTCCGTGGTGTAGGTCATGTTCGCCGAGGAAATACGGAAGGAAACCCCGATGAGGGCAGCCAGTTCTTCGCTATCAGGATTGACTGCGTGGAAAGCCTTATATAAAAATTCTTCGCCGATATCGACCGTGTCGGAGTTTTTGTAGACCCGGGTCAACTCTTTCACCAGCCTGTCATAGAACTGCGGAAAATTGTCAATCCCGCCCGGGATGTTTTCCAGCATTCGATCCAGCAGTGAGATAGAGCTGTACAGGCGTACGGGCGGATTGATCAGCAGGGCCTTCCTGAAGTTGAAGACCTGTTTCGTTTCGTCAAGCCAGGTAACAAAGGCCGCGTTGAGTCCGCCCAGGCTGTAGCCAGTAACGTAAAAATCGGTGACCTCGGTCTTGTCTTTCAGCTTAGCCCAGATACGTTCCATCACGCGGTAGATATCCTCGGCATCCTCGACTGTGTGACCAGGCACCCCGGACCTCGATGCCGCCACAATGAAATTCATGTAAGTCGGTGAAGAGATAGAAATGACATGGAAACCAGCCTGGTAGTAGGCTCGTGCCATGTCGACGTTTTTTGCCCCGTTGTAGGCGGCTCCCGTACCGGCGATCAGAAAGACCAGTGGTGCCGGCCCTTTCTGTAATACCTGAAAATAGCGCAGCTTTGCATCGAAAAAGAAGGGCTCGGGAACCTCGCGGTCCTCAAAAATGGTAATGCTGCGATCCTTCAGCGGGATTTTCTTCGGTAATTCGGCCCGGAACGCGGGAGGTGTCCCGGCAACGGTGGCGAGATATTTGTTTGTGATCGGGTAGTCGTAGGCATCGGCAGATGCCCACCCAGGCGATAGCCATATTGCTGCAAGCAGGAATGCCGCAATTCTCAACATCTAGATTCTCCACACTGTTTTATATTTCTAAAGATTATTATCGCTCTCACCACCGATCCCTGTCGCCCAGACACAACCACCATCCTTGTACAGTGCCACCCCATCGCTGTTCACCAACACAAAGTCATGGGGATCATGATAGGCACTCTTTAAGATTTATTGCACCCATTACCTGATTGGGCCGCCAGCCTCACCAACCGTATATTTATGAATAACAATATAAAAGTGGTCAACCAGCGCTGACCGAGCGGTCGTTTGCACTGATAGAATTAACTCTAACTGGCGATCAAGCCGGACCATAAGCACCGACAGGGAATCAGGAGGAGATCAGATGCTAACCCCAACACAACCTTATGTGGATTACGACGACCTCATTCAGGAAGACCCGGAATTCGGCTTCCGCATCAATCATCACCTTTATAAAGATGAAGAAATATTCCAGCAGGAGATGGAGCGCATCTTCTATAAGGGCTGGGTTTACATCGGTCATGAAACCGAAATCCCCAACCCCAACGATTATGTCGTCCGGGTAATGGGCCAGCGGCCGGTTATTCTTTCAAGGGGGCAGGACGGCAAAGTCCGCGTGCTAGAGAACAAGTGCCGCCATCGCGGCAACACCGTCTGCCAGGAGCAGCGCGGCAACAGCAAGTTTTTCCGTTGCGCCTACCACGGCTGGGTCTTTTCCAATACTGGTGAACTGGCGGAGATGACCCATCCCTCGAATTACGGCGAACGGATGCCGGCAGAAGGAACGATGAATCTGCTTGAAGCGCCGCGCATCGACAGCCACCGGGGCTTTATCTTCGCCAGCCTGGCTGCAGAAGGCCAACCATTCAAAGAGTACCTCGGCCGTGCAGCCGACTATATCGACCGCTATTGCGACCTGGCGCCGGACGGTGAAATCTCCCTCTCCGCCGGCCGTCACGGCATCAGCTATCGCGGCAACTGGAAGATGCAGCTGGAGAACCTGACCGACGCCTACCACGCCGAATACACCCACGCCACGGCGTTAGCTGCGTTTGCGGCCAACTCTTCTGCGGGTAAGGGCAAGTTTACTGATCGCGGTGATCTTGAAGATCAACTTTCGACTCAGCGCGACCTGGGCGGGGGCCACGCCGTATTAGATGGTTTTGCACTCAACCGGGCCCAGGGCGACAAACTGCGGTTTACCGGTTCAACCGGCACCCTGTCAGAAGAGATCGTCGGTAAAATCGCTGAGCGAGAAGGGTCCCGCGAAAAAGCCGTTTGGCTCACCCACGGCGGCGGATCGCACATCACCGTATTCCCCAATTTGATGATTCTCTGGGATGCGGTACGCACCATCCAGCCGGTGAGCCTGCATGAAGCAGTGATCTACTACCATCCGGCACAGTTAAAAGGCGCGTCCCAGGAAATCAACACCGCCCGGATCATGTCCCATCAGGCCGGCTTTGGACCCGCGGGATTTCTTGCTCCGGACGACATGGAGATGTTCGAGCGTACCCAGGCGGGCACGGTCAGTGATACCGATCCCTGGATCTACCTCAATCGGGGGTTATCCAGTCAACGCATCGAAAAAGACGATTTCGGTGTCGATGCACTAACATCACAGAACCTTGGCGAGACCACCCAGCGCGGTATCTGGCGCCATTACAAACATGTTATGTCCGGTGAGTGAGGGAACACGATGAATAACATTAGCAACGCAGAAGTGAACGGTTTGCGGCCGGAAATTGAGAACTTTCTCTACCGCGAAGCCCGCATGATGGATAAGCACCAGTTCGATGACTGGGAGGCAATGTGGAGCGACAAGGGGGTTTACTGGGTGCCCTGCGCCCACGACAGCGACCCGATGACCGAAGTATCGATCATTTATGCCAACCGGGCCGGCATTGCCACCCGCCTGGGCCGGATGCGATCAAAGGCTATGTACGTTCAGGACCCCCGCTCAATCTGTAGTCGAATCGTCGGCAACATTGAAGTCTACCCAGGCGAGGATGGCGGCGTAACCACCTACTCCACCTTCAATATCACCGAGTTCAAACGGCGCGGCCACCTCACCCATCAGACTACCTGGAGCGGCCATAGCGAGCACAAGCTCAGCAGACACGGTGACCAATGGTTAATGGACTACAAAAAGGTAACCCTGCTCAACAGCGACGGCGAAATTCCTGCGCTGGGTTTCCTGGTTTAAGCAGAACCATTTTATTCACTCGCCCGGCACACTCACCAAACGGGTATCCGCGCCGAGTGCGCCGCCCGGCGAGCTGCTAGACAAAAAATGACAGATTATGGGCACCGATTACCGCGTGATCCAGCAGCACCAGTCGCTTTGCCAAACTGAACCCGGTGCTGGTTTCTCTTAAGACATCCTGTCGCTGTGCGCTAAGCAGGTCTGAGTCTGGCTGGTCACCCCGGTTGCGCACAATCAGCAGGTTATAAACTACGAGCCACTCGTTGGCATTATCGTTGCCAGACTCCAACTGCCGCATGCGCATGTTGCTATGGTGATAACGCACCCTGGACAGTGGGTCTTCCGCCCAGAGGGCGGTGCTTTCGCACAACCGTTTGATGCGTATCGCCATGGTCGCGGCGTTATCATCAAAGTGCGCCATCAACTCTTCAAATTCGGCCTCCCCCCGGCCTCGCTTTCGTGATACCCGCCGGGGCACAATATAGGTTATGTCGTCGGTCAGCAGATCTGCCCATGCTGCGTAGTTGTGCATCGAAAGCAGTGCGCTCTCGTGGCTTAGAAATTCTTCGATGCGGACCCGGTTATCGGCAGTCGTACCCGCCAGCGAGACAATCTCATCCTCTTCATAAATATGGTAGCGTTTGGGCATCAACATAATCGTTACTCTCCAGTATTTGTTGTCCCTGCAATCGAGGGTTCAAACCAACAGGGTGCTCAGCCGTCGTCCGGACTAAGTGGTGCGGACTATGCCATCAGGTAGGTGATCCACTGCTGATAAAACTTGCGCGAATTTTCTTCAAGATAATCAGTTGGGTAGGCAGTGCCTGGGCCAGGCCAGTCAGCCAGCGGCTCGACCCCACTTTTCATGCCCATGGTGTAATTGAGTGCAAGTTGGTGTGCCATCTGGCCCTTAGCTACCAGGCTAATACTGGTCCAGTTCTCGGTATCATCCTGTTCAAGCACGCCACTGGCACCAAAACTCAACGCATAGCCACGGTAACTGGCCTCCTGAAATTCCGGTGGACCATCCGCCTCAACTAAACACCAGGACCATATTTCCACCCGCCCCGGAGCGATGGGTCTCCAAACTCGGAAAGTGAGATAGGGAATCGGTGGGCCGCCAATTTCGAGCGCCGATGCAGCATTCAGGAAGCTGAAATTCGGAAACAAACCACCATGACCAGGCAGATAGACCGGGCCACCTCCCATGCCGTAGATCAATCCCTGTTCAGGGGTTAGGCGTTGCTCAATTCCAGCAAATATCTCAGCGGGCCAACCACCGCCCTCAACTGGCGGCACTTCCGCTAATCCTAGCCCGCCTTTTCCAGCGTTAATCTGAATCCCATATTTGAGAAATTCCGCGCCTTCAAACGGTAACGCCCCGCCCTCAAGCGCGCTTTGATGGCTAACAATGGTGTGATAACCGTCTCCAACAAAATTATCGTAGCCGAGTTTCCAGTCCGCATTGGCCACCCAACGCTGGGGTGCCCCCATCACCTTTAACCCCGCGCCGCTGCGTCGGGTAATCAACTGCAGATACCAGGCAAAATCACCCAGGTATTCCTCGAAAGACTCTGCTTCTGGATCCATGCAGCCAAACAACATGCCGTCGAAATTGGCCAGACGGATATTGATCAAACCGTTCTGAGACCGGTCAAAGCCCTCTGCCCCATAAATATCGCGCTGATGCGGCACGCCCCGTAGTTCGCCGGCACTGTCATACACCCAACCGTGGTAGGGGCAAAGAAATTCCTGAGTATTGCCGCCCTCGTTATTACACACCTGCATACCCCGGTGGGTGCAGGCATTAAACAGAGCGCGAATCTGGCCATCTTCTGCTCGTGAAACAATAAAACTATCCGGGCCGATAAAACGAGTTACATAATCGCCAGGTTGCGGGATTTCGGACTCGTGACCTAGAAAATTCCAGGTTTTAGCAAATATTTTTCGTAATTCAGCGTCAAAAACCTGCTGATCGTTATAAACATGTAACGGCATAAAACCGTTCTCGACCTGCTGGCGAATAGCCTCGAACCCGTCAACACCATCAACTTTGGCATCCATTTTTTAACCCCGTTATTCTGTTTGGCACTTTCTGAAATAGGAGGGTCAACCTAGCACACAAATTTTTTGGCTAATTGATAAAAATCAGGGTATTTACGAAGTAATTAAATCAGTACTGCATTCTTATTTGGCGCTAGCAACCTCAACGAAATTTTTGCTGCCTGCTTCCTTTCCCGTCCCTGCCGCGCTTACCTTCAAGCAGCCGGTTAACCAATGAAGTTAGTGACCACCTGCCAACCCGCCCACCCGGCAACAAGCAGATAAACCGCTCGCGGTAACCAGGTCGTTAACTGGCGCTCCTGTCGGCGCGTCAGTTCGTTTTCCAGCTCGCTGTAATGGCGGAGCAACTCATCGAGCTTGCCGGCGGCCTCACCACTGGAGGCCATCGCTACGGCCTGCTGATTAATACCTTCAATCGTCGCCAGCGCATCCGCAAACCCGGCGCCGTTGGCGAGCGCCTCACTCATTTCATCAACACGCCGACGCACTAGACTGTTGGTCATCGGTGTTGCCAGCCTGACTCCCTCGTGGGCAGGAATCCCCGCCGCCAGTAACAGGGCAAGGGTATTTATAAACTCGCGCATCTGGCGGCGAAAATACCAGGGGCCTATCAACGGCATAACAACTTGCAGGCGGTCAAATGCCACCGCAGTCGTTGGCCACCGGCGTAGCAACCTCGGTAGTTGAGCAGCTATCACCACCACCAAACCCAGACTCAAGATAGCCCGTACAATATTCCAGACATACTGTCCCAGCGACAGGTCACCACTGACCAGCGCCGGCAGTGGCGGAATCAGCAGCGCCGCCGCTAGCAAGATTCCCGGCATTATCAGCCCACTGCGCAATTCCTGCCGACCCACTAGCCGCAGCTGGTGGAAGTCAGCAAGGCGCTGAAACATCGGCGCCAGACCGCCACTCGCCTCTGCCGCTTTGATGACTTCAAACTCAGCACCGGACCAGAGCCCTGCTCGTCGCCCGCCATCGGCCAGACTGGCGCCGCCGGTTATGCGTTTCCTGGTATTCGCGATTGCTACGTCAATATCGGGGCCAATTTCCGCACAGAGTTTCAATGACTGTTCAATCGGTAGTCCAGCCCGCTCAGCCTGCGCCAGGGTTTGGAATAACCGTGCATTAAGCCCTGCGCTGATTGGTTTGGGACTCTTCACCGGCAATTCTTCGGAGTATTCCAGGTCAATATTGAATTCTGCGCAATCGCCATCATTACTCGCACCGTTAGCCTTACAATTGAGCGTTCCATCATGACAAACAACCCTGTTCACCCACCATTGTAGAGAGATAAACCATGGCACTTGATTTCACCCGCAGCGACGCAAAAACCTGGGCAGTCGAAAACCTGAAAGGGTTTTATGAATG
>Ga0164315_10001114_pt1 | contig 20027 bp, 15 predicted proteins | sample GuaBasSedimGuay6_FD_113737 | JGI IMG/M metagenome (GOLD analysis project Ga0164315, IMG submission 113737) | Subseafloor sediment microbial communities from Guaymas Basin, Gulf of California, Mexico - Guay6, Core 4569-2, 0-3 cm | ecosystem: Environmental > Aquatic > Marine > Hydrothermal vents... | reverse complement strand
GCAAAATGATCATATTCGTCGATTAACAGGTAAAGGCGATAAGGGGTTTGTCGTACCGCATTCAAAAGGGAAAGAAACGAAATAATCGCATCTTCTGGTTCAATCGGGATATTTTTTGAAAGCTTTGAAGCATAATTATCCGCAAAATCTTGAATACAAGAATTGATATAGCGATTTAATCTCTGGTGTATTTGCGTGGAATCGCCCTTGGAATTGACATTAGAAAAATCCCACTTCATCACAAAATACTGATTATGTTTCTCAGTTGGGTTTTGCCCAATCGCTAAATCTCCAAACAACTTATCAAATTCTTCTGCCTTTGCCACATCATAGTAATTTTCCAGCGTTGATAACAGCAAACTTTTACCAAAACGACGAGGGCGCAAGAATAAGAGTTGATAGCCTATTTCTTCAATCAGTCGAATATGTGAAGTTCGATCCACATAAAAATAGTTTTCTGTTCTCAGTAGATAAAAATCACTGAAGCCATAAGGAAATTTCAACATATTTTAGTTCTCCTAAGTGTATTAGACTTATCCCTTTTTAATTGTAGGGTGGGTAGGAATTTCATTACAACCCACCATTTTTCAAGGTAGCGGTGGGTTTCCTACCCACCCTACATGTAAGTAGGTACTCAAAAGTCTTTTCGAGGTTTAGAAATCCGTTAATAATCAATGCTTTAGCATAAAACAAAAATGTTAAAATATTTATGCGTACCTACTTATCCCCATTTAGCAATGCTTCCATAAACAATTTTTCATCTTCTAAATAATACAATTTTTCATTATCAGCTTCTAAAAAATCATAAGTTTCAGCAAATATTTTTTCCATTAGCCCTTGTGAGATTCCTTTATTAAATTTATGCCATTTTTCGCCTATTATCCAAAAGTTATTATTATCAGTTTCAATCTTTATGTTTCTTTTGCCTTTTATAGAGAACAAACCCTCTGCACCTGATTGATAGTAGTAGATGTCATATATTTCTACGGCATTTAAAAAATATAAATTTGTGCCACCTGCAATAATATTCCTGGCAATAACATTAGACTTGTCCGGAAATAATTAATTCATATATTTCATAGACTTAATATAACCTGAAAAATAAAACCTGAAAAAAATCAATAAGTTATATTAATTGGGTTTAATTTGACAATTATATAATTTATCATGTTATAATGATAATACGATAAAAAGTTAATAAAAAATAATAGATTGGGTCGACAAAAATGTTTAATTATTTGAATTCAACGAGAAGTGAACGACAATTAAAAGCACTAACCGGTTTGAGCAAAAAGCCATTTGAAATACTCTTACCGTTTTTTTCTGAAAGTTTAACCGAAATCTCTTTGGAAGCTTATTAAAAAAACCGCACCAAACGAAGTCGTCGTCCTGGTGGTGGACGAAAAGGGCAATTACGGCTCCAGGAAAATAAGTTGTTTTTCATTCTACTTGAAAAACTATAACAAAAAACTCAAAACAAAAAATCGCTTCCAGCTGCTATTATTACATCAATTATTAACCACTTATGGTTCGGTGATTCCAAAACGGTTTTTTGGAATTTTGGAGTGGCTTCAAACCCCGCGTCAATCACTTTTTGCTCGTTTCGGTTCCAATCAATTGGATGACGATTGGAAGTGTTCATCTGACTCATCTAACCCGGTTTGACCAAATTGTCTTGATGTGGTTACAATTTGCTTTTTATTAGGTGATAAAAATGCTAAATTGGCTACTGCAAAAATTACGCTATAAGTGAAAAGCGAAGCTAAAATTTAAAAACTTGACCGCTCGGAGTATATTTTAAAGAGTGAGATTAAATTGCTATAATGTCTAATGTACTCAAGTTTTGCTTTCCAAAATTAGGAGGTATTATGCGCACTTCCCTTTCTTTAGCACTTAGCTTGAGCATTAATATTGCTCTTGCTTCTGAAAACATTAAAAATGATGCCATTAATGCAGCCCCGGTTTGTTCACAAATAATCTATTCGGATGAATCTGATACAACCACCAGGGGTGCATTATCTGATCAACGTCGTCGTGGTGATTTTGAAGTGAAGGATGATGAAAAATCAACTCCACCTCATGTTTGGGCATTGAATATTGCCAGTGAAACGAGCCGGTTTTGTTATATTGCCCAAGAAGAGGTAAGCATCTGGTTACCTCAACGTGAACAAACTGGATCAGTCGTGATTAAAAAACGTCGATCTGGAAAAATTGAACTACCTTGGTCAGCTTCTGAAGAAACCCTGGCCTGGCCTGTCGATAAGATGCCACTTCAATCAAAGAGCCGCTATTCAGTGAAACTTGATGGATTTCCTTTAAAGATTATCACTTTGTGCAGAATACCAGCTAAATACAAAACCGTGGCTGAAAAAGCGGAATGGATGATGCAACGGGGTTGTAAAGAACAAGCGGAAATGCTTCTTAAAGAAGGGCAGAATCGTTAAATACTGATTATCATGAAAATCTGCTGGAGTTCAACTTCACCATATTAATAACTTATGCACTATAAAGATTTACGTGATTTTATCACTCAATTAGAACAATTAGGCGAACTTAAACATATTTCTCTGGAAATTGATCCCTATTTGGAAATGACCGAAATTTGTGATCGCACTTTGCGAGCTGGGGGACCTGCCCTATTGTTTGAAAATCCTAAAGGGCATCGTATCCCTGTTTTGGGTAATTTATTTGGTACACCACAGCGAGTCGCACTGGGTATGGGACAAACATCTGTGACCGCTTTGCGGGAGGTGGGCAAGTTATTGGCTTTTTTGAAAGAACCGGAGCCACCGAAAGGTTTTAGAGATGCGTTGGATAAATTTCCGCTATTTAAGCAAGTTTTGAATATGCATCCAAAAGTGGTTAATAAAGCACCTTGTCAAGAAAATGTATGGATGGGTAATGAAGTTGATTTATCCCGCATACCCATACAAACTTGTTGGCCTGAGGATGCGGGCCCTTTAATTACATGGGGGTTAGTTATTACCCAGGGGCCACATAAATCCCGTCAAAATTTAGGGGTTTATCGCCAGCAAGTGATTGATAAAAATAAAGTGATCATGCGTTGGTTATCTCATCGGGGCGGTGCCTTAGATTTTCAGGAATGGCAACAAGTTCATCCAGGTAAACCCTTTCCCATTGCGGTGGCATTGGGTACTGATCCAGCGACGATTTTAGGCGCCGTCACACCGATACCGGATAGTTTGTCAGAGTATGCCTTCGCCGGATTGCTGCGTGGGAGTCGAACTGAAGTCACGTCCTGTTTAACGCATCCGTTACAAGTACCAGCGAGGGCAGAATTTATCTTAGAAGGATTTATTTATCCCGATGAAATGGCACCTGAAGGGCCTTTTGGAGATCACACGGGCTATTATAATGAAGTCGAAAACTTTCCTGTATTTACTATAGAACGTCTGACGCATCGTCATCAACCCATTTATCATAGCACCTACACCGGTCGTCCTCCCGATGAGCCTGCGATTTTAGGGCTTGCGTTAAATGAAGTGTTTATACCCCTCTTACAAAAACAATTTCCTGAAATTATTGATTTTTATTTACCACCGGAAGGTTGTTCTTATCGTATGGCAATCGTGAGTATTCATAAACAATACCCCGGTCACGCTAAACGGATTATGTTTGGCGTGTGGTCATTTTTGCGCCAATTTATGTACACTAAATTTGTCATTATCACAGATGGTGATGTGAATATCCGCGATTGGAAAGATGTGATTTGGGCTATGACAACGCGCATGGATCCAGTTCGTGATACTTCGATTATTGAAAATACGCCGATTGATTATTTAGACTTTGCTTCGCCGGTATCTGGTTTAGGGGGTAAAATGGGTTTGGATGCGACTAATAAGTGGCGTGGAGAAACACAACGTCAATGGGGCAAACCGATTTGCATGACAACTGAGGTTAAAGAAAAAATTGATAGCTTATGGGATGAATTAGTGTTTTAGAAATTATTTTGTGCACGTTCCTTAGTTGAAAACGATTTTTTGACTTTCAAGGTAACTCTCTGTTTTTCTTTTTCAATAACGAAATTAGGGAATTATCCCCGCAAACGTTTTAATAAAAATACATCAGAAGCTGAAATCGCTGAAAAAAAACAGCAAGTAAACGTAGGGTGCGTCCCACGCACCTTTCACATAAAGTGTGTGAAGGTAAACACCCTACACTCGCTAATTCATTGAGGACATCATTGAGATAGTAAATAATGATATTGGAATCCAATACATAAGGTTCTATCATTAGTCCCACCCTGGGCTGTTAAATTTAGCGTGGTTTTACCCATTATTTTTCACCCTATTTTTGTTCCTTGATGTGCTATCGATCTCCGATTTTTGCCAAAAATCGGATTTCTAATCTTAGCTTAAAAACCGGGTGAAAAATAAATGACAAAATCGCTCCAAATTTCACACCCCAGTCCCACCCCCGATCCCATTCTCGACGCATTTCGTTGATTTCCTTATCAATTTCGTCCAAGATTTTACCACTGCTCCAAGCACCACAAGCACATTCCAATATGTCGTCTATATCAAAGTCATCTGGTTTTTTTTGTGCATGTTCTACATTCATCACAATCACAACAGGCACTTATTTATCAAACTTTGGCGCTGCTTGGTTAATCCAATGAAATTGATTGTCACTATAAATAGCTTCGTAAGTTTGCAACATGGATATTCTCCAATCAAAATTAAAATATTTTCAAATAGGATAAATTATACCAAAAATGAATTTTTTGAGAAAGATATTGGAAAGCAAACGACACTCCCTAAAAAGAGAATGCCGTTTTATTTTTAAAAGGTGGGTTTCGCGATAGCGAAACCCACTCTACGCTTGCTAACCTGCGTGTTCGCCCGCAGCGATACTTAATGGCATTGACCCAACTGCCACCCAATAGGATACTTTTTTAATTAGATATGATATGTTAATATATTAAATCCAATTTCAATATTTGAGTGAATATTATGATTACACATGATAAATGGAATAAAATTTTAGGTACAGCAACTATTATTATAGGGATTATTGTCAGTATCGAATCTTCTTTCGGTCTTTTTGCCTACCCTCCATTATGGATTGGCTATGGCATTTTAATATTAATAAGCTTATGGTTCATTTTTAGAAAAGTCCAGGCTCAGAAGTTTTTGGGTTCACAAGAACCCACTCCTAATAAGCTTGAAAACGAGACGACGCTAAGTCAACTAAGAGTTGATCTTGATCGATTACCAGAACCTACCACCCAATTGGTGGGGCGCGAAACCGAATTAGCGCAACTGGATGAAGCCTTCAAAGATCCGAAAAAGGCTATTGTCGCCATGATTGCCGGGGGCGGGGTTGGCAAATCCGCCTTAATCTGGGAATGGTTTCGAGGTTTGAGTTTTTTTTCAAAAAACTCAAACCTCGAAAACATCTTGAACCCAAATATGGCGAGGCAACTCGTGTATTTGCCTGGTCATTTTATAGCCAAAATTCACATCAAAAGCTGAATTCATCCGCGCCTTTTTTTGAAGCGGCTTTACCTTTTTTTGATTATAAAGGAACGATACCTAAAGATGAAATCGAAAAGGCGAGGGCTTTAGCCGAACGGCTACGCGAACACCATTCCCTATTATTGTTAGATGGATTGGAACCATTACAACATCCAGTACATATGCAAGGGGGTGAAGTCACTGATGTCGCCATCAAAGAACTATTGCGTTGTATTCGCTATTATCGCTTAGGTGAATCAGGCGATAAAAGTTTAGTGATCATTGCTACCCGTCAACCCGTGGTTGAACTTGAAAAATGGGAGGGTTATGTCCCTATTGATTTGCAGGTTTTAAGCGATCAAGCTGGTGCTAATTTATTACAAAGTCTCAACGTCAAAGGTAGCCAAGCTGATTTAGAAGCGGCTAGTCATGATATGGGGGGACATGCATTAGGATTAGTTTTAATGGGCAGGTTATTGGTTGAACGTTTCCATGGTGACATCCAACGCCGCGATCAATTACCTAATTTATTTGAAGAAAGTTTAGCAGGGGAAAATGCCCTGCACGTATTACGTTATTATGATAAAGACTATTGGCAATCAGCTAACTTTATTCAACGTGTTTACCACCGTTTCAAAAAACCAGTTGTGTTAGAACGGATTTTATTACGTTTAATGGGACTCTTTGAACGCCCGATGGGGCTTCCCGAAAAACAAATTTTGGTGGAACGCGCCGAATATGCTAAACCTTTAGCCCAGTTAAAGCGTAAGGATTGGCAACAATTAGAGCAACGCTTAGAACAGGCTGGTTTGTTATTGAAAGACGATAGTCATGGGGAACGACACCAATGGGATACGCATCCTTTGGTACGCCATTATTTTGGTCAAACCTTTCGGGAACGAGAACCAAAAGCCTATCGGCAAGCACAACAAGTGTTATTTGAATATTATCAATCGGTCCCAGAAAAACATCAACCTGACAGGTTAGAAAAATTAGAACCACTATACAGAGCTGTCGTTCATGGCTGTTTAGCTGGTGAATATCAAAAAGCGTGGAAAGAAGTCTATATTGAACGCATCCGTCGTGGTAGTGAGCATTATAGCACAAAACAATTGGGGGCTTATGCTCACGACTTGACCGCGTTGTCCGCTTTTTTTCCAGACGGTTGGGACAAACCGGTGAATAATGGTTTGATCGAACAAGATTTGGCTTTATTATTGGGACAAACTTCTTTTTATATGATGTCGTTAGGACGCTTATTTGAAGCGATTAAACCCCGACAAATTGATATTAAAATCGTTGATCGACTTAAAATGTGGGCTAATGCCGCAGTTTCAGCCCGCAATTTGGTCGATTTACATATACTCATTGGACAACTGGATGAAGCCGAAAACGTGGCTCAACAGGCTCTTAAATATGCCAATCAGACTAATAAAAATCCACTGTTTAGTCAAATGGCGAGCCACGCAAAATTAGCCACCGTCTTGCATCGGCTGGGCAAATTGAATGAAGCTTTAGAACAATTTACCCTCGCTGAAAAATTGCAAGCAAAGCGCAACCCTGAATCACCTTACTTATGTTCATTATGGGGTGCTCAATATTGTAGTTTATTACTTGATCAGGCGACTTCTGCCGAGGTGACGGATGCCGTTTTAAATCGCGGTCAGTATGCCCATGAAATGGCTTGCCATGATAATCAATTAGTGGATAAAGCATTGAATTCCCTTACCATAGCCAGGGCACAAAACCCGATGCTCATTGATCCTTCCGAACATTTAATCTACTTTAATGAAGCGGTTTTAGGCATTCGTAAAGCCAGCAAAATGAATTTTTTGCCAATGGTGTTACTTGCACGGGCTAATTTTTCACGTTTCCAGCAAGATATTGAAGCCGCACAACGTGATCTTGATGAAAGCTTAGATATTATCCAAACTTGTGGAATGAAACTTTTTTTGGTTGATACTGCCCTGTTACAGGGAAACCTTTATCTTGATCAAAATAGCACTGCCAATGAATGCTATAAAACGGCAAAAGAATTTATTGAAATTACCGGCTATCATCTTCGTGATCCAGAATTGGATTTGTTAGGTGCTAGAATCGCTTTTTCTGAGAATGATTTAGATAAAGCCCAATTATATTTGCAAAAAGCACGAGAAATGCTAGAAAAAATGGGCTATTGTGGATTGTTATCTGCGTGGGAACGGGTGGAATCAGAATTAAAAAATTAACAAAATAATCTGTTCTATTCTGAACATTCTCAAATGTTGCCTATTCTTATGTAGGGCAATCCCTTGTGGTTGCCCATTCTTATTATACTTTACACCGTCACAATTTGCGTTTTTGTCATTTCAAGTGAAACGAGCCAGGTAGGGCTCCTAACGTGTTTTTGGTGCAGCGGCAACAAGCGACTCATCATTCCCCAATTTTTACGTTTGCGATAGAAGGTAACTCTAAAAATGTCTGAACTTCATGATAAAGGTGAACAGATTAATAACACGCAAATTTTGCCCCAATTACCGATAGAAAAATTAAAAGGCAAAATTATAGTGATTGAGATAAAATCGGCTGACTATTTCATTGAAAATACCGTTTTCAATTAAAGGGACCAGGGTCTAATTGTTTTTTTAACATTACAATTTGTATAAAAATCCAATATTAAAAATTAAATCGAGCATGGCCCCTTTTTCATTATTCTTTCTAATTTAGATTTTTAGCATTTTTTTGTACTCAATATCTAAATAATCATCAACTGCATCGGCATCTATGTGTCCTGCATTATGCCAAACAGATAACTCTTTTAAAGCTAGCGTGCCAAACCTTGCCCAACCCATTAAATTTGTACGCAACAGAAATTGGAGCATGTTGCCACTAGAACGAAGTGCAGCGTCTCCTACATCAATAAGACAAAGAGAACCATGACCAATTAACAACATACGCCTAAGCTCTGGGTTGCTCGCTGAAGGGATACATTCGCTCCAAGCTTTTTTATGATAACTATAGTGAACTCCTCTTTAATACGTTTTTCTAATTCAATTCGCTGAGTAGTAGACATCAACTGCTGATATGGATCAGAAGTTAAGTCAACATTGTGCTTGAAAGCATATTCTTCAACACAAGACATATACTCACTCCAGCTCATTTTACTGTCAAAATCTATTGTTTCAATAGTATCTAGTTTGGGAGTGCATAACTGAAGTTCATCATCAGATACTTGTATAGATGATTCTAATTCTTTGAAGGCATCAGAAGTCGTATTAACCGAATTTTCGTCGAAAGATATATTGTTTTGTTCAAGTCGAGCCTCCATGTCATTTAGCATTGCATCCAAACAGGCATCGTTTTCAGCTTGACTCATTATTAGCGTGTCTAAAGCAGAATCGATTTTAGATACTTGGTCTTCTGCACTTGAAAGCTGATGTTTTTGCACCAGCATTGCAGCAGCATGATCGTCTTTTTTGTTCATTTCGAGAAAAAACCGGTAATTTTGCGTTTAGCTTTATCAGTCATGTCACTAGCAGCTCCTTTCAATACAGCAGCTGCTTTAAAATAACCAATCACTTCAAATACACTTACTAACTTTTCAAGCTCTTTAGTCGGTATTTCTGGCTTGAGCCTAAGTTGCTTCACATTTTGCATTTCACCATCTTTAGTTCCTTCCTGAACGATTTGTTCTTCATAGTATTCCAGAACGATGGTGTAGTACTGTTTTTTAGTCTGCTCAGATGTCAAAGACTTTAGTTTAGATTCATCTAGAACCTTTAAACTTGGATATTTAGATATAATTACACTGTTTTGTATAGTGTCAGATTTTTTATTCAACTGATTGCCAGCGCCTGTTAGTACGATCATCATCAGCACTAATTTTTTGATTTTTGCATCTTGCTGACTGTGGCGGCTAGATAACGCTTCATTCAATTTAATTGTTATGTAGTTTATATCACCTACTAATAAAGAAATCGTAGCCTGAGTCTGCTCTATCACAGAATGTAACATGAGCTCTCTGCCTGTGGTTGTATTAGCACTGGTAATATAACGAATTCCTTTGTATGCACCCACACCGAGCAATACAGCTACACCAATTCCAGTCGCCATACTAGAAAAACCTAGCACACCACCTAACCCCAAGGCTGCTAATCCTGATGTCATACCAGCAGCCGACATACCAACAACAGAGCCTGACAAATACACAGCGGCAAGTGGAACACCCACAGCACCAGCGCTTGCAGTCAGTTCTTTTATTCCTTTTTTAAATGCCGCATCAGTGAAATCTCCATCCAACATCTTAAAGTCCAACATAATTGTCTGAACCGCAAGCTCGATTTCTTTATCCGATACATCAAACAAAGATTGATTTGCCGTTAAAAACTCGAAATTTCTATAAGAAAAGTATTTATAAGAAGCTTCATTTGCACTTATAAATGTGTTAATTAAATCTTTCACCAAGGATATCTTGATTGATTTGTTGTGACTCCCAGCTTCTTTATCAATAGTATCTAAAAGCTGTTCAAGCGGTTCTTGCCCTGCTTCAGATATTGTATATTCCCTTAACTTAAAACGAGAGTCAGTGCTTAAATCAAGGCGGGTCATCAATAATAGAATTTCTGCCAACTCTTTTTCATCCACTTCGCCATCATCAGCGAACGTCATATTAATTATGACTTTAACGTAAGCGATTTTAAGCTTTTCTGACATTTCTGCCAAAGTAGTAACGATTTGATTTTCTGCTTCAAATTCGTCAAAATCATAAAATGCCTCTTTCAATAGATCTGCAAGCTTTTTGTAATTGCAACTTGATAAATCCTTTAACGTTACTGTTTTACCACTACTCAAGGTAATCTCAATGTACTCTTCACGCTTCTCTTTGCCTTTTTCGTTTACCGTGACATTTTCTATATATTCAACAGATTCAAAATCATTGAAGTGGAGTTCGGTAGGTTCTGAAGAAGAAGGTTTATAGATGATTTTTTCACCCGTAAAAACCAGCCCCTCTTTTGCACTACCAAATGAAGTGTTGTCGTAGATTGCGAGAATTGAATCGAGATTATCTTCACAATTAAACGCTTTCACCGCGTTATTCAATTTCTTGCCAGGTATTTCAGGCGCAACAAACACATTTTTGCTTACAGCACCAATATTCTCTTTAATAAAAGCATTTATATTTTTCATAGTTATACTAAACGAAAATCAAATCCATTATTGGAATTTGCTAGTACTCACCTCAACCAATAATTAGCGAGCGTAGGGTCAATGCCATTAAGTTAAGGAATTTTAGCGGAATCCAAACCGTAAGTAATGGATTATTCGGTTTAAAATTAAAGAATTTCCAAATCTAAAGGTTTGGACTCCAATGCTTAACTTAATGGCAGTGGAGCGTAGGGTGGGTAGAGCGATAGCGAACCCCACCATTCCATATCAAAAGCCCCAAGTCCATGACAAAGCGGGAAATAATAATTGAGTAATTGGGAGCAGAGTAACATTAATTACGATTGTTTCTTCTTATATGAATCAATACCACAATTAAAACGACTACCCTTTACGCTTGAAACTTGGGTTTCAAGTGCTTGTGCTAAAGGACCGGGACCATAGATACAAAAAAAAGTTCTCAGTGGCGGAAGTCAATCATTAATCGCCAAAAATTGGGAGTCATGATTTGGGCATGAATATTATCACATCTTGAAAAAAGGTCAAGCATTTTATGAAATAATTTTTTAGGTCAAAAAAAATATTTCTTCAAATTTTATAATTTTAAAGGTTTCAGGCAATATAAAAATATTTTTGTCTGTTCTTATGCTTAATTGGCAATTCTTAATTGGCAATTTTTAATTGCTAATTGAATTATGAATTAATCTGCCCTACTGATGCTATATCCTTTTTTCGGGTTCCCACGCGCCAGCGTCAATGCCATTAACCCTACACTAACCCAACCTACCTGGTACAAACAGTTCAAATCGAAATTCGCATTATAAGCTAAAATACAAAACGGGAAGTTATTTTGTGACCATTCCTTAGCCAGGTAGCCCACCATTCAGGGGTTGACAAGCGCAAAATTTTTGAGATTGAAAGGTGGGCAACAACAAGACGTTAGAGCCCTACCTGGCTAGGAATGTAGCTCATTTGAAGTGAAAACCTCTCTGTTCAAAATTATCAGGAAAATATATTGGCACAAAAAATGCTGTGTTTTGAAAGTGCGGAAAGCGGAGGTTTCCGTACTACTTCCAAATCGGAGCAACCTTGTGATTGCCCTTTTAGCTAATCTTTGTGAAATTATTATTCACCTGCATTTCTTGAATAAACTTATTGTTTTCAGAGGTTCTTGCAAAACTCTGAATATATAAGGTTTAAGAAATCGGATTTTTGAAAAAATCGGATTTCTAAGCTTGAAAAAGGTGAGTTTTGCAAGGGGCTCTTCAGTGAAAATATTTATCTGAAAAACTAGGATAAGCACAATTTCACATTTATCATTGGGGAAATTTTTATGTTGAAAAAATACGGTTATTTATTGAGTATAATGGCTTTAGCCTTAGCATCGCCCATAACCAATGCCACTTATTACGTTTCCAGTTCGAGCGGAAACGATGCTAATGATGGCACTTCAGAAGCCACCGCGTGGCAAACGATTGATAAAGCCAATTCGATTAAATTCGATGACAATTCCACGGTCCTTTTTAAGCGCGGTGATATATTTCGGGGTACGATTAGTACGAATGGGTTCGTTATAGGAACCACTTTTGGTGCTTATGGTACCGGCGACAATCCCATTATTGCCGGCAGTGTTCCAATTACTGGTTGGCTCCCAACAATCCATCCAGAATTAGGCGCAAATATTTATGAAGCCGACGTATCTGCTTTTATTACGACAGACGATAAAGGCAATACCAACGCGATTGAACATTTATTCGTTAATAACGAATTAATGACTATTGCCCGTTATCCCAATGTGGATTCTCCAGCCGATAAAAATTGGCTCAAAGTAGGTGCCGGTGTCGGTACAGATGCCTTTACTGATCCCGTTTTAGCCGATTATGGCAAACCTGACAGTTATTGGAAAGGTGCCACTTTACGCATCCGGACTTATAGTTGGTATTATAGGGTTTTTGAAATCACCGGTTATTCCGCTTCAAACGGTAAAATCACCGCAGAAGGACTCGGCAATCAATTGCCAGAATGGGGCTATTTTTTGGATGGAAAATTAGAAGAGTTAGATCATCCGGGCGAATGGTACTATGATGCTATTGCCCAAAAGGTTTATTTTTATCCAAAAAATGGAGCCAATCCCAATAATTTGTTGATAGAAGGCTCAACTTATGGCACCGGTATTAATGTGTATTGGCACGAGGATAATACCACGATAGCGGATTTTACTTTCCGTCATTTTACCAAAGCTGGCGCGAATATTAATAGTTCTGACAATGTTACCCTTAGAAACTGCCACTTTGAATACAATACCACTGGGGTTACAGTGTGGAATTCCGCCAATGTGTTAGTCAGCGGCAACACCCTTGAGCATCATTTAAAATCCGCTATTGGACTCAATGCTGCAAATGACTTTGATGTGCAAGCCAGCATTATCGAAAAAAACAAGATAACCAATACGGGTATGTTTCCGTTGTATTGTCGCAGATATAGCGGTACTTGTTATGGCATCGGCATTTCTGTGTTTGGGAAAGCTCAGACTGTGCGCCAAAATACCGTTGAAAATACTGGCTGGAATGGCATTAACCTAAAAGGTGGCGGGCATCATATTATCGAAAATAATGTGGTTCATAAGGCACTATCACTGCTCAATGACGGTGGCGCTATTTCCATTGGTTCAAGTGGTAATATCATCCGAGGCAATTTCTTATTAGAAAGTATCGGCAATGTTGATGAATCCAATGGTTGTGGCAGCACCAACAGTAATCCTTGTATGCATCATCCCACTTATGGCATGGGTATCGGATCGGATAGTGGTTTTAAAGATAATGTGATTGAAGGCAATACCATTGCCAATAATCCTGATATGGGTATTCGCCTGAATGCATTCACTAATACCATTGTCCGTAATAATGTCGTCTATAATAACGATCCTCAAATCGTTGTTCAGGACAAAAAAGGTCCCTCACACGATAATGTTGTAGAAGGCAACATTATTTACTCGCTCGCACCGGACCAAATCGGGCTATCGCTGACAAATGCTACCAATCATGGAACGTTTGATAATAACGTTTACTGTAACCCTTATAGTGAGGTGGTTGCTATAAGGGATGGTAAAAAATATTCTTTGGCACACTGGCAAAACCAATTTCCTTCTTATGATCAACACTCTAACTCGTGTGGGCTAAATATTAAGGAATATAGCGTTTCCAATGTCGGCACCAATTTGATCGGCAATTCGACTTTTGATACTGATGTATCAAATTGGAAAGGTAACATCTTTTATGACGCGAACAAAATGGATGGCGGTAGTTTACAAGCGGTTTATAAAGGTACAGGCAATTTAAATGTCATGCCCAATACTTTTGATTTAATTGAAAATCAATGGTACCGCTTACAATTTAGTATTATTGGTAATGGTTTTGGCAATATCCAACTGAGAACCAATGATACTACGCCTGGCGGTTCTTGGCAGATTTTAAAAGAAAGATATTTTGCTTACGAGCAAAATCGTAATGATTATGAAATGTTCTTTCAATCGCCCAAAACCACCAACTATGGTAAGCACCTTTTCATTACCAAGGATTATGATGCGGATAATTATTGGTTAGACAATGTCACCTTTGAACCGGTGGATGCGACTTTGTATGATGCCACAAAAAAATCGGTGCTGTTCACTAATCCGACTGCAAATGACAAGACAATCAGTTTAGAAGGCAAAAGCTATTGGGATTTAAACGGCAATACCGTGACGGATAGTATTACTTTGGCACCGTTTACGTCTCAGATATTAATCTTATCAAGCGAGGCACCGCCTGCTCCTTCAACACCCCCAGAACCAACACCATCGCCTTCAACTCCCCCGGAACCAACTCCGTCGCCTTCAACCCCCCCGGTATCTTCAACACCTTCAAGTGGAACTGGCTTGATTTCATGTTCTGACATTGCTACATTACATTCTAACTGCAATGGAGGTGGCAAACCACTCATTGACTTAAAAGAAATCGAAGAAGGTGTGCAAATTGTCAATGCAACTATAGTAACAGAAGTCACCAATAACGGATGGCTCTCTAATGTCACTATCGGCGCTGAAGGAATCGTTTCCGGTGGTATTGCAACGGGTTATATCATCGTTTCAGGTTATTTTGGAGACTTTGATTTTCGCGGTGCATCTGTCAGTGGTCTCAATGAGGCAGGTGAAATCGTTGGTAGTCTGGGCGGTGCAATATTTAATAATAGCAAAGTGCGTGGTTCCATACAAGATGTTCTTTTGAACCCGAACACCTCTATTACAGGCGGTATACTGAGAAAGACAATTATTGGCGATCCGCTTTATCCTGCATTCTTGGAAGAATTGACCGTTGCGTCTGGAAGTCACCTTGACAATGTGATCATTGGTCCACAGGTTGATTTAGCAGAAAATGTCAGCTTGGGTGCAGGTGTCGAATTTGTTATGCCAGGAATGGGTATAGATAACGGTGGGAAAGCGATAACTAGCCAAACAGGCTTCTTGAGCCAGATTCGCACCGAAAATCAACGACATGCTAACGGTGTCAAACTCACTCCAGTTCAGGTTGAAAAACTTCAGATTGAAGAACAGTTATTTGTTGAAACCAAACATGTTAGGCAATCGGCAGAACTTCTCATAGTGGCTTACCACAAAACGGTTACCAAAACCACGACTTATATGCGCGTTGGAGAAAACTGGAAAACGTGGGATGGTGAAATCGCTCACCTTGAAGCCGCTACGCAATACGAAGCCCTTGCTGAAAAAATAGAAGTTTCTATTTTTGAGGGCGATTTAAGTGGATTATCTGGTGAGTTTACTGTGTATATTGGCTATCGTTTAGAAACGGAGCAGAGTATTATTTTTAATGGATATTCGCCCCTTGAATTTTCCGTAGAAGGCAAAGAATAGGCTCTGTATTATGTTATATGTAGGGGCGAACCTGCGTGTTCGCCCTGGCTTAACTTAATGGCAATGTAGGCTGCACAGCTTTATAGTTGCCCTTATGCGTATGAATTTATTTTTCTGAACATTTATATAGTAAATCTTTCAGTTGATAAATCACTTCTTTTAGGACCCATTTTGTAGCGAAGTAAAGATTTTATCATCAGAACGATACAAGATTGTTATAAACAGTCGCTTTCTTAATAGATAGTTTTTTTATGTGGGAGTAGATTAATTAATAAATTCGTTATCAGTCTGGTCAAGAAATCCGATTTTTTCAAAAATAGGATTTCTGATTGGTTCCCATTAAAAATCCTATTTGGGCAACTTGGGCAACTTAAACTGGTCAGTTACATTTCACTACTCAAAGCCGCCCCTTTCAGAACGAAATGCCGTTGCACCAAAAAGACGTTAGGAGCCCTACCGTTTTTGGCTTTCTACTGTACAGAAAGGTATTGTAACTTGAGACTCAAGTTTTTGGTAAACAGTTTAGACTCCAAGTTGTTATCAATCTCTTGTTCAGAAAAGATTCGTCTATCCGAAGTTTGGGTACGTTCGAGATGTGCCTTTAACATATCCCTTGTCATAAGAGCCAGCGATTTTTTTACTTTCAAGGTAACTCTCTGTTTTTCTTTTTCAATGACGAAATTAGGGAATTGTCCCTGCAAACGTTTTAATAAAAATACATCAGAACTCTCTACAGTAATAAGCGCAACTTGCTCTTCTTGAAGCGGTACATAGTCTTGCGTCTTATTGCCGGTGAAGCTGACATATTTTTGTACACGCGCTAAATTAATATTACTCCTTCCACCCCAGTCAAGTTGTAATTGCATATAGCTTGAATCCGTACCTGGTATAAGTTGTAACGGGATACCACGCATCATTTTTGGTATCCAAGGTTCACCCGATTTACGTAGGGGATTATAAGGAAAATCCACTTCTGCTTGGAGTTCCTTTGCTAAAAGTAAACATCTAATACAAGAAGAAGATAGCCTTGGACGCAAAGGCGAATCCAACCAAGCCCTTCCCATAAGCCATGCTACTGCATCTTGTGTCGCTGAAGAATCAAGTGATAGTAATTTAGACTCTCCGCCATACTGTATATCATCACAAAACATTTCATAACGTTTTAAATCTTCATTTAAAGTTCGACGTGTTGGTATGGCAATTCCTTCGTCTTCAAGCTGCTCAATGTAATTTCTTAATGCCATGCTACCATCAGATTTTTTCCGTAAATGCGTTTCTAAACAAAGCAAACGCTCAGTGCGGGGGGCATTAAATGGTAGGTGGCTGGATGATAACAATTTTATCAACATGGTAATTATCTGTTATTTATTTTTTTTCAAAATTATATAAAAAAACCTTGAAATATGAAACTAACGTACTTATATAGTGAGTCACATATAAATTATATGTCGTATAATATATGAGTAAATTAATATTAACATTTTACGTTAGGATTATATAAAAATAATAATGCAAGATGCTATAAAGCTATATATAGATTTACCACGACACTGCCGTACTACTATTATTAAAGATCGTGATAGTGTCGCCAACTTATTAGCAGCGGCGATGCGAAAATACGGTTATCAGCCTCAGGAAAATGTACCGGTAAGATGGGGCTTTGGTGTGGTGTCAAAGTCAATCAATACAAATAATACTAATCCCAAACAATGGCTCCATTTAGTACAACGAGTCATCGTGGGAAGTAGCGATCCGGATATCGCACCAATAATTGCCAAAATCCAATCAAAAGATTTACTAGAACCCACGCAAGTGGAAGGGAGTGGCTTAGATTTACGCATGGCAAATGTATATGCTGCCCCACCTTGGATAGAGACAGAAGCAGCGAGTTTTTATTGTGTCTCACCGATTAGAGTGACTGAACAACATGATAAAAAATCCGGTTACGATAGTTATTTGAAAACCGGAGAGCGATTAAATCAATTGTTAAATCGTACCATGCAAGCCCGTTTTAGTCATTCTTTTGATTTAAGCCTAGTGCCTGACAATCTGTATGTGCGCTCATGCGGAGGCAAAATTAATGCGGGGATGGCAATTAAAACGCGTTCCAATGGTAATCCGTTAGTTATTAAAGGTTTAAATCTTCCCTTTATCCTCACGGGTGCTGTTGAGGATTTACGAGATGTGTGGTATTCAGGCTTAGGGCGTAGTACCGCACGCGGTTTTGGTTGTTTGGAGATGCAAGAATGACTTTAGATTTGAACCAATATTTAGACAGTGATAATGGCTTATTTGTCAAAGCATTTGAGCCATTACGTCAGAAACTTAACCAAGAAGCTCAAGCCGCCTGGCATAAAAAACCGGCGGAATTTTCACCCTGGCTGATACGTTCTGGCAAAGGGGGCGATACCCAATATATTAATTATCGTGATGTTTCTTTGTATCGGCATTGTATGGATGTCACCGTTATTGCGGTGATGGCATTTTTCTATGCTTGGCAAAATGAGCGGATTCCACATCCTGATAAAGCCGGTGAAATGCTCAAACCCGATGAAGAAAGAATTGCAGGATTATTATTAAAACAAATAGTTGCTATTGCGTTTTTACATGATGCCGATAAATACTGGGCAGCAGAACATTCCAGTAGCCCTAAACTTGAACAGCTTGAGCAGCTACATGAACTCCTTGAAATAGAAAAGTGGGCATTTTTAGATGTAACCACGAGTTTTACAATGGTTTCAGCTATGGAAAAGCGGGGTGAAGGTTATGCTTTATTTACCGGATTAAAACCCTCTTTGACTCATCAAAAGTTAATTGAAATGCTAAAAATAGGGGATAAAATCGCTTCTATTGGTAGTAGAAAAGGGCTTGAGGCAATGATTGAGGATTACAATCAAAAATATTTGCCCTCCTTGAGTGATTTTTTTGCGGTGCCGGCAGCTCGCTTGAAATTGCTCACTTTTCGTCATAGCCCGGTTGTCTTGCATAAGTTGCAATACCATTTTCTTTATGATTTTTATGCTAAACAAATTTTTCCGTTAGTGTGTCTATTGGATGGGCAACAGTTTTATATTAGTGTGCCTGAAAAATATGATTTTAGCCCTGTTTTTCAAGCACTCGAAGAGGAAATGGCTTTCAAACAACCGGATATGAAGCGTAATCCAACTAATGGTGAAATTTCTTTGTTTCAAGTTCACAATGCCAAGGCGTTAATAAAGGCGATTGAAAAATATGATCGGGAAAATAAAAATAATGCGCCTAAACTACTGGTTGTCCATGTTGACGATTGGGACGAAGTTTATCGTTACATAACTGCTTGGGCGGGTGATGTCGGTGATTTATCACTGGTTGATAAAGCAGAAGTGGGCAAATTATTATTAACGGTGACAGTAGAAAGTAGTCCACCACCTGAATATACTCACGCTTTGCTGGTAGCGACAGCTTTACGTGCTAACGCTAAAGGCAAATTGTTTGAACAACGAGTACAAAATTTAATCAGTTTGGACGAAGAAGGTTTTGCCTCACTACAAAACACTTTTCCTAATTGGGCAGATTTTAAGAAAGACACGCGCCAAACGCTATTGGCTATGCAAGCGACTGTGCGTATCGAAGATGAAGACGATTTGATAAATGTCATTGAGGGTATCTATGGTGAGTTTCCCCCAAGCATAGATAAAGATGAAGCAACCCAAGCCATTATTAAACAACTCAAAATGCAATGTGGTTTAAGCAATGAAATAGAAGACTCGCAAACGATTTATGCTGCCGCTATCAAGGGCGGAACTTGTTTATTGTGTGGTTATCCAACCGCTAATCGGATTGAAACCAGTAAAATGAAATTAGCCGGCATTAAAAGTTCGGCTTTTAACAATCGCATTGGGCATCAAAAAAATCTGTGGTCACAATCTGAAAAAAATTATATTTGTCCTGCGTGTGTTAAGCAACAAGCCCTACTGTGTCAAATTCAACCCAAATTGAAAGCCGAACCGTTAATTGTGGCAACCCCACTTCGGGGTTTTATCAAACCACTGAATACCGGTGGCAAAGATTATGAGCAGGATGAAAACCTTATTGACTCATTTAATGTGGTAAATCCTAAAAAGGATTGGACAAAAGTTTTGCCCTGGAATGTTGATGTAAGCAGTCATTTTCCTCTTGTGTTAGAAAGTATTGATGCTGGATTTGATAGCGCAGTCGATGCCATGCACCGTTGGGCAGTTTTTGCATTATATAGCGGCAATCCGGTTCATATCTTTATCTCTTCGCAACGCAATTGCGGAGCAAACTTTCTATTTGAACAAACGCCACCGTTAATACGCAAACTGTTAGCCGATTTATCAGTGCGTGATCGTGATTTGGATGAATTACCGCCACAGGTCAAAAAACGGCTTGGTGAAAAAGGCTTAAACGAATTAAAAAAATTCGTTCCCCAAGAACAAGGGGGAATACGACGTAATCGCTTACCCCAACTGATTAAGCGATTGGAACTTTTCAAAAAT
>Ga0164315_10001113_pt1 | contig 20034 bp, 26 predicted proteins | sample GuaBasSedimGuay6_FD_113737 | JGI IMG/M metagenome (GOLD analysis project Ga0164315, IMG submission 113737) | Subseafloor sediment microbial communities from Guaymas Basin, Gulf of California, Mexico - Guay6, Core 4569-2, 0-3 cm | ecosystem: Environmental > Aquatic > Marine > Hydrothermal vents... | reverse complement strand
TATCAAACATCTTAAAACAAAAACTATGCCAGCTCGGGATTATAAAGAAGAACTTACAGGCGCAGACATGGACCTCGTACAAAACATGTTTGAAAACGGAGAGATTGGAAATAAAACTAAATACGAGAAGTACATGAAAAACCCAAACAAAGACCCGCTGGAACGCTGGGAATGCTCATATTGTGCGTTTCAAGATGAATGGCGTAAGGATTCCATGTAGTTACGGAGCTTGATATATGAAGCATGGGAATGTAAAGGTATGAAAATGTCAAACGCGAAGAAGCAGACCAAAAAAGAAACCACCAAGAAGGAACCAGTCAACCACACCACAGTTAAAGATTGCACCTTCATAGGGGTTAAAGTCGACTCCGATGCCGCCAAGATCATAGGACCAATCGCGGAAGGACTGGTCGAAACAGCCAAGGGTCTGGCAACGCTGGCCAGGTTGCTCACTGGTCACCAAGTCGAGATTGATTCTATGATCAAGATTTCGCCACTGGATGATGATCTGGTGAAGAAATAAGGAGTTTATAGAGATGAAAATGAAAGATATTTACGTAGAGGGAGTGCTTCTAGATCTTATTGTGGATGTGACAGAAGAGTTTGAAGCTCCCCTCCACATTCTGGCTTCGGGAGAAGAGCTGTGCCGGATAAGGAACCGTATAATTACATTGGAATCTCAATTACTCAAGGCTCGCGAAGAAGCACTTGAAGAAGCTGCCCAGCTCTGCGAGAGAGTCCGTTGTCGTAACTGGGACGCTAAAGAATGCGCTGAACAGATAAGAGAGCAATTAATTCAAAGACATAAGAAATTTATACTCCAGAAAGATTCTGTATAGCCCAATAAACTTTACTTGTACTAGATCTTATCCAATCAGGCCATTATGGCCCGTATAATGGCCTGGTTCATTTAAAAAACATACCTAAACGGTAAGGTGCCAGGGAAGAGAATCCAGTTAGGGAGAAAGGAGTTTGTATCTTGAGGAGAGGAAAAAGAGAACCAATGAACTGGAATGGTATATGTCAAGAATGTGGCGAGAAGATCCTAAAGAGTGCTCATTCGCCCGAAGGAGCAAAGAGCCATTCTGAAGAATGTAGCTATTTTTTGCCGGAAGCCACAATCACGATAACGCTAAAGGCAATCAGATACCCCGAGGAAGATCCTAGAATGGCATGCTTAATAACAATACACGGACAATCAGGAGATGTCGAATACACCGAGGAATGTACAGAGGGGCTACCGCACGATGAAATATACCATGGTGGCCGACAAAGTCTTATCTCTTGTAGTTGGGGAACTTGGTCTCGTATCCTCGTCGATCATTTTCTGGCTAAACTCTGTGAGAGTTACCCGTTAATCGGATCTCTAGAGCAGCAAAAGAAAGACAGAGAGATAGAAGTACTAGAAGCTAAACTAGCCAAACTGAAAAACTAGGTTGATAAATAAAGGAGCTTACACTCCAGAGAGAAGGACCGTTGATGAGACAGACAAACAAACAAAAACGGTTAAAGGATGTATAGATCGATGGAACTTGCATGCGATATATAAGGGTTGTGTAATGGGAGGGATCTATAAAATATCGGCTTGTAAAAAGATGATAGTAGATATCTATTGTTATAAAGGAGGAAGTTAAATGGCAGCAGAACATAAAGAAGGAAGATATTTTGTTCGTAAAGATCCAGGTGCTACTACTGTGTATATTGAATCTGAAACAGGAGTTCCAATCGCTCAAGTTTATAGAAATGAGAACGCAAGAGTTCTTGCTGCTGCACCAGAGTTATATAAAATGCTATTAGAAGATGAGTTTAATGTATTCTGTGTAAATGGAGTAGGAAAAGATAATTGTTGTGATGTTTGTCTCAACCCAAAAGAAAAAGGCCATAGCTTCGGCTGTAAGAAAGATGCTTTACTACGTTGGATCGAAGGATTTGCAAGGGTGATTTAAATGGCTAGAGAGCTTAGAAAGGAGATACTAATTGAATTTTATAGAAGCATGTAAACTAATGGAAAGAGGAAAACAAGTTCATCGTACTGGCTGGGATAACCCAGAATGCTTTATTGGATGTCCTCGAATAAACAAAGAGATTTGTTACGCAGCTGATGACGTTCCAGTTGTCGACTTCAACCTAAATGATTATCTAGCAGAAGACTGGGAAGAGTATACTGAACAATATGATTTCCAATGGGCTGTCGAACAACTAAAAGAAGGTAGAGAAGTTAGACGCTTATCCTGGTTTTCTGCCAGTGGAGCAATTCATGCCGAAGCAGACAAAAAGATTTATTGGAAGACTCTTGGACAGACAACAACCTTAAATTTAGAAGACATAGAAGCGAAAGACTGGGTGTTAGGTTGATTCCTTTTCCAGAACAAAAGTACAATATTATTTACGTGGATCCTCCATGGAAATTCCGTAATAAAAACACAGGTGGCAACCTAAAAAGCGGTTCTGCTTTTCACTACGATGTCATGACCTTGCAAGATATTTGCAACTTACCAGTTCAGGATATTACAGATAACAACTGTATGTTGTTTATGTGGTGGGTTGCGTCCCAGCCAAAAGAAGCTATTGAAGTAGTAGCGTCTTGGGGTTTTACTTTAAAAACTATGACTGGTTTTAACTGGGTCAAGAAAACAAAGAACTGGAAAGAGTTTTTTGGTATGGGCTTTTATACACGCCAGGGTTCTGAAAACTGTTTGATTGCCACTAAAGGAAAACCTAAAGTATACAGTCATAGTGTTCGTTCTGTTTTCGAGGCGCAAAATAAAAAACATTCTCAAAAACCTTTTGTAACTAGAGAGAAGATAGTAGAACTAGCAGGAGACCTTCCGAGGATAGAGTTGTTTGCAAGAGATAAAGTTTTAGGTTGGGACCACTGGGGTTTGGAGGTAGATAAAATTGACTAATACAATAAATACAGAAACTAATGATTTTATAAAAACAAATTTAAGAATAAGAGAAGACGCAATTAAAGAGTTTTATAGATATCTTTCTATTAATCCTACTCAAGGAAAACAAATGGGAGAATGGAGGTCTGGTTCTGACAGTACTCTTAATAAAATAACAGATTATTTTTGGCATGGCGGCGAATTAAAAATAGAATTCGAGATACGGTTAAACAGAAAAGAAGAAAGTTATACCTTCACAGTGATAAAACACTGGCTGAAAGAGATAAAAGAAGAGACAAGGAAAAAAGAGGTAGATAGAATTGAATAGTGTATACATTGTATTTATGTACGGCTACTGGGGGAAGAAAGACTCTCAGAACCTAGTTCATATGGCAGAAATTATTTTTGCTAAAGACTCAGGGAGAGCAATAAAATCCGCCTCAAAAGAATTCAAGAAAATGTATTCTGGAGTAATGATTATTGATTTTGAAGTGGCTACTATAGAAGGAACTGATTTTGAGTTTTCTTTGGTCGGCGGAAAAAGAGGAAAAGTAAAGTGGAAATAATCCAACCAGTAAAAGACCAAGACAAATGCGAACACTGTAAGCAGCCTCTAGTCTTCGATCCTATTGACGACGTAGATATTTATGGCTACATCTTCCATATGTACAAACTATGTCCGTGTCAAGCAAACTACATAGCTACTGTACAGTAAGAAAGTGAGTATCAATTGACAATTACCGTTGGAATAGACATGGATGGCGTACTGTGTGACTTTGTCCATCCTGTCTTAAGAAACATCAATGCTCTTTATGACCTCGATCTTAAACAAGAAGAAATCGTAATACCTAATATCTCAAAGCTAATTATACAAAAAGTAGAAAGCAAATTCGGTAAAGAAGTTGCTAGTAAACTAGAAGAAGAAGAAATCTGGCTTAAGATTTGTGACAACGAAGACTACTTTCTTAATCTAAGAGCCTTTCCTGGATCTGTAGAGGCAGTAAAAGAACTTTATCAAAACAATTTTGAAATAACATTTATAACAAAACCTCTTGATTGGGAAAAGTCTACTTCTGAAAAGATGGAATGGTTAGCAAAAAGGTTTAAAGACATTAAGTATTCTGTTATCATGGTGACCCACATGGAGGATAAGCATAAAGTTATGACGGACTTCCTAATAGAAGACGACCCAAGAAGTTTGGCTGGAGCATATGGAGTTGGCATCTGTATCGAACGACCATGGAACCAAACATATAGAGAAGAGAAACCACATAAGATTTCTGTACCTTCTCTTAAAGAAGCAGCAAAAGTAATCCTAGCAACAAGAGACCATATGATTAAACACAACTTAGATTTTATAGGATTTTAAAACATGAGAAAAAGACTTTCTAATTTAGAAGCTGTAGTAAGCGCTCTAAAGCCTTACTTAAACGAGTACCTAGAAGAGAACGGAGTGGACACCTCAAAAAACTTCTTATGTTTAAATCCAAAACATAAAGACAGTGATCCTTCTATGACAACGAAACAAGTACCAGACAATGCTTACTGTTTCGGCTGTAAGTATACTTTAGATATTTTTAGTGCGGCGCATCATCTAGAAAAGAAACCTATTAAAGGACCTCAGTGGATAGACGACAATGTCTTGTATCTTGCAGAGAAATACGATGTCCATGTAGAGCTAGAAGACTTAACACCCGAAGAGATTTACGAGTATCGTACCTATGAGGCGTACAGGTATGCCGCCAAGCTAGTAACAGACTTGGAGTTTGGAGACTATACAAAGGCTGATAAAGAGTTTTCTAGACGCGGCTGGGAAAAAGAAAAATGTGCAAACTGGGGAATGGGAACTGTAAACTATGGGGAATACAAAGCGGCGATGAAGGCCGCTGGGTACGAGCCTAGCTTTCTAGAAGGAGTAGACCTTGATAGATCTAATATCTTCGACAACCATAACCTAATCTTCACAGTCTACGACGACAAAGGAAGACCTGTGGGTTTTTCTTCGCGCAACCTAAACTACACTAAAGACAAGAAACACGGAACTAAATACAACAATACAAAAACAACCGGATTAGAATGTGCTATCTTTAAAAAAGGAGAGCGTCTATACGGTTTCGATATAGCCAAAGAAATACAAGGCCCGTTATATATATTTGAAGGACAGGCAGATGTTATTGCAGCTAGACACTCTGGAATAATGAACTCCTGCTGTGTTCTAGGAACGGCTTTCTCTGACCACCATGTAAACCTTCTTAAACGATATGGTTTATTTAAACTAATCTTTGTCTTTGACGCCGATCAAGCAGGAGAGATGGCGATCCAAAAAGTACTTGATGAAAAGTTTTCAGAGACTAGAGACTTTAGAATCCAGCTCATCCAACTTCCTGCGGGACAAGATCCAGATGACTTACTCAGAGAACAAGGGATAGAAGAATTCCTTCGTATGAAGAAATGGTCTGCCTTTGAATGGCGCATGATGAAATTTATGGATCGCGCCGAAGAAGACAAAGACCCTCGTGAAGTCGCAGATAAAATGATTAGGATTATCATTTCTGAAGACAGCCGTATTAGACAAGAAGAGATGGCTAAGCAAGTTGCTAAGATGACGGGCTATGATATTTCTACTATCATGTCTGAAGTTAAGCGTTTGCGCGACGAGAAAGAAGCAGAGACACAGGTTAAAAAACTAGCAGCACTTGAGTCTATGGTGTGGGAAGCTAGAAAGAACCCTGAGAACATCAGCAACGTAGTTGACGAAGCCAAGATACTTATAGACAGTATAGACAAAGAAGCAGAGACTTCAGATAAGATAGCTAGTTCTGTTTTAAGTTTCGTGCGCAACCAAAAAGAAATGGACGAGGCAAAAGGAACAGACTTTGAAGGCTTTCACCTTAGACCTAACGGACTAGGAAACTTAGGCGCTAGGCTTAACGGAGACTGGAGAAGACAGGGATTGCTGTTTGTCGCGGCGTCGGAGCAGGGCTTGAAATGTCAGCACCATGAATCAAAAATTCTTTTAGCAGATGGGACATACAAAACAATAGAAGAAGTAGTAAGAGAAAAGAGCCCAACAGTTATTGGAATGAACGCTCATAAAAAACTAGTTCCACTAGATGTCTCTAACTGGGTAGATTCTGGTGTTATAGACTGTTGCGAAATAAAAACCAAAGCTGGAATTTCTACTAAACCCACTGAGAATCACCCCTACTATACACTAGACGGTTGGAAAAAAGTCAAAGAACTTAAAGTTGGAGATAAAATAGCTATTGCGGCAAAATACAATTGCTTTAATCAATTAAGAAGCCCTATTTCAGAAGAAAAAGCTATGCTTCTTGCTGCTTTTTTAGCAGATGGTTCTATTACTGAATCTGTAGGCTTTTCTAATACAGATCCAGAACTTATAGACTGGTTCAAGAACACAGTTGGCAACAACTGGGAAGGGACCACTTTTAGAGACTATCCAGTAGGCAACATGATTTATGTTGCTGATAAAGGACAAAAAGAAAACAGAGTAAAAGAATGGCTTAAAGGATACGGACTAATGGGAAAAAATTCTCATACAAAATTAATTCCAGATGAGATATTTAAATGTAATCCACTAAGAATAGCAAAATTCATTGGTATGTTTTGGGCTTGTGACGGCTGTGTCTCTCTTGAAGGAGAACCAGAAAACCACTTCAGAATAGTAATGGCTCTTTGTAATTACGAAATGACAAAACAAATTCGAAGTCTCCTTCTTAGACTTGAGATAAAAACATCTATCAAAAGCTATAATGTTTATCTTAATGGAAAAACCTTTAGAAAACACGAGGTTTACATTGAAGATATGGAGAATGCAAGAAAATTTTACAACAAAATTCGTATTCCATTACAGTATAAACAAGACAAACTAAAGAGCATTATTGAATTAAACAAAAAGACCCTTGGTGCTTATAACGGTAACTTCCCAAAAGAAATTTGGAGCTACATAAATAAACAATTAAAGAAAAAAGGATGGACATTTAATCAGTTAATGATTCTACTAGGAGAGGATAGAAACAGAATAATTTTTAACAGTTACGACAATACATTTAAAATCAGCCCAGCATGGAGACCCAAAGCCAACAGCAGAACTAAAACCGGAGAGGAATGGCTAGGAGTCACCCCTAAAAAATTAAGACTTATTGGCTATGTCCTTAACGATCAATTTCTTATAGATCTCGCAGAGGGAGACATCATATTTGATGAGATAACAGAGATCACACCAATCGGCAAGCATCAATGCTATGACTTAGAAGTTCCTGGTGCACAAAACTTTATTGCCGAAGACACAATTGTTCACAACACCACTTTGTGCTGTCAGCTTGCCTACGAAATCGCATCAGACGAAAGAAACAATGCCATCTGCATCTATCACTCTATCGATGATTCGGCAAAGTTTATTCTATACAAATGGGTAGCTTGTGCAGCAGAAGGAGTCAGCCTAGAACTTAACCATGTTAGTCATCCTGGATACTGGAGCAAACAAGAAGGACACGGTTGGATTCCCGAACAAAGAAACAAAGCCTACAGTGAAGTTCTAAACCTCATTAAGGATGAAAAACTAATCTTAAAAGACGCATCAAGTGGATGTACTTTAGCTTACGCAGAGTCTTTAGCGAAATCTTATAGGCAGCGTTTTCCAGAAAAGAATGTAGTTTTAATCCTTGATAACTTTCATAAGTTTACTGACTTTGGAGACATGAGAGGACACGAAAGAACAAAAAGACTTTCTAACTATCTTAAAAACATGACAACAGCACATGATGTTACGGTTATTTCTACAGCTGAATACAGGAAATTAGCTTCAGGAGAAATGGGCGGTAATACAGCACTGGCCGAGTCGAGGAGCCTCCAATACGACGCCACGGTAATACTCCACCTTTACAATGAGATGCATCAAAAACCCGAAGAAGAATGTGTCCTCGTGCATGAACATGAAGATATATTCGGCAACAAGAAGCTTTTGCCTCGTCTTCAGTGTAAGTTTGGAAAAAATAAAGTATCAGGATATATCGGTCATGAGTACCTTAATGCCTATCCTGCAAATGCGACCCTAAAAGGAGTTCCGTTTGACATTGCAAAACAAGACTGTCAAACGAGAAGAGCTTTCTTGAAAGAGGAGGACAATACAGATTGGAAAAAGAAGAACAACAAATAGCTTTAGACAATGTAGTGGTCAAGATAGCTGCCGTCACCAACCCAGATGGAGCTGCTATTATAGAGATGGTTACAAGAAGGTGTTTTGTTACAGTTCGCGCGACCAAGGAAGGAGGACTAATTTTTACAAACCAAGCATCAGGAGAACAGTGGATAGCTACAGCTAAAAACTAAACAACAGAAGGGATGTTCTTGCTAAGTAAAATGATACTAGCAATAAGTTTTCTTCAACATACCGAAGAAGCTTTAATTGTCTTAGCGAAGGTTGAGACTAGACTCGCTAGTGTTTCTAAGTGCCTGAACAAGATAGAAAGAAGTATAGAACAAGAAAATGATACTAGAACCTAGAGACATTTCCCTATTTGCCCGCTGCCCAAAGCTGTATCACAGTAAGCGATACGACTTAATACAGCCCAAGCTTTCTATTGTAGAGTCTGTAATAAGAGACTCTATAATAGAGGCTGAGGAGAAAGCCTTACTAAAGGATAGCGTTGTCTATCCTTCTAAGGTGCATAGAGTTTGGGATCGGTTATGGTGGCCGATTGCTGTAGAAAACAATATCTCTCTTGAAGAAGCCGAGAAGCTAGCTGTAAGTGCTGCCTTTAAACTATCTGATTACTGTAAGTATGATTTTACAAACTACTTTCATCCTACTATTTCTGTTCGCGCGGTGGGAGAAAAGTTTTTAAATAGCTCTACTATTTTTAGAGCGAAAGCCGATATACTCAAAGTGAACATTGAGCATAATAGCAAAAACTTAATCATTATCAACTTCTCAACACAACCCTTTACCCATAAGCAACTTTCTTTAGACGCAGGAATAAGAAGTCTTGCTTATGCTTTTTCTTTAGGAGAGCCAGAAGAGATAGTTACTTATCTAAACGTAGACATAAGAGAGAGCCAAAAAGAACTTAAAATAACTAGTGCTAATTTTAGAGCGCCGGACCTAGAAGAAGCAAAGAAAATGTTGTATCATTTAGAAGTTGGCATTAGAAAGAAAATAAATTACTTTAACCCTAATGCATGTGGAGGCTGCAACGAATGTCCAGATTTCAACTTCTTAACGAAAAAAAGTTCCCGCTCAAAATGAAAGCAAACGATAAGGATTTTTTACCTTTCTACAGGTGGGAACACAGAGCTACAGTTGGACTTAACGTAAGAGAATTCATTGTCTTTCTAGACAACCTTCCTTTACTAGAGCGCCAACCTCCAAAAATGTACATAGAAGAAGTTGTAGGAAGCTCGCTTGTACAAGTAGAAGAAGAAGAACTCTGGGAAGACTTAGGTAGGTACGCAGAAGAAACAGGCGTACTAGAAATGCAACTTCCTATTATGAAGCCGCAAAACGAAAGGTTTGTTTGATTGAAACCCACAAAAAGACCAAACCAACTAGCGAAAAACGCATCGAAACTACATAGAAAAGTTCTAGAACTCCTAACTTCTTGTTCTTTGTTTAACGGCTATGAAATAAGACAAGAGTATAACGTGTCTAGAGTTAACCCCTCTTTTAAATCCAACAGAGAGAAGTTTGATATAGTTATCCTTGGACTACAAGTAATAATTGAAGTCCACGGGAGGCAGCATTTTTCTCCTGTTTGTTTCGGCGGAATAGATAAAGAACAAGCCTTGGTCAACTATCTTAAACAACAAGACCAAGACGCAGCAAAGCAAGAAGCAGCAGAAAGTGCTGGCTGGGCTTATCTCTACGTAAAGTATGACGAAAAAGATATTACTATTGGCAAGTTACAAACTCGTATCTCAGAAGCTATTAAGAAAATAAAGATACAGTCTTCAAAAGACAAGTTAGAAGACATAAAGAAAAAGATACCTAAGAAGACTTCTACTGTTCGCCAGAAAGCGAAGATCCAACAACCTAAAAACCATAAGTGGCCTACGAAGAAAATACCTAGCCGTAAATTTGGGAGTTAAGAGATATGGTAAACCAAACTTCAATAACCTGTTCTAAATGCAAAGAGAAGATAGCTTATATTCCAGGTGTATACGCTATGAGCTGTCAAATTATTTGTGTTAAGTGTGGAGATAAACCTTCGCGCCGAAAGAAAACAAAACAAAGCAATATAGCAACTGCTGCTTCTAACTATGCAAGAGTAAGAGGGGGGATAAGAAAAGACATTCATCCTACATACTTCTTTCGTTCCCCTTGGGAAGCAAACGTAGCTAGAGTCTTCGAGCTTATAGAAGCAACGTGGGAGTTTGAAGGCACAGAGTTTCTATTTAAAGACTACAATACTAGTCCTTATAAATATATTATGGACTTTGAAGTCACAAAAGCACTTAAGTCAAAACAAAAAGACTACCCAATTAAGTTTGAAAAAGCATATTACGAAGTTAAAGGCTGGATGGATCCTAAAAGCAGAAACAAGATGCGTAGGTACAAAAAGAACTACCCACAGCAAGCAGCCAATACTATTATGATTATCAACAGAGACAAGCTAGCTGTTAAGTTCTGTGAGAAAAGTGGTTTTAGATATATGTTCTACCATGATGTAGAGAAGATATTTAAACCTTTGATTCCCAATTGGGAAGGGAGATAAAAAAACAGACACGAAAACTAAAGAAGAAACAACTATCACAATAAGTAATCTTTATAAAAAGAAGAATCCCGATTACTACTATAACGATTTATTTCCGCTTTACGAAGAAGAAGAAGATGTTAATACCAAGTAAGATAGCTAAAAACATTAGAAGGTTTGAACGTTCCCTTCTTGATACCGATCTAAAGAACAGAAATAAAAGTTTCTATTTAGCTGTCCGGCCATTTTTAAAATGGATAAAACCATGTCTAATAGGATACAGTCTTAGTAAGCAAGAAGCTGAATCTGAGCTGTTTATATTGGCTTGTGATCTTCTTGAAAGATACGATCCAGAGAAAAGTAGTTTAGTTCCTTATCTTCAAAAGCAAACAATATGGGCTGTGGCCTCTGTCTTCACTAAGGTAGACAAACAAACCTTTCCTTTTCCCGAGCGGGAGGAAACAGAAGAAAGCTACGAATATGAGGATGAATTTTACCTTACGGGATCCTTTGTTCTCTTGGAAGACAAGTTTATACCTAAGACACTTTCTAAAGGAGAAAGATATATCGTCTCAACCATTCTAGCTTTAGATAAAGAAAGCTTGTCTCAAGCTAAACTAGCGAGTATATTAAGTATAGAAAGACCAACACTAAAAACAAAGCTATTAGAAATAGCATCGAAGTTAGGAGAATTAAAAAATGGTTAGTAAAAAAGACATCGAAGACTCAATGGGACCAGATGGTGTTTTCTATAGAAACCCAACTCACTTGTACGAAGGAGAAAAAGCAGAAGACCAGAGTGATATTGTTAAAGCCATTAAAGGTTTGAACAAAAAAATTATTAAAGAGACACTTACTTTTGAAGAAGGAACAAGAAACCTTGTATTCCCAGGCTTTAAAAAAGTAAGAGAACTAGATAAAGACACTCTTATCTCTCTCTGTACTAACCTTGCCAAGTATCGTCCTAACTTATTTAAAATTACCATCGTACTTGGAGAATACCCAAAAGACAAGACAACAGAGATGGAGACAAGGGACGTTAGAGACTTACAGTTAAACAGTCCAGAAGGACAGGTCTATCTAGGAGAACGTCTAGGAGGAATACTAGACGACAAAGCTGTAAGTGTCAGGTTTGAAGTTCTAGATGGAGCAATAGGTAATTTTGCTGCGGAGTGTTCTGCTTGGGCGGTGAAAGAAGAAGAAACTTATCTTGACGATGAGTTCTTTAAACCTGTAGTTGTCATCGAATATTACTCAGTTTAAAAAAGGCAATACCCTCCTATGAGATCTTCTTTAAGACAAGGAATCCTTGTTCCTAACAATAAGTTAGGTCCAGAAACAAACGCTTCTGTAAGAAAAAGAAGACCCGGACAAGACCCTATAGACATCCAGAAACTTTATGCTTTAGAGCGCCCTGTTATATGTATTAACAGAAGGCTAGGTGGTATTGGGGACGTTCTTATGACAACCCCGATACTAAAGGCGATTAAAGAAGCTATTCCTCACTGTGAGCTTGTCTACGCTACAGACTTAGACTACTTAAACCACGCTCTTGCTGAAGTCATCAGACACAACCCATATGTAGATACTCTTATCTCTTATATAGAGGCCGCAAAAAATAAATACGACTATACAGTAGACATTACAGCAACAGGGTTAGGAAGAGAGAAGTCTGGTCGTATTCCTCCTAATAGAATAGATATGTTTGCAGAGGTAGTGGGAGTTGAGATAGGGTTTGATCCTCAACCTATTTATTTAGTGACGCCGGAAGAAAAAGAAGAAGGAAAAAACTATATAGAGGAGCATGTCTTACTTGGTTCGAATAGAGAAGACGTAGAAGTTATTGCTATCCAAACAACAAGTAATGATCCAAGAAGAACGTGGCCTGAAGAATATATTAACTCTTTAGTTTCTCTCTTGGCGGCGGATCCAAAGAAAAGAATATTAGTTTGTGACTGGGGAGGAAGAACAGATAGATGGAATGTACAAAAAGAAAATGTAATCCCTGTCTACAATATTCCTTTTAATAAATTCGCTCCTATACTAGACCAAGTAGACTTAGTTGTCTGTCCTGATAGTTCTATCCTTCATTTGGCTGGCGCGCTAGATAAAAAAACAGTATCTATATTCGGCCCTATTCCAGCTCAATGCAGAATCAATTATTATCCAAACACAATGGCACTACAGCTAGATCTTCCATGCGGAAAATGCTGGTATTCCCCCCGCTGTACCAGAGATAAAGACAAATCTAATCATTATGCTTGTATGAAAAACATAACTCCAGAAATGGTAGTTACAGCAGTAGAGAAAAAGATGAAAGAACCTATCAAAACACATCAATATGTAACTTACGGATCTAATCTCACTGCTAGAGGGCAAGATCCTGTAATCTTAGTTCGCCGTGTATCAAAAGGTATTGGAGACCTCTTGATGGCTACTCCTGGGATAGAAAAACTAAAAGAAAAATTTCCAGACAAAGAACTTCATGTAGCTGTTCTTCCAGAGCTTATGTGCATCCTAGACAATAACCCTTATGTAGACAAAGTCCTAGACGTTACAAAACCTATCAATTATAAAAGATATTATATGACTATGGATATTTCTTCTTGCTGTGCAAAGTATGAATTTGCTCGTGTGTCCAGTAGGAAACCCGTTCAAAAAAGCAGAGTTGAGATATTTGCAGAAGCACTAGGGACAAGAGGATATCTTACTCATCTTCTTCCTGTCTATTACTTGACGGACGAAGAAAAAGAATTTGGCAAAAACTTTATTAAAAACCTAGAAGTTTCTAAGCCCACCTTGTGTATAGCTACTAGTTGTGCTGAACAATACAGAAACTGGCCCAAAGAAAAATATAAAGAATTAATCCCTAAGCTAAAAGAAGACTATAATGTTATTCTTTTCGATAATAAAAAAGAATACTCTGTAGAAGAAAGTGTATTAGATACTTCTAGCTTATCGATACGAGAATGTGTAGCTGTTCTTTCTTGTTCAGATGGACTTGTTACTCCAGACACAAGCTTCCTTCATTTTGCTGCTGCACTAGAGGTTCTAACTGTTGCTCTTTTCGGTCCAATAGACTATAAAGCTAGGTGTAAAGGCTATAAGAACATAATAATTGTCAAATCAGAATGTGAGTTCATGCCTTGCTGGAGAAGTGGAAAAGGAAGATGCAAAAAGTCAGGAAGATTAGGTGGATCTTCAAAGTGCATGAAAAAAATACCTTCTGCCATTGTTCAGCAAACAATTGAAAAGGAAATTTTTACTCATGAGTAAAAAGAAACAAGACGTATCAATCGGTATAGACGAAAGAAAAAATCATACTTTTTATCACGCAATAACGAACCCAGTAAAAGAAGAACTAACAAAACGTGGATTTAAAGTGGAGACATATGATAACACAGACGGTTCTGTAAAGAAAAAATACGACATGATTATATTTAGCTACGGAACAACGAGAAACAAATACAATTCAAACATATCTGTCCTCATGGAACATGGAATATCCCCTCTAAAAAATGCACCTGGCTTTATGGCAAGTCACTTTTTTTGTCCCGGAGAAGCATATAAGTTCATGCTAGAGACAGTCGACAAGCTTGATGGTAAGTTTTACTTAGCAGGATACCCAAAGCTAGACTGGCTAATAAACAACAAGAAAAACAGGGAAAAGTACAGACAAGAACTTATAAAGGAACTAAATTTAGATCCAACGAAACCAATTGTAACTTACTTGCCTACATTTGTGTCTAAAAATCCAGACAACCAAACAAAAAGGGGGACTACGCTAGAGTTAAAGAAAATTAATTTCGACAAACTAATTCCAAATTTTGTAATCTCTGTTCATGGCTTCGACAAAGGATATCGACCAGTAGTAGAGATTCTGAACAAAGCTAAACATAAGTACTGGGAGCCAAACAAGGAGAAACTGTTACTTGCATCAGATATAATTGTAGGGGACATTAGCTCTGTTCTTATGGAAGCTCTTGTTTTAGATATTCCAATTATACATATCCACAATGACGATTTCTACTCGTATTCTATGTACAACCACCAAAAGAAGGAACATGGCTGTTACGGACTGTTACAACTCGGTGACTTCTGCTCTATTGAAAATCTACCAGAAACAGTTAGGAAAAACATAAAACATGATGACTATAAAGGGCTTAGAAAATACTGGCTAGAAAGGCTACTGTACAAACCAGATGGTCAGTCAACTAAGAGGGTTGCGGATCTAGTAGAACAAGTATTAAAAGAGGAGAACGTACTGAATGAGTAAGACAGTCTTGGTAGCCGGTGCCACAAGCGTCCTTGGTCAAGCATTTATCGAAAAGTATAAAGATCAGTACAATATCGTGTCTCTCAGTAGAGTTGATATTTATTGGGACGCTCTTGTACATGCCGATGTGCTATTGAATTGTGTAGGGGACGTAAATCTTATCGGTCTTAGACATACTAGCGAAAAAGAATTCGACGATATGATAGAGGCTAATATTAAAGTCCCCTTTCTCCTAGCTCAGTCCTTTATGAATGGAAGCCGTGATGATGGACATATTATTAACATAGGATCTACTCGTTCTATCTCTACCGCTCCAAACAAAGCAATTTATGCAGCTACTAAAGCTGCTCTTCGATTCATGACCCAATCAATAGGTATAGAGACTAATATAAAAGCCACACTTATTTGTCCAGGTAATTTTGCAGAGGCAGGAACTATAGAAGCAACTGTAAATGCTATACACTTTTGTATTCAAAATCCCGAAGTCAAAGAAATGATTATAAACGGAATGGTTTAATATGTTTACAATAATACAAACAACTCCAGATGAATTAATTTTTAGTGAAAAGGTTAGGGATTTATGTAGAAGTTGTAAAAGATATGGGAAAAGCGCTGCCTGTCCACCATACATAGAAACAATAGATTACTATAAAAAAGCAGCTGTACAATACATACGCCTAAGAATAGTATATAAAGAATTTTTCCTAACAGACTACAAAGACACAGTAGATGCAGGACGTAAATCTTCTTTAGAATTACACGATTACTTACTCTCTGAAAGAAAAAGAATAATGGATACAGGAGTGTTATTTGTTACTTGTTATGGTGGCGGATCTTGTAAGGCATGTAAAAAATGTGTCATTCCATGCTGTCAACCACAAAAAGCGCTATCTTCATTAGAAGCTACAGGAGTAGACGTGTTTTCTACTCTGCAAAAATTTGATATAATACTACCAAGTCTAATAAAAGAATCTTTCTATAGGGTTGGAGTGATATTGTATGATTAAAGTATACACAGCAGGGACATGGGACTTGTTTCATGTTGGACATCTAAACATACTAAAAAGATCTAAAGAGCTAGGAGACTACCTTGTAGTTGCTGTAAGTACCGACAGTCTTATACGTTCATACAAAGATAAAAGACCAATTGTTTTACTAGAAGATAGACTTGCTATAATAAAGGCGTGTAAATATGTAGATGAAGTAATAGTACAACATAAACTATTAGATCCAAAAGTATTAGATAGAATTAATCCTGATATAATTACAATTGGAAGCGATTGGAAAAGCAAACACCTTGATGGTTTAGAGTATTTCAAAACAAAAGGCCAAGTGATATACTTTGATTATACTAAAGGTGTTTCTACAACCATGTTGATCAATAGAGTTATAGAACAGCAACAGGGTTAAACATGATTCATTTTTCTAGGAGGCGCGCGATATGGCTTTAACAGCAAAAGAAGAATACAGAGTACAACAACTAGAAGTACTAGCAGTACAACTAAACCAATTGATTAAAGGAGCTAGTAGTGAGAATCAACTGAATAGACTTTTAGTTTTGGCGCAGGATGATATGGATAAATTAAAGACAGCTCAAGATGAGCTAGACATTAAGGTAGAAGAACTATTAGAGCTAACTAGAAAGCTACAGTAGCTGAGACTTTCTTTCTTCTAGTAACCTAAGTTGTTCTTCTGATAGTTTACCTTTACAATTATGCTTTATAAACCTTAGTGTTTCTTCTTCGGTCGCGCCGGAAGAAAAAACTTTAATAACTCTCATTACTTCTTTGTCAGACATATCTAACTCTGTACTCTTATTAAGTCTTTTCTTTACATGCTTTAGAGTCAATGTTCTATACACTAAGAAGCTTTTTGTTAAAAAGCCCGACATAAAAACAGAAACAACAAACAATAACAGTATTCCTAAATCAAATAACAACATAACTTCACCTCGTTAATCTAAACTTACAGACCAGTCAAACATAATAGCACAATCTCCGTCCGAAGATGAAGTAACCTCGATTTCAAACCCAGCATCTACCTGCCTACTGATTCTAGGACTAACGCAGTTTTGTCTTTGTGCGTTAGAAAATGATATAATCGATTCGTCTGCTGGCATCAAAAAATCAAATCGAACTCGAAATGTTAATTTATCTCCGGCTTTAGAGCCCTTCCATTTTATTTTCTCTGAACCAGATTGTCCATCGTCTATGGCATCTAATTGAGCCCTTTGTATTTTACGTATACACCTATATTTTCTGTTAAATTGCGCGTCGGCAACAGAAAAATTGTGTTCTGGATCTGGAGTGTCTAACGGCGTACCATCCTCATCGACCAAAGATACATATTTTTTGACAAACAATATTTTTGTAGCGTTTGGATAGTGATTTAAAATATCTTCTTTCGTTACCGCTTCTGGCAACGCTTCGTTGTCATGGCTTGCGAATACAATATTTACTCCATCTTGATTTGGCCCGATTATTAAAATCATATTGATCTCCTATAGCAAATATGCACCATTGTTACCAACGGTGCCTGTGGCTGGGCTTCTGTCCCCAAGAGCGTTCCCACTGAAGGTTCCTGTGCTTGGGTAAGCCATCGAGAAATCTTCCGCCCTAATTCCCCATCCTCCATTATCGTTAATTCCACCAGTACTTAGACCAAACTGCCCCTTTGACATTACAAGATATATTCCATGCCTAGCATTTGAGAAACATCTAGCGTATTTATTCGCAACGGTAGAAGAACCAAGGAGTGTTACACCGTCAACACCGTTACCAGAAAATGAAGTGTACCCAGCTGCATTTCCAGTTTGCAGAAAACTATGGTTGTCTACGAATATTCCAGATCCATTGTTCCCTGTGGACGAAACAGTAGAGATAATACCGGTTGAACGTGATTCGAGTCTTATCCCATCAGAACTACAACCAGATACTGCCCAGTCGGAATTGTCTCTTAATACACTATTATTTTTTACAACAATTCCATATTTAAATCCGGAAACTCCTAATGTCGCAGTTGAATATTGCACTGAGTGGCGATCTAAAGCTATCCCTGTTTCATTGCTACTGTTTCCAATTATTATGATACTCGAAAAATATACCGAGCTATTCTCAACAATGAACGCGTCGGTATCCACAGCTTTAATTATAGATCTTGGGCTTTTGAAAACTCCTGTTATTGACCCGCTTGGTGCGGCACCGTATCTCTGAGTTGATAATATGGTAACTCTGTTGTTCTCTGTATCAACATTTATAATCTTCCAACAGCCCTCTAACATTTTTGAACCAGTTCCGTTTATACATCTAGTAATCACACTGTAATCATTAACAGATAAACCTGTCACGGAAGCCAAATTTAAAACAATAGAATAGCTCCCTGTCGTGCCGCTGCTCGACTGAACAGAACTTATTGTGGTCTCAATTGTGGCTACGTTCGACCCGATAGTTATTCCTTGCTTGTGAAGGTTCTTTATTCTAACAGGATTTGTTATAATGTGTTCTCCTTCGGACAAAGCAATTGAGATATTCCCTCCAAAACCAGCTTGTATTCCGTTTAGATATTCAAGTGCCTTATCTAGCGTTTTGAACGGTGTACCGTCAGCGCCACCATTGTCTAGTCCGTTAATTGTGTCTACTCTTAAAATTAACGTATAGTTCTCAAAGAGAGATATAGCTTTGTCGCTGTTTGTACCGCTGTTATTCGAGACAGGAATTAACCTTGTCTTAACCGTCCACTCTCCGGTTTGACCTCCACCAATAATTAGACGATAGTGCGTTTTTTGATAATTGAGGTACGGGGATAAATAAACGTTGCTTGTGAATCCGATTACAGTACTAAAAAAACCAGCAGTTTTAAAATCTTCAATCTCACTTGGAAAGTCTATCCAAGTGCATAATACAATCCCAACATACATATCTGTATTGTCTTTACTAATTATGTATTCTATAGCAGCACCATTCATATATTTTTCATTAAATGTAGCTATTCCCGCATATACCGAATCGACGCTATCACCTTCTTCTGTTATGTTTTCTATAGCCTTTAATACAGAATTTTCATAGTTTGCTCTAGCGCTTACGCATTCTTTTAATGCGGCAATCAAGGATACTTCTCCGAATTCGGCTTTATACTCGTCCCAATCTCCATTGTCTTGGCCAAGTTTGATTTTGTATCCGTATGTTTCATTTCTATCACTAAAAGAAACATCTCCGTCTGTTTTAATAAAAGGCACAAAACCCCCCTTTTTTAACTGACATGATATGCATAATTATTTCCTACCGTGTCTACAGCGGGAGAGTAAGTTGACCCTGTGCTATTTGTTGTCCGCATAATACCACGTTCTTTTATATAGTAATCGTAAGTTGTGTTGTTTTGCCCAGTAGAATTACTCAAGTCTACTTTTGCACTATTTTCACAGTAGTATCCGTAAGTGCTATTAGAAGAACTTGTACCGTCATGCTCTAATGAGCTACCTCGGTTTGTTACAAAACCTGCAAATTTAGACCCGAAAACAACGGAACTTGATTTGCATCTAGAAGACTTATCAATATGTATCCCGTTTGCAACAGAACTGCAAATTACTGTACAATCTGAATCAAGGTCTATAAAACTAGATCCCTCTATTAGCGCTCCTTCTCCGCAATGACTAATATGCGCATCTCTAAGGTTTACCGTTGATGAAAACGGAAGGTTTACTCCTGTGGTCCAACCATAAAGACACACTTTTGATGACACTTCAAGCTGTCCTTTATCTTTTAAATAAATTCCTGTTGCTGTTCCACCAAGAGACTCTATTGCTAAGCTATCCAAGAACCCCAAACTTAAACCAGAACCTGTTGCAAAACCGTTAATGCCACTACTAAAGGTGAGTTTTGTTTGAAGAACTGTCAGGGTTCCAGTGCTAGTACTTGGCACGACCGTTCCCCAAGAATTATACGTAACAGTAACATGTGTAGAGTCAGCAATAGCAGATACTTTATAGCCTCCGTTGGAAAGCGTTGACGCATTAGACACCAAAACAATATCTCCCACAGAAATATCAGAACTATCCGAAACAGTCAAAGTCATTGTTCTGTTCCCAGCAGTACCAGAAACACTAAGCGCCGAAATCGAGGTAGAGATTGTTTCCCCTTTTAATGTAAAATGCTTGCCGTGT
>Ga0164315_10001112_pt1 | contig 20037 bp, 20 predicted proteins | sample GuaBasSedimGuay6_FD_113737 | JGI IMG/M metagenome (GOLD analysis project Ga0164315, IMG submission 113737) | Subseafloor sediment microbial communities from Guaymas Basin, Gulf of California, Mexico - Guay6, Core 4569-2, 0-3 cm | ecosystem: Environmental > Aquatic > Marine > Hydrothermal vents... | reverse complement strand
GATGATACTGCTTCAACCGCCAACCGTCTGGCAAAATACCTGGCCAAGCAAAAAATGGTTGTTAAGAACATTCATGTTCCCAAGACCATTGATAATGACCTTCCTTTACCAGAAGGCTCACCTACATTTGGCTATCATTCTGCAAAGGAAGAGGGTGTTCGTATCTCTTCTACTATTTATGAAGATGCACGCACAAGTGGAAATTGGTTTGTGGTTAGCGCCATGGGACGTGAGGCAGGCCACCTTGCTTTTGGAATTGGAACAGCCTGTCACTACCCGATGATCATCATTCCTGAAATGTTCAATAAAACCAAGATCACCTTTGATAGAATCACCAGAATGGTTGTCTCATCCATGGTGAAGCGAAGACTCCTGGGTATAGATTATGGGGTTGCTATGATCAGTGAAGGCGTATTCCATTTTATGAGCGATGAGGAGATCATTGATACAGGAATAAATTTCACCTATGACGATCACGGTCACCCTGAACTTGGAAATGTGAGTAAATCCCATATTTTCAATATGCTTACCCAGCAACATCTTAAATCCCTGCGTATTAACGTGAAAAGTCGTCCAGAGGAGATCGGATATGAACTTCGTTGCTGCAGGCCCATTGCTTATGACCTCGATTATGCCACCCGGCTGGGGCTTGGGGTATACGATCTGTTTGTTAAAGGAGAAACAGGATGCATGAGCACCATTGACAGGAACGGAAATATCACACCTCTCTATTTGAAAGATGTTGAAGATGAAAACGGAAAGGTTATACCTCGTCTTGTAAATATTGAATCTGAAGGAGTACAGACGATTTTCAGAAATAACCTGCATTACATCACCAAGGAGGATTACAGAGCAGCTAAGAAATATGTAAAAAATCCAGAAGAGTATGATTTCCTGAAGATCCTCAAATGGGATTAGTAATTAAGGAGTAGAACTCATTCCCCTGCCCCATTGATTTATTACAAATATTGGTTTAATTTTAAAGAAAAAAAGATGGCACAGGGGATCAAGAAAAAAGGGACAATAGGAATATTAACAGGTGGTGGTGATGTACCAGGTCTTAATCCGGCCATTCGCGCTGTAACAATCCGAGCACTTAGAGAAGGTTATCAGGTAATTGGTCTGCGTAAAGGTTGGTCAGGTATAATTGAGATAATCCGTGATAAGAATGCCGACAATAGCGAACATTTTGTCGTTCTGACTGAGCAGATTGTGAATAAGGCAGGAAGGACGGGTGGGACTTTTCTGCATACTTCCAGGGTTAATCCCAGCAGGGTAAAGAAGATTGATGTACCTCTGCATCTCAAGGATTCGTATAAAAAAGAGATCAATGACCTTACTCCCGAGGTACTTGAAAACCTCGCATTTCTGGGGATTGATTTTCTGATCCCAATCGGTGGAGATGATACGTTAAGTTACGGGGTACGTCTTTACCAGGAGGGATTCAAAGTGATCGCTATTCCTAAAACCATGGACAATGATGTGCCGGGTACAGATTACTGCATTGGATTCAGTACCTGTGTCACTCGCACCATTAACATGACTAACACACTGCGTACATCAGCCGGATCACATGAACGAATTCTGGTCCTTGAAGTATTCGGCAGATATGCTGGTTTTACGGCAATGATTCCAACCATGGCTGGAGCAGCTAACAGGTGTGTTATTCCGGAACACCCGTTTGAAATACCCCAGCTTACTGAATTACTGGTTGAAGACCGTTTCCAGAATCCAAGTAACTATTCAGTAGTTCTGGTTTCTGAGGGTTCAACGTTTTTAGGGATGGATGAGATGATGTTCAGGGATGGGGAAAAGGATGCTTACGGTCATGCCAAACTGGGAGGGATTGGTACGGCAGTTTCTGACCAGATTAAAAAGGAATCTGCTAAATTCAACAACGGAGTTCCCATTAATATTATCAATCAGCATTTGGGCTACCTGGTCAGGGGAGGGGATCCCGATGCGATAGATTCAATCGTTCCCATGGCATATGGTAATCTGGCCCTGGACCTTATTCTTAAGGGAATTCACGGCCGGCTGGTGGTATTAAGAAATGGAAGGTATGACAATGCCCCTCTGGATGTAGTTACCAGCAGTAAAAAACTTGTTGATGTGAAAAAGCACTATAACACTGAGCGCTTACGTCCGCATTTCAAGAGTTTTGAGTTTCAGCCCCTCTTCATAATGAGTGGAACGTGATGCAAAATTGCTCAAAGCAATTTTGCTGGTAACTAGTTCTTAGTAACTAGTACTCAGTGGCTAGTGCCTGGTGTTATGTGAGTTATTCAATATAGATCCAGGCGTCTTCAATCACATTTGCCCGAATGTTACCTAACTCATTAAGGGCCGCCTGTATGGATTCATAGGAACCAGCGGTTACCAGATTAAACTGGTAGGGACCAGCCATGATCTTACCCACATACCCATTGTTTTTCATCTCAGCTGAATACTCGTCAGCATAGGTGGAATTTTTAAATGCCCCTACAATGATATGGACTTTCGAATAGGCAGACTCTTCACATGCAGCGAGTTTAAGCATCGCTTCATCCATCTGCATACGTGAGAGGGCCAGTTGATCCTCCAGCTCTGTGCAACCAGCAGCCTGTGATTTGAGCGCCTGATTTTGCGCAACCAGGGCGTCAATTTGTTCCTGTGTCATGGACGGTTTCTGAAACAAACTGCACGATGACATAATTAATCCGAGCAAAACGATTCCGGCTAAATTCTTCATAATTAATACGTTTTGGTTCTGTTTGAATAAAGATAATGAAAATACATTATCCGACAATGGAAAGCCACCTAATTGCGGATTTGTTTCAGGCAGTAAATGAGTATTTATGGTTGCTAAACCGTCGTTACCCTCAAAAGTCTTCCCTAAAATTAGTTGGCAATGTAAGGTATTTGAGATTGCTGCGACAAAACTGCTAAACGTACCTGACAATGAGAATTAAAAAATTTGTAGCATCAGCGTTAATGATGCTCATTGTTACAACAATCTGGGCACAGGAACCAGATTTCAGATTGCGTGACCTTGAGAACCAGTGGAAAGAGTACTCCGACCTTAAAGGGAGTGAGCTCACTGTTATCGATTTCTGGGCAACATGGTGTCAGCCCTGTATCAGGTCCATACCTTTAATCAATGAAATAGCCCAGGAGTTTGAGAGTAAGGGAGTGAATTTTATCGGGGTGAGTATAGATGGTCCGAGAAATCAATCAAAGATCAAACCATTCTTGCAATCAATGGGTGTTGAGTATCCTGTTATTCGGGATATGGACAGTGAGTTAATGTCCGATCTGGGAGTTACAGCTGTGCCCACCCTCCTGATGTATGATTCAAAGGGTGATCTTATCTTTTTCCATGAAGGATTCAGGCCTGGCGATGAGGAAATAGTCAGGAGTCACATTGAGAAGCACCTGGATAATTGAGATGTTAAGAAAGGGTTTGATCATAAGTGTGATTATTGGTTCCGGATCGGTTGTTTATGGCCAGCTTACCGGCAACAATCTTTTTGAGTACCAGTTGGGAAATCTTCCCTATACGGATCCTGTAGATTTGTCTTCGCACTACGATCAGTTAAATCTGGGATACAGGTATAAAGGGCTAAAGGCCACTCTCCGGTATGAGCACTTCCTGAGCCAGAACGAAGGGAGTTCCTATGCAACCCTGAGTCAGTTCCAGGTCCAATACAGGAAGGAGAAACTTGAACTGAAGGTTGGGAACTTCAATGAAACACTTGGTAATGGTCTGTTGGTAAGGGGGTATGAGATTGCAGGATCTGTATTTGAGGAGGAGGCCTACAGATCGAGATATGGCTTTTACAGAGATATGCTCGGTTTTTCTGCCAAATACTCTGGGGATATCTGGTTCTTTCAGGCCTTGAGAGGAAAATCATTGGTTAATACGCTACCTCCAACTCTTCCCATGAGTGATCGCCGAATCGATCTGGTCGAAGGTATGGAGACTGGGATCTCATTCTTTAATCAAACTCTGGGTGTTATCCTGATGCGTAATACCAATACATCGGAAAAGAACAATTTCTATTCACTGCTGTTTTCGGGCGCTCTGCCCGGAAATGTATCCTATAATTTTGAATTTGCCCACGACATTACCAGCGACTTACCGGTCTTTGCGTTGAATGATCAGAGCAGGTATGGAATATATGGATCTCTTAGTTATAGCAGGGGTACATTTGGAATGAGCTTTGAGTATAAGAACTATCACAACCTGGTTATAGGGACTGGGATCAGTGATCCTCCTACTGCTGTAAGAGAGCACAAATATAAAGTACTGAACAGAAGTATTCATGTCCCTCAGTTGGTAGACGAATCAGGAATACAATTAGAAGCTTACTACACCTTCAGGAACCGTGAGTACCTGGTGTTCAATTATACTTACGTTTTGAACGAGTTCTTTGAGGCTTACAGGTTTAATGAGTTTTTTCTGGAGTATAGCTTTAATCCCGGTCAAAAAAGCAATGTGGTCCTGTTTGCAGATTATACTTCAGATGAATTTAAATCCGAGGATACCCGGTATGCGGCGGGAGGCATATGGGATTATCGGGTTGTTGGAAGCTGGTCGGCTCAACTGCATCTCGAATACCAGTATATCGAGAGAGAGTTTACTGAGAAGCAGAGTATGCACAATGGGGTGGTTATCCTTGGTATTTCCAAATCTCCCAGTCTCAACATCTCCCTGCTGTGGGAAATAAGCAGCGATCCTTATCTCACCGATAGGCCCGATACGCCGGAGCCCGAAACTTCTGTACGTAACTGGCCCGGATTGGAAGCCAGTTACCGTATTAATCCCACCAATACCATTTCTGTATTTGCTGGAAATAGGAGGGGTGGACCTGCCTGTACTTCTGGAGTTTGCTATGAAGTACTGGACTTCGAAGGTGTTGAAATCAGATTTAAAACTAAATTTTAAAATAGAAAGATATGATACAAATAATTAGATTGACATTGGTGCTGCTATTTGCAGTATCTGTCCAGATTAACGCACAGGAGGAGGGTGAACAGGCTCCCAATTTTGAGGTAGGATTGCTCGGGGGTGAAACCTTCAACCTTGCCGACCATGAGGGTAAGGTTGTGATGGTCTTCTTTTTTGGAAATACATGTCCCAGCTGCAGGGCAATTGGATCCACTATTGAGTCGGCCATTTATCAGGAGTATATGGACGATGAAGGCAACCTGGTTGCAGTGGGCATAGATACATGGAATTCAAGTTCCAATGAGAGTTCGGTCACTGGTTTTAAAAATTCAACAGGGATCACTTTTCCACTTGCCATAAAAGGGGGTGATGTGGCTGTCAATTATAAGACAACCTATGACCGGCTGATGGTCATTGACCGTGCCGGGGTTCTGGTACATAAGGGCATTGTTGCAGCCAGTAACGACATCGAAAATACCATAGCCGCCATTGAAGAAAGCCTGATAGTTACCGGGGTAGAAGATCTGTTTTCTGATCGTGCCAATGTTTATCCAAATCCTGCTAAAGATGTTTTGCATGTTTCGGCAGGAGCAGATATAATTTCCGGGATAACACTTTTTGATCTTAATGGTCGAAAAGTGATGGAATCAACTCTATTTAACCAACGGGCGGGCAATGAGTTTGAAGTAGATTTGCATGACTTTGAACCAGGGGTCTATTTTTATTCTCTGGAGACCGAGGGAGTGCCGTTTACAGGAAAACTGGTTATTCAGAAATAATTTCTTCGGGTAGGAATAGCCAGGTTGAGATTGGGAAATGATCCGAGTAATCGGTTTTAATTCGTTTGAACTGATAGGGGATGAATGGAGTGCTATACATGATGTAATCGATTCTAAAGGAGGGAAGTTCACCTGCATAGGTATTTCCAAATCCTCTTCCAGCTTTCCTGAATGAATCATTGATGCCTTTTCTGATTTGCCGGTAGGCATATGACTGCGGGGTATCGTTAAAATCTCCCATTGCAATCACAGGATAAGGTGAATCCTTAATGTAATTAGCAATCATTTGAGCCTGTTCAGCCCTCATAGTAAATGCTTTCTTTAGCCTCGATCCAATCATTCTGATTTCACGCATCTGTTGGTTAGAGTACTTCAAGCTGGCTGTATCCATAAATGCATAGTCATCTTCATGAAATTTGATAGATTGAAGATGGATGTTAAATACCCTGATTGTATCAGATCCGAACAGGATGTCTATGTACATTGCTGCATTAGATGTTGAATTGAAAGGAATGCGACTTTGCTTGATCAGGGGATACCTGCTATAAGTGGCGATGCCAAATCCATCGCTGTTTCTCTGGTTACCGGTGTAGTAAACTGCGGTTTGAGAAAGGGCCGGCAGTAGTTTTTTATATGCCTGGTGGGTCTCTCCTTGGAGATTTGATGTATAGTACTCCTGGAAACAGAGGATATCAGGCTTTTGCTGTTCAATGAAACTAAATATCTCATTTTTTGCCTGGGGATCATTTGTCCACTGGTAAACATCAAATCCCCTCACATTGTATGAGAGGACTTTAAGCATTTGATCGGCACTGGATGATTCGGGTATTTTAGCCTCCTTAAAATTGAGAGGTAACGTATTGTTTAAATGGTTCCAGCCAATAAGAATAACTATTAGGGAGATAAATATCTCCTTCTTTAATCTGATTAACCAGTAACAAATAAATAGCAGATTAATCATCAATATATAAGGGTAAGCAAGTCCGAAAATTGCAGGGAAGAAGATCTTTTGAGGATTTATAAACGGTGCCAGATAGGCCAGGAGCATCCCGGCAGCCCCCAGGACATTTAAGATCAGGATTACTCTGTCGGTAAACTTTCTCAAACCTATTTTTTATCACTCATTTTGAAAAGTAACTCTTTTTCTTTGCTGGAAAGACTATCATAGCCTGCTTTTGAGATTTTGTCAAGGATTTTATCAATCTCTTTTTGTTCGTTAGCTCTCTCTCGCTTATACTCAATATCGTCGGAAGAGCGTTTATGGGTTACTTTCATTTTTTGCTTTCCCGGTTTAAACCAGGTGGCCATACCATCAAGCAAACCATCAAATCCTTTAGTAATATCTTTGCCTTTCTTATAATAATAGGCGAAAATAAAGCCCAAAAAAGCGCCTCCGATATGAGCAATCTTTCCTCCTGTATTTACGGAGAAGTCAACCAGGGAGGTAAAGATGAACATCACCAATGCAATATAGACAATCTTAACGGGTCCGATAAAAACAAGATGCATTCTCCTTTCTGGATTAAAAGTTGAAGCAGCTATCACAATGGCCATCACTGAGGCCGAGGCTCCCATGGCTACAGATCCCTGTCTTAAGGGTTCGAAAACCGGGAAAACGTTGTAAAATAGAACAAAGAGCAGCCCACCAGCTAGTCCACCTAAAAGGTAGATACTTAAAAGTTTTTTTAAGCCCAATTCCTGAATAAACACTGTTCCGAACCAGTATAGCCACAGCAGATTAAAGAGGATGTGAATGAAATCCACATGCAGAAACATGTAGGTAAACAGAGTCCAGGGACGTCTTGCAAGTACCTCCAGGTTAGCGGGGACGGCCAGGTAATCCAAAAATGTGGAGAAGGTATCGCTGGAGTTTGAAAGAAGCAGCACAATCCTGACAATCTGCATTGTCAAAAAGATACCCAGATTGAAATATATAAGTTTATGTAGGATGGTTCCTTTACGAAACGATTCTTTTATTTCATCTATGACGCTCATTTAACCAATTAATTAATAGAAGTTTCTGGTAAATTTATTCCAATACTTGATTAAGATAAAACCAAATATCATTCCACCCAGGTGAGCGAAATGAGCAATGCTGTCATTAGTTCGTGTCACACCCAAAAAGAGCTCAAGAGCTCCAAAACCAATTACAAGCCACTTGGCCTTGATTGGGAATGGGATGGGAATAATAAACAGTTGTGTATTGGGAAATAACATCCCAAAAGCCAGCAATACTCCATACACTGCTCCAGAAGCGCCAACAGTAGGCCTGATTAAATCCCTGCCAATTTGATAGAACCGGTTTCCGGGCTGCAGAATCTCATTTAGAAGGGATACATTTATCCTGTCTACAGAATAGGCGGTTTTTAATGCAGCAATCTCCGGGGCGAACTGCAGGTAGTTTACCAGTTCATAAAAAAATGCTGCACCCAGACCGGTGGCCAGATAATAGATAAGGAACCTCTTACTACCCCAAACACTTTCAAGGGTTTTCCCAAACATCCACAGGGCCCACATATTAAAAAAGATATGTGTAAGACCGCCATGCATAAACATATGAGTTACAATCTGCCAGGGTTTAAACATGGGAGATTGAAAATAAAAAAGACCCAGTACTCCATTCAGATTGGTATGAAACATCTGTTGAAACAGAAAGAGCGCCCCTAACATTACCACGTTGATAATGATCAGGTTCTTGACAACGGGGGGAGTATTACTTAGAAACTTATTTCCAAAACGATTCATATATTATTCTTTAAAATACTTTTCCAATTCTTCCAGTTCTACGATCTTTACTATTAGCTTCCCCGAAGGTGAATAATTGGGATTGCTACACGCAAAGAGCTGATCTATAATCTCTTGCATTTCGATATCGGAAAGTTGCTTCCCATAGTCGATGGCAGATGCACGCGCAGCCGAACGTGCAACCCGTTCAGGTATCCCCGTGCTTACCTCGCCCTGAAGTGCTTTATATTGTTCTATCATCATCTCTATTTTGTTCACAGCACTTACAGTTTCCATTTCTGCCGGTAAGCCGTGTACAACAATTGAGTTGTTCCCAAAGTCCCTGATATCGAAACCAAGTCGATCCAAGTCTTCCATCATTTCCAGGCACACCTGGTAATCAACTGCATTCAAACTGATGGTTTCAGGGAAGAGTGATTGTTGTGAAAGGGGTTGCTTCTGTTCCTGGGCTTCCATCATTCTTTCAAACAGGATTCGTTCATGCGCTCTTCTTTGATCGACTAGCATCAGTCCTGATTTAACAGGTGAGAGAATGTATTTGTTCTTAATCTGAAGGTTTTTATTTGTTGGGACCTGCACCTGTGCAGCTGGCTCAAAAAGCTGTTCCCATCCTGAGAACCGATCATCAAGATAGGGAGAACTGCGTTTCTCCCTGCTATAGGATTCCTCTCCGTCGAATGGATTGAATGCCGGATTGGTATCGATGGAAGGTTGTTTTATGTCTGTATCTTTTGTAAGTATTGGGATATCGATGACTCCCTCTTTACTAAAGTCCAGGGAAGGCGACAGGTTGTTTCTTCCAATAGCCTCTTTTACAGATGCAAGCAATATCTGCCATATGGATCGCTCATCCTCAAACTTTATTTCAGTTTTGGAAGGATGAATGTTTACATCAATCTTAGAAGGATCGATATTAAAATAGATGAAATAAGAGGGAATATAATCAGGTGCCAGAATCTGGTCATATCCATTCATTACTGCTTTGTGAAAATAGGGATGTCTGATAAACCTGTTGTTTACAAAAAAGAACTGCTCCCCGTATTTCCTCCTGGCATGTTCGGGTTTTCCAATGAAACCAGCAATATTAATCAGAGTAGTATCCGATTCAAGGGGGATCAGGTAGGAGTTAACAGATTTCCCAAAGATTCCGATTATACGTTGCCTCAGATTGGAAGGAGGTAATTGAAAGATCTCTGATTGGTTATGGGTCAGGGAAAATTCTATTTCAGGATGTGTAAGGGCCACATGATTGAATTCATTGATTATGTGGCGCAATTCTGTCTGATCGCTTTTTAGGAATTTTCTTCTGGCAGGGATATTAAAAAAAAGGTTTTTTACCTGAAAGTTTGTCCCGATTGGAGTTTGCACAGGTTCCTTGATCTCATGCCTGGTTCCTACAATTCGCAGATGTGTACCCAATTCATCTTCCGATCGGCGTGTTTTAAGAGTGATCTCAGAAACAGCTGCCATGGAGGCCAATGCCTCACCCCTAAATCCGCGAGTTTGAATTGAGAACAGATCTTCGGCCCTTGTAATCTTGGAAGTGGCATGCCTTTCAAAACACAGACTTGCATCTGTTTCTGACATACCTGTACCATTATCCACAACCTGCACCATGGTTTTTCCGGCATCTTTGACAATCACCCGGATGGTAGTGGCATCTGCATCTACGGCATTCTCCATTAATTCCTTGACAACTGACGCCGGTCGCTGGATTACCTCACCTGCTGCGATCTGGTTTGCGACCGCATCACTCAACACCTGGATTACATCTGACATTTACCTGAGAAATATAAAGTATGCAATCAGGAACAGGACTGCAAGGATGATCAGAAGCCTGATATTTGAATTTTGAGAAGCCTTTACTTTTGCCTTTTGTTTTGCGTGTCGAAATGATCCCCTTTTGATGGTGGTCCGGTTAGGATACGAGGGCATGTCAACACCCATTTCATGCTTAATCTGCCTGATTCGTTGTTCCCTCTCCTCTTTTTCCGGATCCCAGTAGCGCGGAGAATAATCAAATTGCTTGTAGCCTGGGAGCTTTATAAACCTGGGTAATCCCATGATCTTATCATTTAAAGGGCAAAGTTAACGAATTAAGTCTACAAAGTAGAAAGTATGCAAGTTGAAAGTAGCCAGTGAAAAGTGAATATCGGAAAGTTCGAATCTGTTTTTTACTTTTGAAGAATGAAAACTATTATTGAAGCAAATCTGAATGAAGCAAAAGAGGTGTTGAATGATTTTATTTGTCGGTCCGAAAACATTGCCTCAATTGAAAGGTCTGCCCAGATTCTTATAGAATCTATAGCAAAAGGAGGCAAGATCATTTCCTGTGGAAACGGTGGGTCGATGACAGATGCCATGCATTTCGCCGAAGAGCTATCAGGTGTTTTCAGGGAGAAACGACCTGCACTTCCAGCCATTTGTATTTCAGATCCTTCTCACATTACCTGTACTGCAAACGATTATGGGTTTGAATTTGTTTTTTCCCGATTTGTTGAAGGTGTGGGGCAAAAGAGTGATGTGCTACTTGCCATAAGTACCAGCGGGAATTCTATGAATATTATAAAGGCTGCAGAAGCTGCTAAGGATAAAGGGATGAAAGTGGTGGGTCTCACGGGTAATACCGGGGGATTGCTATCTGGTATGGTGGATCAGGAGATCAGGGTGAAGGGTCGGACTCATTCGGATCGCATCCAGGAGGTTCATATCAAAGTTCTTCATATTTTGGTTCTGCTCATAGAACAGGGTCTCAAATAGAGAGGCTGCCGGTATTTGTTGGCAACCTCTCGTCTGAATCGGCTTATTTATCCAGGATTATTCCGCGCCGGCATTAAACCTGACGGGAACAATGACTTTAACCTTAACCGGCTTTCCCCTTTGCTTACCAGGGTTCCATTCGGGCATTCCTCTAAATACCTCCAGGGCTGGCTTCTCAAATTCCTTTAGGGTACTACTGGCTACTTTGATATCCTCCAGCTCTCCCGAGCCTTTGACATTAAACTGAACCATCACTTCCCCGCTAATGCCCTTTTTCTTAGCAGATTCGGGATATTCCAGGTTTGAATAGATATATGTTTTTAGTTCGGCTTTTCCGCCTGGGAACATGGGCATATCCTCCACAATGAAAAAGACCTCTTCGCCTTCCTGTACCTCTTGAAGTTCCTGCACCTCTTCCAGTTGTTTATCTTTCGATGCAGACACTCCATCTTTGGAGGTGATTATGATCACTCCATCAGGTGCGTTATACTTTTTCACCTCCTCCGAATCAGGATCCTTGATTACATCAATACTCTCAATGGTATTCGGATCGATATGCTCAATTTCCTTGACCACTTTCCCATCGAGCACAATAACTGGTTGCTTATCCGAATCGCCAGTAGCTTTTATGGTAATCCCATTCTTCCCCTCCTGGACCACAGTAAGCGGGATTGTTTCCAGATCCATCTGGAATGCTTTGGGCTCAAGTTCTAAAGGTTTTTTCCTAATATCGGATGTCTTTACATAAATGTTTGCATATCCTACAAATGAGATCACAATTTCGGGATCCCCGTCCACATTGAGTTTAAAGGATCCATCTCTGTCAACCACAGTTCCCGTTGTGCCATTTTTGATTACCACAGAGGCTCCTGTGGCAGGTTCCCCTGTTTCAGCAAAAACAACCTTTCCCTTGATGCCTTTCTGTTGAGGAGTCATCCCGGTGGTCAGACCCAGAGTGAAAAGGACTGCTGGAATAAGCAGGGCAATTTTAATGATCCCCAGGGGGGATTTTCTTGGCTTTTTCATCATGTTAAATCTTTTAAGTGTTAAGGAATGATTAAACTGGTTGCCCAACCTGAATACATTCACACCCAGCGTGTGATTGAGCAGTTGAGCCCTGTAACGAGCAGGATTGATTCCGGTTGTCAGAACTTGCCTGTCAGCCAGATGCTCGTGGTTTTCTTTAATCATCCTGGAAATAAGCCATGAGAAGGGATTGAACCATGTAAGCAGCAAGGTGAACTCCATCACCATCAGGTCGATGAAATGGAGTTGTTGAATATGTGCTTTTTCATGGAGGAGTACATTGTCAAGGTCCTGATCGTCTTTCAGTGACCCTGGTATAAAAATTCGGGAGAACAGGGTAAATACCTGATCGCTACCAGTGAAAGCGATACCATTGTTATTTTTTGATTTTTGCCAGATAAGGTTCCACTTTGCGATAATAAAGAGATTTTTAAAAAACATGAAAACCAACCCTGTGACATAAGTTATAATCAGTACCTGGACCCAGTTGATGGTGATACCTGTTTTGGTTCCGTTCTCAGTCAGAGTGACAGGCAGGACCTCGGTACCATAGGGATCGATAAATACGATTGGCGTAAGGTTCACGAAAAGATCCGGCCTGCGGAATGTGATCAGGGGGAATATCCATGAAGAGATAATGCCTAACAACAGGTAGATACGTTTAATGACCAAATTAGGATCCTCCCTGAATAAGAGATAGTAAGGCAGAAAGATAATTGCCAGGCCGGCTGAGACTTTCAGCAGGTATATGAATAGGTCACTCATTGGTTTCACTTTCTTTAAGTTCAGATTCAATTTCACCGATCAGTTCCTGCAATTCACCAAGATTTAAATCATTCTCCTTTGCGAAAAATGCAGCAAGCCTTGAAAAAGAGCCATCGAAATAGTTGGAAACTAATCCAGAAAGATACCCTTTCAGGTAGTCTTTCTTCTCAAGCATCGGAAAATACAGGTAAGTTGTCCCCACGGCCCTGTGGCCAACAATTTCCTTTTTCTCCAGAACTCTCACCACCGTAGAAATGGTTGTATAAGGAGTATTGGGTTCGCCAAGCTCATTTATGACCTCTCTGATGGTGGCCTCTTTAAGCTTCCACAATACCAACATGATTTCTTCTTCGGCTTTGGTAAGTCTCTTTGTCATCGGGTATACTTTATGATATAACGCAAATGTATAACTAATTATTACGTAAATCAACTATAAATACAGTAGAACAACTGTAAAAACAGTCTAAATATTACAAAATATCAACTAAATACATGATAAACAGGACGATGACTGGCACAGAAAAATTATCAAATCCATTGTTGCTGATTCCTTCTGCAATGGAAGCAGCCAGTGATATTACAAGTGCAACTCCAATAGCATAGATAATGCCTGTTTGCATATAGTAGTAATATGCAACAGTTAATACAACCAATGCACTGAAGAAAAAGCCAAGTGTTCCGGCATGGGTTTTGCCTTTTGCAAAGAATCGTTCTAATGGTCCGACAGGTTTTCTGCCAAAATACCTTCCAATAATTGAGGCAGATACATCACTAATTGAAAGGACAAGGATGGGGATGATAAAAAAGTGGGGCTTTTTTGAAAGGAAGGAGACCAAGAAACATAAGTAGATGGATGCAAAAAAAAGGTAACTGCCTGCACTTTTCCCTGAAGTTTTATGGTGAGAGGGAATCAACCCCGTGGCTCTGGTGATATAGAGTATTAGGGAAGATTGAACTGCCATAAGCAGTACCCACCAGTGAGAAGAAAATATCCATGGGTAGGGTAGTGATATGATTCCTACTGTCAGGTGGGAAAAATTTCTGGTCCACTCTGGTTTCAATTTGAAAATCCGATATAATCCTTCCCCGATTAACAGGATAACGCCGTACAGGACTGCATATATGATGTAGAATTTTAGATTGTAGTTCATTACCAGAGTACTTTCAGAAAGCTTAATAAAGAGATCACACCCCCGGCCATGATCAGGCTATCAAAACGATCCAGAAAACCTCCATGACCTGGTAGCAATTTACCAAATGCATCCAGGTTGGCCCTACGTTTCACAAAGGAAGCTCCCAGGTCACCTAAAAATGCCGATGCCATGATCAGAAGGCTTTTTAGAATGATTTCTGACCATCCCATTGAAAAAGAGTTTCTGACCAGTAAAACTGAACCAAGGGTAATCAATGTTCCTCCCACCAAACCTTCAACGGTTTTATTGGGACTGATTTTTGGAAGAAGAGGATTCTTTCCTGCCAGTTGTCCGGCAATCTGACTTGATCCATCAAATAGTACCACAACGAAGATGACCAATAGAATATCTATTTCTGTCCGATTAAGAAAGCTCCAGAAACCAGCCCCCACAACAATGAATCCTGTAGCAAACCAGGTTCTACCCTCGGATTTTGAGATTGCATTCCACCATTCCCACGAGCAGATTAAAATCAGAAGATAACCCAGCACAATAAAAACTGTATGGTTCCAGATGATGCTATTCCAGATCAGATTGAATAGGATCACATAGGTGAAATACTTGGTCCATTGTTTTTTTGAGCTGACCTGATCCAGTTTTCGATTTATCAGAAATATCCAGATGGCTCCGGAGATAAGATGAAACGTGATCAACAGGTATGGCCAAAGAAAATCATTCATGGTTTTCCCTTAAATCTTTCAGCACCCAGAAAATGCCTTTCAAATCGGACCGCATATGTGTAATGAGTAACTGTATAACCAGACTTTCAATGAAACCTATCAGGCTGATATTCACCATAAAATAAAAGTAGATGGGCTTATATCCGAAAAAGAAAAGCATTATAAAAAAGAGGCCCTGGAAGTACCCTGCAATTTTGATTGAGTAGAGATGAAAACTCTGAATCTCTCCAAATTTTATTAAAGGTGAAACAATCACAATCACATAACAAACCACAAATAGATAGAACAGCCATGCATCCGCACCTATTTCATCCATTTTGAAAACGATGATTCCGCTAAGGGCAGTGATATACACTCCTATATCGGCCAGAGAGTCGAGTCGGGCACCTATTTGAGTCTTCTGATTAAACCGGCGGGCGATCCATCCATCCCAAACATCCGTGTTCAAACTGATCACTAATAGTATGGCAAATGCCATCTCTTGTTTCAGAATGATCATCAATGCAATAACAGGAAAGATCAAAAGCCTGTAGAGAGAGAGGATATTTGGAATGGTGAGGGGTATTTTTATATTTAGCAGAGTGATCTCAGACATGATGGTTGGTTTGAAAAAGTTGACATCCTTGATCCTGCAACAGTGTTATGGCTTCTTCTAATTTCATGGTCCTTATATTCCCAACAGCTCCTCTGCAAAAGGGGCACCCATGGTAGTCTCCTTTAACATCCATATGGAGGTAACGGTTCCCGGCTCCAAAGCATCCTGTTTTCCTTTGATGGTACCCTGGAAATTGTATAATTGGAAATGATCGGAATTGTTTGCCCGAATTGATTTTCAGATAGAAATCAACTACAGCCTTCTGTTCCTCTTCTCTCAGTAAAATATCTTTACCTGCATAGTTGCCGGCTTTCCTGGCTTCAAGAAATCTCACAAATGGAACATTGAGTTCTCTTGCCATTTCCATATATTTCATCAGATCCCCTTCGTTGGCCATGGCTCGGGTAACGCACAGGGTGAGATTCGGAATGATCCCAGCCTGTATACAGTTGCTGACTGCCTTTAGAACCCAGTCAAAAGCGTCTGGATGGTTGCGAAAACGATTGTGCCTCTCCTTATCCCAGTGATCAAGGCTGATGGTAGCCCCTGTCAATCCTGATTTTTTAAGGGCTTGGGCCTTCTCCTGTGTAAAGCCATAGCCTGATGTGGATAACCAGAACTCAATGGTTCCTTTTGGAATCTCCATCAGTTTGAGAAGATCATTCAATCTTAGCATGGGTTCTCCACCTCCGATTTGAATGTGACGAATTCCATTGTGAATGGCATCTTCCATTACGTTCTTCAAATCTGAAAAAGATAGAAGTTCACTGGTGCTGAGATCTTTCCCTTCAAAACAGTGTTCACAACCATAATGGCATCGACTGGAGATGGAGAGGATCAGGGTTTGTAAAGGGATCTGACTGGGTCTCTTTTGAAAGGCCTTTTGAATCTCTCTTTGAATAACATCATTGAAGCCCCTGGATGGAAATCCAGGTAGATAAATGCTCCAATAATAACGACCTTCGAATTGGACAATTTTCTGATCACGTTTGTATCCATGCAGCCTCGGCCGCTGACCTGCTAAAAGTTTAAGTGCTTTTACAGCTACAATTGGATTCTTTAAGGTGTAGAGTGAGATTCTGAGGAGTATAAGCCCAGCCCACATTTTGATACACCATGCCCGGAATCCTACAACCAATCTGTTACTCTCCTTTCTTTCCCATCTTCCCATTCCGTAATATGTGTTCCGCCAGCATTTCCTGCATCAACTCATTTGAATATACATTGAAATTCCCCGACTTCCGGATCTCCTTCAGCGCTTTAATTTTAGGGACCCCTTTGGGATCCTGAAGAATCTGATAGTAGCCTTTGGAATGCAATACGATGGTCCGATCTTCCCCTTTGTATTCCGGTACGCGAAAAATCAGGGTAGCCTCGTTCCCAATCTCCGGCTGATCATAGTAAAGATCATCGTCTTCCTTCAGCATTTTGGTCACATTTTCCTCTGCCTCAGTTATTGCTTCCTGAATCGTAATGCTTTTTGATATAAACTCTGATTCACTGTTTAGACTGAGCTCTGCAAAACCAATTTCCCAGAAGTAAGAGCCAGCTTCCAGTTTTATCTGAACCGGGCCGTTTCCTCTTTCACTTACATCAAAGCTCAGGATATCTTTTTTAAATGCCATGGGTCCCACGGTATGAAAAAAGTCCTGGAAAACCCACTCCCCATCAATATTTAAAAAAAGGGAGAGAGGGATATTCTGACTTAAGCTCCAATTTTCCATTTTCTCCGGATCCCCGTCTTCTTGTTTTTTCATCCAGGCCTTGTAGGAGGCCCCAAGCATCTCTCTGAAATTCTGATATACAAAATCAAGCCAGTAACTGTTTTTGGCTTCCAGGACCAGATCCACCTTGTCTGTTTCTGCAGGGATATCAAAAGTCAATATGACACCATCAAGGAGCGGTGGATTTTTCATGGGATCGTCTCCTATGTAAACCAGGTCATCCTCTTTTTCAATGAGTGCGAGCACATCATCCCCTTTAAGGTTAGTTGCTGAAACCGGAGACCGGGTATCTGAAAGGGAGTGAGGTATTCCGTATTTATCTATCAGTACATCTTCATTTATTTTATGATCAAATACCATAAGTTCGAGCAAATTGGTATGTTGAACTTCCTCCAGCTGGTTAGAGATTTTTAATTTGTACAATCCATCCTCTTCCACCAGGTCGGGAAGCAACAGATAGTCGTGACGTTCCAGGGGCTTATAAACTGCTCCACTGTAAATCTCTCCGGCAAACACAAAATCTGAACCATTATAGGTATAAATAAATGGACACGAATTTCCGGATAGCAACATTATCAGCAAAAATAACAGTACAAAAGCCACATAGGCTACTGGTATTAATCCAATTCCAAATAGAATTGAATAGCCTGTGGTGTGTTTAGTGGAGTGATTATAAATATCGAGCCTCTCAAGGTCTGTAAGAGCCACTTTCCATACTGTTCCTTTATACTGATTTAGCTGATTCACATACAGGTGCACCTCGTTCAATAGCCGGGCATCCCCCTTTTTTTTTCTATACCTTTTAACGGAATTTGGATTGACAGGAGTAATATCCTCATTGGATTTATAGTAGGTGGAGCCAAGGAAGAGCTCCATGGAATCTTTTTGAAAAGTGAGTGAGTCCACAAACCTTGCATCGTATCCATGGTGCATCACAAACCTTTTCCCAAGGTCGGTTAGATGGATTAACTCATCGGTTGAAGTTTGAAGGCTTGTGGATACTTTGTAGTAGTAGCAACTAACGACAAAGTTTAACAGGAATAATACTAAAATACCCGCCAACCCTCTGGTGATAAATTTTTTATGCTTTGCCAGGAACTTCCTTTGGTTTCCAAGAAACAATCCAACGAGAAAATTACCAAAATTCATTTCAGGGTATAAGTAGCAGATTACTTGAGGAAAGATAAATAAAAATTCCAGATGATTTGTGACGATATATAACGGGTGATCATATTAATCAGGTAATAGATAGATTTTGGGTCATGTTGATCAAAACATTTGGCAGTGCCATTCAGGGTATCCATGCCACTAAGATTACCATAGAGGTAAATATCTCTCAGGGGATAAGGTTTTTTATTGTGGGGCTTGCTGATAACTCTATACGTGAAAGTCAGCAGCGAATTGAAACAGCCATAACCAATAATAATTATGAATGGCCACGATACCGGGTAGTAATCAATATGGCACCTGCAGATATTCGAAAGGAAGGAACCCATTTCGATTTACCGTTGGCAGTTGGAATCCTGGCCGCATCCAAACAGCTGAATACGGACCGGCTCAAAGACTATTTGATGATTGGAGAGCTTTCACTGGATGGAGGGGTGATGGCTGTGAAAGGGGTTCTGCCAATGACACTGAATGCGAAGGAATGTGGTTTCAAAGGTGTAATCGTGCCAGAAAAGAATGCAGAGGAAGCATCTGTAGTTGATAAGTTTGATGTAGTTCCTGTTTCAGATTTGAATGGTGTGGTCAGTTTCCTGAACGGCAGTAGGGAGATCTCCCCACTCAAAACGGATGTATCTTCAGAACTCTTCGAAAAGGTTTCAATGCATGGAGCGGATTTTTCCCAGGTTAAGGGGCAGGAAACCGTAAAGAGAGCTCTTCTTATTGCTTCTGCAGGTAATCATAATTTGATAATGGCAGGGCCTCCCGGATCAGGTAAAACCATGATAGCCAGTAGAATTCCGACCATATTGCCACCAATGTCTCTTGAGGAATCAATAGAGACTACCAAGATTCATTCTGTGGCAGGTAAGATTATAAATAGCTCAAATCTGGTAAGAGTTAGACCTTTTCGGTCACCACACCATACCCTATCAAACATTGCGCTTATTGGTGGTGGATCAAGTCCAAATCCAGGAGAAATATCTCTGGCGCATAACGGGGTGCTTTTTATGGATGAGTTTCCTGAGTTCAGAAGAGATGCACTCGAGGTATTGCGACAACCCATCGAAGAGAGGCTGGTCCATTTGAGCAGGGCAAATTACTCCATCACCTATCCCGCCAACTTTATGCTGGTGGCTGCTATGAATCCCTGTCCGTGTGGATATTTTAATCATCCGGAGAAGGAGTGTAGCTGTGGTGCCGGAATGATAAAAAGATACCTGTCGAGGATATCAGGACCGTTGCTGGACCGGATTGATATTCATATAGAAGTAACACCCGTTCCATTCAAAAAACTTACAGAAGTTTCGGAATCAGAGAGTAGTGAAACCATGCGCATTAATGTAATGAGAGCCAGAAATATTCAAGAAAGGAGGTTCGAGAAAATCGGCCATATAAATGTAAATGCTCAAATGGGGCCGGGACTGATGCGGCGATACTGTTCCCTTGACAGGGCTGGTCAATCCATTATTGGATTGGCCATGGAGAGACTTGGATTATCAGCGAGGTCCTATGATCGGATTCTGAAAGTTGCCCGAACCATTGCAGACCTTGACGATTCTGATAAAATTTTGTCCGCCCACGTGGCAGAGGCAATTAACTACCGAAATTTGGATAGGGAAGGGTGGATGGGGTAAAAAAGGTCTAGGGTTCTTGACACAATCTTAACAAGAACT
>Ga0164315_10001111_pt1 | contig 20053 bp, 18 predicted proteins | sample GuaBasSedimGuay6_FD_113737 | JGI IMG/M metagenome (GOLD analysis project Ga0164315, IMG submission 113737) | Subseafloor sediment microbial communities from Guaymas Basin, Gulf of California, Mexico - Guay6, Core 4569-2, 0-3 cm | ecosystem: Environmental > Aquatic > Marine > Hydrothermal vents... | reverse complement strand
GTGACGTTTTAACCTCATGAAACGGAGTTTGTAATGGCTAAAAAGAAAGCAATCAAAAAAGAAATTAAGTCTAGAAAGTCAAAAATCAGCAAGCAGCAAAGTAAAATTAAAAAGCTGAAGAAAAAATTGTAAGCGTCGCAAACAGTTGTTTAAAAAAAATGGGTGGTCTTAGAAAAACCACCCATTTATTGCTGAAAAAGCGGATCAACTGTTAAAAGAAATAATGATCCCGCCGCAGCGGAGCCGCTGGCAAATAAGCTGAAAACCCACAGCCTCTGGTGATTTCCCGACAAGGACCCCGCTAGCGAATAATTGGGGTGGTTCGTACGACAGTCGTTACCGTCCCTGCCAGACCGGCTTGCGTTTTTCCGCAAAGGCGCGGGGGCCTTCTACGCCGTCTTCACTGCTATAGACTTTTTCATAAATCTTTTTGGCTTCGACCAGTCCTGCTTTGGCGCCAAGGTTGGCTGCCATGAAAACACTCTGTTTACCCGCTTCAACCGACAGGGGTGCGTTATCGCGAATGGTGACCGCTAACTGCTGGGCGCGGGACAATACCGCATCGTAATCATCTTCCAGATAGTTGGTGAATCCGTAACCGTGCAGTTGCTCAACTGGCAATAGATTACCGGTGAGGGTCAGCTCCATCAGTATTGCCTGCGGAATCATCCACAGCAGGGGCACGCCCCAGGGCGAGCCGCGGCCAACTTTGGCTTCGGTAATGCCGACCCGGGTGCCGCGCAGCGCCACGCGCAAATCACAGTTAAGGCTCAGCAACATGCCGCCGGCCATCAGGTCGCCGGTGAGGGCGCCGACAATCGGTTTTTTGACTTCGCGCATGCGTTCGTGGAAAGGGTCTTTGAGGAATCCGAGCACGTCTTTGCCGGTGTCCTGCTTAATCTGGCTGGCCTCTTTCAGGTCCATCCCGGCGCAGAAAGTCGGGCAGGGGGCGGCACTAAAAATAACCACCCGGATGTCGTCATCGGCATCGACCTCACACCAGATATCGTGAAGTCGGTTGACCATGCTAATGGCCAGAGCGTTTCGTCGTTCTGGCCGGTTCAGACGCACGGTGGCGATGCCGTCCTGCTTGGAAAATTCGACCCACTGGTCAGCGTTATCGACGGTCACCTGACACTCTCCTGTTACAAAATAAGTAAATAAATGCCTATTTGTAACAGAATTGTGCCGGCTGGTGACGGTCTGGGTTGGATCAGTTTCTAAGTCTGTAGTTTAGGCTGCGTGGATATTCGCCTGCTCTTGCGCGACCTTTGCTACCGGCCACTGCTCGCTGTTAAAGCGGCTGCTAATAGAGTTCGGCAGCAGCAGTGAGGCGCGTAAAAAACCGTCCAGGTCTGGCATGGAATGGATGTTTACCTCGTAGCCCCGGCGCTGTAGTGCTTCTGTCAGCTCAGCCCCACCTTTGCTCCAGTCGATTGAAAAACGGTTAATGCCCCAGTTTTTCAATTCGGTCAATATTTCTCCGGCCTGTTCGGGCAGCGCACAGATGACGGTCTGCAGGCTATCCACCGGACACTGCAGGATGGCGCCTGGCAGCGCATTGCGCAGCTTACGAAAACCGCGTTGATGCAAGCGCTGCATCGGCGCGTTAATCCAGACCTGACGTTGGTCGAGTTGCGCCATGCGGATGTCGCGGAGCAGTTTATCCAGTAACAGGCCGCCTTGTTTCAGGTCAATTTTCAGGCCGTGGTTGCTCTGCGTACTAGCAACATCCTGCAACAGCTTGAGCCAGCTATCTCTGCCGTTAACAAGCGATGGCTGAGCAGTGCCTCTGGCTACGATCTCTGGCATCAGGCTATGCTCACCCAGCTTGATCGACACCTCACCCCAGAAAATAGAACCCTGCAGAAACTGGTTGCGGACGTTGGCCTCTTCCAATCCCTGAAACACGAATTCGACATGACCGGGCATCTGCTGAGTATTGACCTGGTCTGCAGTGATTAATTCGGCGAGTCGGTAATTGCTGCCGGTGAGGCTGGTATCCGGCAGCAGGCTTCGCTGGCTTTCAAACAGAGTATCGGCGTGCAGTAGCAAAAAATCGTCGTAGTCCGGTGAATTGGCGATAGCCGACAGGTTGGCAGGCTCGTTATCGATCATCGCTACGATCCGGTAACCGCTACGACGATACTCGCTGATCGCCTGGCATTTCGCGGCAGCTACCGCTTCCGGGCTATTGTCGCCGCTGTTCATGGCAATGAGGCTGTTGGGAAAATACACCTTAAAAGCCGCACCGAGTTCATTCAGGTTTTTTAGTGTATCTGCGCGCAGGTTTTCGCTGCGTCCGGAGTTCAGACCCACATCAGTATTGGGCTGCAGTTGAAACCAGCGAATAATTTCCAGCACACCCTGAAATGGCTGGTGAGCGACCCGTACCGCCAGCGGTGACCAGACTACCTCGTTAAACCATTTGAGCAGGTCACGTTTTTCGGATTGGCTCATGCCCATGCGGTTCAACAGCGAGATGATGTCATTTTCATGAACCTGAACATCATCCAGGCGTAAGCCAGTGGCGTGGTGGGTGTCGTTAGCGCGATCATAAGCTTTTAGCAGGTGCAAAATCATGTGACGCATATCCAGAACCGTGCCGTCGATATCAAATAAAATAAGCAGCTTGTCCTGTGGGTATTCGCTGCGAGCCTTTTGGTAATGGTCGCCAAGCATTTTCATCCAGTTATTCATCATTTTTTTGTACTCCATTCATTTCATCTTCAAGTGTTGATATAAAAAGTTACTGATTAACTGGGTGCGAATAGTAGGGGGGTAAAATGACCCTTTAATGACATTAACGTGACGATTTGATGACAGTTTTCAACGATTCCGGTGCTGTGGAGAAAAGGGTAGCTGCGATAGATGTGGCGTTTGATTACGACTACATCTGGCATCCCTACAGCAGCATGAAAACCCCGGGGCCGATGTTTCCGGTGGCGTCTGCCGAAGGTGCGGTACTAACGCTGGCGGATGGTCGCCAGCTGATTGACGGGATGGCCTCCTGGTGGGCGGCGATTCATGGCTATAACGTGCCGGAGTTAAATGAGGCGCTGCAGCAGCAGTTGCCCAAAATGGCCCATGTCATGTTCGGTGGCCTCACTCATGCGCCAGCGATAGAGCTGGCAAAAAAACTCATTGAGTTAACAGCGCCGACCCTGCAGAAAGTGTTCTTCGCCGATTCTGGTTCGGTGGCGGTGGAAGTGGCGCTAAAAATGGCGCTGCAGTACTGGCAGGGCCAGGGCGAGCCGAAGAGACAGAAATTCCTCACGGTGAAATCTGGCTATCACGGTGATACGTTTGCCACCATGGCGTTCGCGGACCCAGATACCGGTATGCATAGCCGGTTTGGCGGTTTGCTAGCTGAACATCTGTTTGCACCTGCACCACCTTTAGCTGACTCAACCTGGGATCCGGTAGCGATGGAGCCGATTAGCCAGCTGCTGGCCGATAACCATCAACAGCTGGCGGGAGTGATTCTTGAGCCGATCGTTCAGGGCGCTGGTGGCATGCGGATTTACGCCGCCGAATACCTGACCGCGCTACGCGAACTCTGCGATCGATACGACCTGCTGCTGATTCTGGATGAAATCGCCACCGGGTTTGGGCGTACTGGTACCCTGTTTGCCTACGAACAGGCTGGCGTTGTGCCGGATATTCTCTGCCTGGGCAAAGCGCTCACCGGCGGTTACATGACCCTGGCGGCGACGTTAACGACCGACCGGGTAGCCAATGGCATTGCCGCTGACGGCGATGGTACGCTCATGCACGGGCCGACTTTTATGGCCAATCCACTGGCCTGTGCGGTAGCGAATGCCAGCATCGACTTGCTGCTGACATCGCCCTGGCAATCACGGGTGCAGGTCATTGAAAAACAGTTGCAGCAGCAACTAGAGCCCTGTTGCCAGCTGGAGTTAGTAGCGGATGTCCGCGTCAAAGGTGCTATCGGTGTGATTGAGCTGACAAAAGCCGTCGACATGGCCTGGGTTCAGCCGCGGTTAGTTGAATTAGGCGTCTGGATACGACCGTTTGGCAAGCTGCTCTATGTGATGCCGCCCTACATAATCAACAGCGATCAGTTAGCGCAATTAACCACCGCCATGCGGCAGGTGGTCAGTGAAATGGCCGAGCGATTGGGTAAAAAATCAAATAAGAAAGCCAAATAAGAAAGCCAAATAAGAAATAATGGCTCCTCAGTTGATCACAATAATTTTTGAGAAAAATATAGTTTGAATAATCCGATAAACGAATTCACCCCCGGCCAATGCTGGTTCAGTGAGGCGGAGCCCGAGCTAGGGTTAGGCGCGGTGGTGCAGCTGGATGGCCGGCGCCTGACTGTGCATTACCACGCGGCCGATGCCACGCGGGTCTATGCCAGCGACACAGCGCCTTTGCGGCGGTTGGTTTGCAAGCCCGGCGAGGCGGTGGTCAGCAAAGATGGCTTTGGTTTTGTGATTGCACGGGTGCAGCTACGCAATGGGCTCTACTACTACACCGGGCGCAGCGAAGGTGGTCAGGAGCTGATCATCCCGGAAACTGAACTGCTGGAAATTCCGCCACGCAATGCAGCAGAAGAGGCTTTGCTGGGCGGTCAGTTTGATCGTCTTAGTCGTTATCAGCTACGTGCAGAGACGCTGCTGCGCCGGGAGCATGTGCTCAGTTCACCCCTGCGCGGATTAGGCAACAACCGGACCGCGTTACTGCCCCATCAGCTCTATTTAGCTGACGAGATCGGCAGTCGGCATGCCCCGCGGGTACTGCTCGCCGATGAGGTCGGGCTGGGTAAAACCATTGAAGCAGGCATGATTATTCAGCGCCAGTTACAGTCCGGGCGGATTAGCAGAGTGTTGCTGCTGCTGCCGGAGAACCTGCAACACCAGTGGCTGGTAGAGATGCTGCGGCGCTTTAGTCTGCGCTTTTCGCTGTTTGATCGAGAGCGCTTCGAGGATAGCGACTGGGAAAATCCCCTGCTCAGTGAGCAGTTGGTCATCACCAGTCTTGAACTGCTGACGGCGGAGCCCGAATACGCCTTGCACGCTTGCGATGGCGAGTGGGGCATGCTGGTGGTGGATGAAGCGCATCGACTCGGCGGCATGGAACCAGAGCCATCGCCAGGGTTTAGCCTGGTCGCTGCCCTGGCGGGGGAGACTCCAGCAGTGCTGTTGGTGACGGCAACACCGGAGCAATTGGGTCAATCTGCCCATTTTGATCGTCTGCGGTTGCTTGATGCGGGCCGGTTCCACGATTTTGCTCAGTTTCAGCAGCAGGCTAATAGCTTTCAGCAGATTGCCCAGCTTTATGAGCGGTTAAGCGAGTCAGCCTGGTCTGCGGAACTATGTGAGCAGCTCCGTCAAAACCACTTACTGGACGGTGCTGAACTGCCTGGTAAAGAGAGTCAGCTTGATCCGATCGATGATGTGTTGCGCCAGACTGTCCTTAACCGATTGCTTGATCGGCATGGCACCGGCCGTTTGCTGTTTCGCAACACACGGGCTGCGGTAGGTGGCTTTCCGTTGCGTACCGTTCATCACTATCCGCTGTCGTTGCCAGCCGCTTATTTACCCGCCGACCTCTGCCCCGAAGCTGCGTTGACGGCAACCGAATGGTGGCGCAACGATCCGCGGGTCGAGTGGTTACTAGCTTTTGTCACCGGCGAGCACGATGGCAAGGTGCTGCTGATCTGTAGCGATGACACGACTGCTCGACAATTGCACGATTATCTACGCTTGCAAACTACTCTGCGCAGCGCCCTGTTTCATGCCGAGATGACATTAGTGCAGCGTGACCGGGCCGCGGCCTGGTTTGCCGAACCGACCGGAGCGCAGTTGATGATCTGTTCCGAAGTTGGCTCCGAGGGGCGTAACTTCCAGGCAGCGCGGCATCTGGTGCTGTTTGATCTGCCGTTGAATCCCGAACTGCTGGAGCAGCGTATTGGTCGTATCGATCGTATCGGTCAGGGCGACTCCATTGAGTTACATCTGCCGCTGTTTGACCGGGGCGCACAGGCGGTATTGTGGGAGTGGTGTCAGCAGGCGCTGGATATATTTGCCACCCCAAGTCCAGCCGCTCTGACGGTTTTCCAGAAGTTTGAACTGAGATTGCTCGCCGTTTTGGCGGGCGGGGAAGATGCTGAACTAATCGCTGAGGCGGAGGCATTCCGGCGGCTGGAAGAGAAGATTATCGAAACCGGTCGTGACCGTCTGCTGGAGCTTAACTCTTGTCGAATGGAGCAGGCGCTGGAATTGCAGGCCCAGCTGCAGGCGCGGGACAGCGAGAACAGCCTCGAAGAGTTTATCGATACCCTGCTGCCGGAATTAGGTGTTGAGGTCGAGCCGCACTCTGCAAGAACGCTGGTGCTGCATCCTGGGCCGATGATGAGCGGGGGCGCGCTGCCTGAGTTGCCGGATGACGGTGTGACCGTCACCTTTGATCGTCTCATCGCTTTGCAGCGTGAAGAGATGGTGTTTTTAACCGATGAGCACCCTCTTGCGCTGGGAGCGATGGAGAAATGGATTGAGAGCGGTCAGGGGCTGGCCGCTGCTGCGGTCGTGCGCGATACCGGTCTTAAGCCCGGTACGCTGCTGCTGGAAACCCTGCACGTGACTCAGATAACCGGGGGTGCTGAGCTTGGCATGGACCGTTATCTGCCGCCTACGCTGATTCGGCAGGTGGCCGGTGCGGCTGATTTTAATAACGAGTCAACCCGTGTTGAACCTGACCTGGCGCGGGTGGTGCCATTTTTGCGAACAAAAGAGTCGGCGCTTAAGGAATTGCTAACGGCGTGTTTTGTGGCCGCAGAAGAGCAGTTGGAAAACCTCTGCGATGCTGCAAACCAGCGGATAGAGGATGAGCTTGGCGAAGAATCGGCACGGTTGCGAGCATTACAAGCGGTTAATCCGGCAGTTCGCGACGATGAAATTGCCGCTATCGGCGAACAGCAGTTGCAGCTGATTCAGCGATTGCAGCTAGTCACCATGCGCCTGGAAGGCTGCTGTGTGCTGATTGTCCAAAATTGATTTGCATGAGGGCTGGATAAAACAGGTGCCGCTGAGTGGATGCAGGTTGTCTAACCGTGGTAGAGAACTTAAAATTTGCGCCCCCCCTAAACTGTAGTGGGTTTACAGGTTATTAAGTTCTGACTCGTTGGCCTTTCTTTGGTCAATTTATGGAGACTTCTCTGAATGAAAATTAACTGCGCAATGATCGGTTCCGGCAACATCGGTACCGACCTGATGGCCAAGCTGCAGCGTAGCGATGTACTCAACCCGGTCTGGATGGTCGGTATTGACCCGGAATCCGATGGTCTGGCCAAAGCCAAAGCTGCGGGTCTTAAAACCACCTCCGATGGCGTTGATGGCCTGATTCCACACATGAAAGAAGACAATATTCAGATCGTCTTTGATGCCACCTCTGCCTACGTACATAAAGAAAATTCCGACAAGGTGCAGGCTCAGGACGCGGTAATGATCGATCTCACCCCGGCGGCTATTGGCCCCTTCTGTGTGCCCCCGGTTAATTTGCAGGAACATCTGGGCGCGCAGGAGATGAACGTCAACATGGTCACCTGTGGTGGTCAGGCGACTATCCCCATGGTCTACGCGGTGAGCCGAGTGCAGGATGTGGTTTACGGTGAAATCGTCGCTACTGTAGCCTCTAAGTCGGCCGGCCCCGGCACGCGCAAAAATATCGATGAATTTACCCGGACCACCGCTGGTGCCATCGAAAAAGTTGGCGGTGCGCGCAAAGGTAAGGCGATCATTATCCTCAACCCAGCCGAACCGCCGTTGATGATGCGCGACACTATCCATTGCCTTACCGAAACCGTGCCGGAAGAAGACAAAATCCGCGCCTCGGTTGAAGAGATGATTGTTGAGGTGCAGAAATACGTGCCCGGTTATCGCCTGCTGCACAAAATTGTCTTTGACGGCAATCGGGTTTCGATTTTTGTTGAGGTCGAAGGACTGGGAGATTACCTGCCCAAATACGCCGGCAACCTGGATATCATGACCGCTGCCGCATCACGCACCGCCGAGATGATCGGCGAAGAGATTATCAGCGGCCGTTTTGTGCCCTCCGCCGCGCTGGCAACCGCCTAACCACAATCCCTGGATAGCAACGGCCGGATAGAAATTCGGCATTGCAGGAGCAAAAGAAGATGGATCTAAAAGGTAGAAAAGTCATTCTGCATGACATGTGTCTGCGTGATGGTATGCACGCTAAGCGCCAACAGATCACCATCGATCAGATGGTCGCGATTGCTACCGGGCTCGATGAAGCCGGTGTGCCGATGATCGAAGTCACCCACGGTGACGGTCTCGACGGCTCTTCAATTAACTACGGCTTTGGCCTGCACACCGATGAAGAATATCTCTCGGCAGTTATTCCAAAACTGAAAAATGCCAAAGTTTCCTGCCTGCTGGTACCCGGCATTGGCACCGTTGATCAGCTGAAAATGGCGGCTGACCTGGGCATCAGCTGCGTGCGTGTGGCGACCCACTGCACCGAGGCTGACTGTGGTGAGCAGCACATCAAAATGGCCCGTAATCTGAACCTGGATACGGTCGGCTTTTTGATGATGGCACACATGGAAGCTCCAGAAGTTATTTTGGAGCAGGCGCAGAAGTTTGTCTCCTATGGCGCTACCTGTGTCTATGTCACCGATTCAGCGGGGTATATGCTGCCTGATGACGTGCGTGCAAGAGTGGGTCTGTTACGGGCCAATCTGGCCCCAGAAATTGAGATTGGTTTTCATGCCCATAACAATCTGTCGGTGTCGGTAGCCAATTCGCTGGCGGCGGTTGAAGCCGGGGCGAATCGCATCGACGGTAGCGCCGCTGGTCTTGGTGCCGGTGCGGGTAATACTCCGTTAGAAGCCTTTGCAGCAGTCACTGAACGTTGCGGTATCGAAACTGGGGTGGATCTATTTAAGCTGATGGATGTGGCGGAAGAGATTGTTAAGCCCATCATGGATCAGCCGGTGCGGGTTGACCGGGATGCACTCACCCTGGGTTACGCTGGTACCTATTCCACCTTTTTGCTACATGCTCAGCGGTTTTCAAAACTCCACGGTATTCCGGTTCGTGATCTGCTGGTCGAATGTGGCCGCCGGCGCACCGTGGCCGGTCAGGAAGATATGATCGAGAGTATCGCGCTGGACATGGTCCGAGAACGCGAAACCGCATAACCCCCAACTAAATAGCAGGCACCGTCAACATGGCAATGGATCAAGCAACTAAAGCACAACTGGCCGAGTTTCTCGAAAACGCCGAGCTGGAAGCCCGCGAGGTGGTCAAGATCACTGACGAGCACCCGGATTTAACGCTAACTGAGGCGTACGAAATTAATGACCTGATTCGTGATCGCAAACTTGCTCGTGGCACTAAGCAGGTCGGCTATAAGATGGGCTTAACCTCAAAAGCCAAAATGGATCAGATGGGCGTTAACCGCCCCGGCTTTGGCTATCTGTTTGATTACTTCGCCATTCCAGACGGCGGCGAAATTAAAACGGCTGAGTTGATTCACCCGAAAGTGGAGCCTGAAATTGCGGTGGTACTGAAAACCGCGCTAAAAGGGCCGGGGTGCACGATTGCTGATGTCTTCGCGGCGATTGATTTTATCTTGCCGGCGATGGAGGTGATCGACTCTCGCTACGAGAATTTTCGTTTCGACCTGGTCAGCGTGATTGCCGACAACAGCTCGTCATCGCGCTTTGTCACCGGTGGCCAATCGGCCACGGTCGATCAGGTCGACATGAAAACCATGGGCGTGGTGATGGAGATCAACGGCGAAGTGGTGGCCCTGGGTGCCGGCGCAGCGGTAATTGGTCACCCGGCTAACGCCGTGGCCATGCTCGCCAACAGCCTCGCTGAAAAAGGTGAAGAGGTTCCCGCCGGCAGTTTTATTATGACCGGCGCGCTGACTGCTGCTCATGCGGTTAAGCCGGGGGATTCGGTCACCGTTTCTTATCAGGGTCTGGGCTCAATCTCGGCACGGGTTGTCTGATGCCATTCCTGCAGGTCAATTTAATGGAGGGGCGCAGCGAAGAGATGAAGCGCGAGCTGATTGCTGAGCTGACCGAAACCGCTCATAGAGTGCTCGGCTCGCCGAAAGAGGCGATTCGGGTGCAGCTGATTGAAGTGCCGACCACAAACTGGGGCATTGCCGGCAAAACCGCCAAGGATTTGGGGCGCTAATCGCCCCTATTAAATCAAGTTAAACAAGGACTTATCAATGAGTGACAATCCCGAAATCGGCCAGTTTATCGACGCTGGTGGCATCAAAACTAACTATCACGATCTTGGTGAAGGCGAGCCAACCGTTTTAATTCACGGCTCCGGCCCCGGGGTAACCGGCTTTGCTAACTGGGCGAAGTCGCTGCCGACCCTGTCGGAAAAAATGCGCGTGATCGCTCCAGATATGCTCGGATTTGGCTACACCGAAACCCCGGAGGGTGCCGAGTACACGCTTGAAAACTGGGTGAAACACCTGGTGGGTTTGCTCGATGCACTGAATATTGAGAAAGCTAATCTCGTCGGCAACTCCTTCGGCGGCGCGCTTACCCTGGCCATGGCTATTGCCCACCCTGAGCGGGTCAATCGCATCATACTCATGGGCGCTGCCGGGGTGAATTTTGAATTGACCGAAGGGCTCGATTTTACCTGGGGTTACACCCCGTCGGTCGAGAACATGAAGAAAATGCTCGACCTGTTTGCCTACAGCCGCGAACTGGTTAGCGATGACCTGGCCAGAATGCGCTTTGAGGCCAGCAACCGGCCCGGCGTGCAGGAGCGTTTTGCTGCTATGTTCCCGGCGCCGCGTCAGCGTTCGATCGAGGCACTCGCCAGCGATGAAGACGATATCCGCAAAATCCAGGCCCCGGCACTGATTATTCATGGCCGTGAAGATGTCATCCTGCCCTACACAAATTCACTAAAAATGTTTGAGCTGCTGCCCAATGCCCAGCTGCACATGATTGGTAAGTGTGGCCACTGGACCCAGATCGAGCATACCCGTCGATTCAACTCGATGCTGATCGACTTTATTTGTGACGACCAATAGGAGTTGAATCATGGCGCTCAGTTTTGACCCAGCAAAAACAGCTCTGCTGTCGATGGATTTTCAGAACGATATTTCTTCGACTGAGGCGGCCTTTGCGCAGATGGTTGGCTTTGCTTCAGCTATCGCTGCCAGTGGCGTAATCCCTAATACAGCCAAATTGCTTGCTGCTGCCCGCGCCGCGGATATGCCGGTGATCCACATCGTTGTTGACCCGACGGTGGCGAGTCAGTTTCAGAACCCGACCCGCGGCGAATTCCTGCAGCTGTTGGGCAACCCGGATGCGGATCCGATATTGGTACCGGGCAGTTGGGGTGCGGCGATTCACGACGATGTTGCACCGCAGGGTGATGAGCCGGTGATCGGCAAGTGGGTGTTCAGCGCCTTCGCCAGTTCCAACCTCCACGAGACCCTGCAGGCAAAAGGCATTACCGATGTCATGCTTACCGGCGTGGTGACCGATTTCGTTATCGACGCCACCTGTTGGGATGCGGTGGATCTGGGCTATAACGTTATTGTTGTCGATGATTGCTGCTGCTCGGCAAATGAGGCTGATCACCGCCACGCCATTAAGAAAATGGCTGCGCGCAGTGATATTGCTATGCTGGACGAAGTACTCGCTGTTTTGGGTTGATGTTGATCGGATAGTCTCGACAGTGGTTCACTAGCAGCCCTAGTTGAAGTAGTTGTATATAAGGAGAGAGCCGTGGCAAACATTTATAACGACGTGATTGAGACCATTGGAAATACTCCTTTGGTGCAGATCAACCGGGTTATCTCCGGCAAAGCGCGGGTGCTGGCCAAACTGGAGTTTTTTAACCCACTGGCCTCGGTGAAAGATCGTATCGGCGCGGCCATGGTTGAGGCAGCCGAAAAATCAGGCAAGCTGAAGCCAGATACTTTGTTGATAGAGCCGACCAGTGGCAATACTGGCATCGCGTTGGCGTTTGTCTGCGCCGCAAAAGGGTATCGATTACTGCTAACGATGCCCGAGTCGATGAGTATCGAACGTCGCAAGGTGCTGCGGGCGCTGGGTGCTGAGATTGTGTTGACACCCGCTGCGACAGGGATGAAAGGTGCGATTGCCGAAGCCGAACGGCTGCACAGCGAAAACCCCAATAGTCTGGTTCCGCAACAGTTTGCTAACCCCGCCAATCCCCAGGTGCATCGTGAAACCACCGCCGAGGAAATCTGGCGGGATACCGATGGCGAAGTGGACTGTGTGGTCGCGGGCGTCGGCACTGGCGGCACCATTACCGGTATTGCCGAAGTGTTGAAAGAGCGTAGGTCCGGGTTTAAAGCGGTTGCGGTGGAGCCAAGTGATTCACCGGTGCTAAGTGGAGGTGAGCCGGGGCCGCATAAAATCCAGGGCATTGGCGCTGGTTTTGTACCGGAGGTGCTCAACACTGAGATCATCGATGAAATTATTCAGGTTAGTAATGACCAGGCGATCGAAATGGCACGGCGCTGTGCAGCAGAAGAAGGCCTTCTGGTGGGGATAAGTTCCGGTGCTGCGATGACCGCTGCGGCAGATGTGGCGTCGCGGCCAGAGATGGCCGGTAAAACCATTGTGGTGATTATTCCCTCATTTGGTGAGCGCTATTTGAGTACCGCGTTGTTTGAAGGGCTGGAATAGTGCGATAGCGTTTTCTAGTATCTGTTCGACATCAGGCCCGGCTATGCCGGGTCTTTTGTTTTCGTCACCAATTTTTCTATACGAGTTTTAGCTGATGCGTACCTCACAATTCCTGTTGTCCACGTTAAAAGAGACCCCGGCTGACGCGGAGATAGTTAGTCATCAACTAATGCTGCGCGCCGGCATGATTAGCAAGCTAGCGGCCGGTATTTACACCTGGATGCCCCTGGGGCTCAGGGTGCTACGCAAGGTAGAGAAGATCGTTCGCGAAGAGATGGATGCAGCCGGTGCACAAGAGGTGCTAATGCCGGCGATTCAACCAGCAGAACTATGGGAAGAGTCAGGCCGCTGGGCAAAATTTGGCCCGGAGTTATTGCGTCTTACTGATCGGCACGACCGCACTTTCTGTTTTGGCCCTACCCACGAAGAGGTGATTACGGATATGGTGCGCCGAAACCTGCGCAGCTATCGGCAATTGCCGGCAAATTTTTATCAGATTCAAATGAAATTTCGTGATGAAACTCGGCCGCGATTTGGGGTGATGCGAGCTCGCGAATTTTTGATGAAGGATGCCTATTCGTTTCATCTGGATGCGGATTCTCTTGCCGATACCTACGAGCGTATGCGGCAGGCCTACTGCGCGATTTTTGACCGTACCGGGCTCACTTATCGGATGGTTGAGGCCGATACCGGCAGTATCGGCGGTCGCGCCTCGCATGAATTTCACGTGCTGGCCGATTCTGGCGAAGATGCGATTGCCTTCAGTAATGACAGTGACTATGCGGCCAATGTCGAGATGGCTACTAGCCTGATTAGTGATGCGCAACTTGATGCCCCTGAGCAGGAGATACAACGGGTTGCGACACCGGGTAAGCGCGCTATCGGCGAGGTCGCCGAATTTCTTGGCCTGCCCCTCGATAAGGTGCTTAAGACCCTGCTGGTCAAGGGTGCGGAGTCGCCAGTCGTTGCGCTACTGCTGCGCGGTGATCATGAATTAAATGAAATCAAGGCAGACAAGTTGCCTGAGCTGGCATCGCCGTTTGAAATGGCTACTGAAGAAGAAGTCAGAGTGGCGGCGGGGTGTACGCCGGGCTCCGTCGGGCCGGTTGAGTTAACGGTGCCGATATTGGCCGATCATGCCGCGCTACAGATGGCCGATTTTGTCTGTGGTGCCAACAGCGATGATGAACATCTGACCGGGGTCAACTGGCAGCGTGACTTACCGTTAGCTACCGGTGTTGATTTGCGTAAAGTGGTTGCTGGCGATGCCAGCCCAGATGGTAAAGGAATCCTGAATATTGCGCGCGGTATTGAAGTCGGCCACATTTTTCAGCTGGGCGAAACCTACAGCCAGGCCCTGGGCGCAACCTGTCTTGATGAGCAGGGTAAAGACCGGGTGCTGACCATGGGTTGTTACGGTATTGGCGTGTCACGGGTGGTGGCTGCGGCCATAGAGCAACACCATGATGATCGTGGCATTGTCTGGCCGCAGGCACTGGCACCGTTTGATATTGCGCTGGTGCCGATCAATATGCGGCGTTCTGAGCTCGTGCGCGAAACCACCGAAAAACTTTATGCGGACCTTATGGCTGCTGGGTATGACGTGCTACTTGATGACCGTAAGGAGCGTCCGGGTGTGATGTTTGCCGACATGGACCTGATCGGTATTCCCCAGCGGTTGGTAATTGGTGAGCGTGGACTCGCCGAGGGTAACGTGGAATATAAACAGCGGAGTGCTGAGTCGTCAAAAGATATTCCTCTGGTCGAGGTAATGGAACGACTCACAGCGGGGTAAATATCCCGGTTAGGCCGCTACTGGTGTGGAGTGAAGAGTAAAGGAGACCGGCACGTCGCAGGCATCTACCGGGCGATGACTTACGTTGTCCACACGGGCCATTTTGGGACCGACGTTTAACCAGGCCTCAAATTTTTCCAACGCCGACTGTTGTCCATAGGCAATGGCTTCTACTCGACCATCGGGCAGGTTCCGAACCCAGCCGGTAATACCGATTTTTTCAGCTTCGGCGAGGGTCGACTGGCGAAAATAGACTTGTTGAACCTTGCCTGAAATGAAGTAATGTCGCGCGAGCAGAGTCATTAATTTCTCTTAAATCCAGTGGGTGCTGGCGAATAAAAGGCGGCGATTGTACATGAGCGCGGCGAGCTAGTCTGGCTCGGATTGATCTGGCCGTTAAATAAGTACTGACAAGCAATTATCTGCAACGTGAAGATGGAGGCTGGGCCACCTAAAAGGGCTCAAACCGGGTGTAATCGGAACGAAATAAGAGATCTGAACAGGTAATTCGCACTTTAGACGGGTCCATGGATTGCCGAGAACTATTGTTGATATTGAACCTATACCAGCAATGAGCCACCAGGACCCGCTATGTTTGAACTTCCAACGCTAAGACCAGGTATTGACCCGACCTTGCCTGCGGATTTGAAACAGTTAAAGAAATGGATTAAACAGGGCGAAGGTCAACAGGTGGCGGTGAGCATCAGGCGGATCTACGACACACTGAAAGGGCTCAATCGGGCGCAACTGACCGATAAAAGCCGGTTTGCAATGTTCGAAATGATGGCGAAACCTATAGCCGACACGGTATCAAAGCTCGAGCATCACTATATTGGCCTTGATCAGCCCCTGCCGCTGAGCAACAGGAAAATCGCGCTGAGTTTAGGGCGGCTTATTCGAGAATACAGCTATGGATACTTACGGCTGGTAGAGGCTTCATCAGCTCTGCAAACTCGGTTCGATCGGTTTGGGATTCATGCCCTGGCACATAACCGGGTGATGAAATTGTGTGGTGAGTTGATGATGATTCATTACCGCGCTTATCTATCGTTGCCGAGCGGAGTTTGGCGCGATATGCATCAAACCTACCAGCAAGCAAAGTCGCTGTTTATTCATCAGGAATTGTCAGCGGACGACCACGATAAACGGACAGTTGAAGAAGAATACCTGGTGGCGCTTTTGTGTGATCTGGTTGATCCCTATCGACTAGCCGTCGGCGAGGCAGACCTGGTCCGTGCATATGTTTGTGAGCACCTCATGCTGTGTAGCATTGAAGGGGTGGCAAAAAATAAGAGTATGGCGGGTCAGATGGTGGTGCACTTTGATATGGATATCGGTGCTCATGAAGCGAGTGATATAGCGCTGCGCAAAGATGAAGATGGCTTTTTGTTGAATACATCGTTGCTAGCCAGGCTAGTTCGTCAACAATTGCTAGATCCAGTTAATAGAACTAATGATGAAGTGGAACGCAATCAGCTAAAAAAGCATGTGGCGATGTTGCGGTGCCTGGTTGCGGCACTCCTGCCGCGAACTTCAGAAAATCGCAAACATAAACGTAATAGCGTGAAGAGTGAAATGTGGGTGCTGCGTGGGCTGGATGCGGTACACAAACACTTTGCGGCAGCCTCGGTGGAGATGGACTCGATTCTCTCACTAGAAATGGTCTCTAACGGTGAGTGCTCGGTAGATGTTGCGCAACCATGGGCCAGTCCAATGCATCAATGGCGGTTGTCGAACGAGAGCGAAGGTGGATTTGCCATGGTGCTTGAAAGTGCTCGGCGAGAAAAGATTTCGATTGGTGATTTACTTGCCACAGCGAGTAGCCCTGACGGGCCGTGGCAGACCTCAGTCGTAAAGCGGGTGCGCTATCGCAGTGATGAGGAATTGGTTGTCGGCATGGAGAAGCTTGTCGGGCATGCTGACGCGGTGATGGTGTCAGCATCCAGCGCGCCGGACGTCAATTTGCAGGGATTGTTGCATCGCAAAAAAGCTAAAGGAGGCGAGTATGTCTCGTTGTTGTTGCCGTGGGGACCCTGGCAATCTGGAGATTTTGTCACCCTTGAAAAAGTTGGGGCGCTCCAGTTGGGTAAACTGTTAGAGATAGCTGGCGAGTTTGAGTTGTTTGCGGTGACCGCCTGCTAATGTGAATTCATCTTCTAAGATGATGTGATTCCGACGGTTTCCGGTTGTTGATCACTACGGTTATTCCCATTTTGCCAGACCAGGGGTAACCTCTACAGCACTTTTAACGCCTTCGATAAGGAACCCGACGAATGGCACTGGAAATTTGGCATAACCCGCGCTGTAGTAAATCCCGTCAGACCCTTGAGCTACTGCGTCAGCAGGGGCACGAACCGACAATTATCGAGTACCTGAAGTCCCCGCCAACCCCCGCTCGATTGAACGAGATATTAGCCATGTTGGGCATGGATCCGCGGGAACTTATGCGCCGGAAAGAGGCTGATTACAAAGAGCAGGGCATTGATGATGAATCACTCAGCAACGATGCGCTGGTTGCGGCCATGATCGAGTTCCCGAAACTGATTGAGCGCCCGGTGGTCATTAACGGCGATAAGGCTGCCGTAGGCCGACCCCCAGAGCAAGTACTGGAAATTTTGTAACGCCGCTTTGGGATTGCCTGGTTCGGACTAAATGTTGGCCCGGCGCGCAAACCTCGAGTTTCTACCCCCTCTAAAGCAGTTTCCGTAATACAGGTGCCCCATGTCTGCGAATGAAGTCCAGCTGAGTGAGTTGATTGATACCGCCCATCGTGTCGGTGAGCGCGCCGCCAAAGAGGCGGTGACGATGGAGAAAAATTGCCGTATCTCTGATGAGCTGATGGCGGACATGGTCCACGGCAATCTGGTTAATATTCTTCAGCCTAAACGTTTTGGTGGCCTGGAGCTAGGCTTTCCCGCTTTTGTGCGAGTCGGTGAAGTGCTTTCCAGTTACAACGTTTCTGCCGGTTGGGTGCAGTGTTTGCTGGGTATCCATCACTACTGGGGCGCGCTCTTAAATCCACAACTGCAGGAAGAACTCTGGGGTGATGACCCGCACCGAATGTTTGCCGACGTGTTTGCGCCGGTGGGGAAAGTCGAAATAGTAGAGGATGGATATCTGCTCTCCGGCGAATGGAAATTTGCGAGTGGCGTGCTCTGGTCAGATTACGTTGCCCTTGGAGGCATGGTCCACGGTGCCGGACCTGGTGGGGAGCCCGAGTTCCGAATGTTCTTTGTGCCCAAAGGCGAATTCGAAATTCTCGATGATTGGGATACGTTAGGGCTTAAGGGCACTGCCAGCTGTGGCATCCGCGTTGAAAAAGCTTTTGTGCCAACTTATCGAACCATGGAAGCTGGAACCGTCTTTGCGCACTCGGCCCCGCCTCCCGGGCAGAGCTACAATCCGGGTCCACTGTATCGAATCCCGTTCGGTGCGGCGTTGGCGATTGCGATTGTTACGCCGAGTCTTGGCGGCGTTACCGGCATACTGAATTCCTTCAAGGAGCGCATGCGCAGCCGGGTGCCGCTGTTCACCGACGAGAGCCAGAACGACATGGTCACTTCGCAGGTGTTGCTGGCCGAGGCCAGTGTCCGTGTCGAAGCCATGCGACTGCTGCTTTATCGCTATGCCGACGAACTGATGGAAGTCGGCGAACATATGGCTGTCAATCCGGGCGATGATGTCATGGAGTTTCGCGCTCGGGTAACCGGCTGGCGGGTCCATATTGGCCGTGAGGCCCGGTCGGTCGGGGAGGAGTTGTTTGAACATTCCGGCGCCTTTGCCGTGTACGGCGGCAATGACGTGCAGCGGTTCTGGCGCGATCTTTACACCATGGCTTCACACATTGGTATTCAGCACGAAGTCGGCCTGCGCAATTACGGTCGTAACCTGGTGGGGCTAGAACCGATTGGTGGGATTGTTTAACAACACATAGGAAATGAATATGAAAACAATGAGCTGTGAGCAATTAGGGGGAGCTTGCGACACAGAGTTTCACGCCAACTCATTTGATGAAATGGCCGAAATTAGCAAGCAACACAGCATGGAAATGTTCCAACAACAGGATGAGGCTCACCTTAAAGCGATGGGTGAAATGAAGCAGCTAATGCAGGAGCCGGAAGCCATGACTGCATGGTTTGAAAATAAAAGAAAAGAGTTTGAAGCGCTGCCTGAGAGCCAATAGTCGGCTCCACCACCGCCTGGCCAATTGAATGCTGGCTTTATGCGCGCCAGCAAGATGCTGCTGATTGCCATGCTCCGGTGAAGTTAGCGGCGATTAGTGGATGAGGTCCCGCGGACCCAACATGCGTACCAGTTAGAGTGCCGTGTCAGATAATTTGGCCGTCAGAGCTAGGCAACTCATCCGTTATCTCGGTCTCACTGTCTTGGGAAGGTTTGCGGTCACCCGCTAAATAGGTATAGGCAGTAGGCACCACAAACAGTGTCAGCAGTGAGCCAATAATCAGCCCCCCGACTATGGTCCAGCCGATGGGGTGACGGCTTTCTGCACCGGCACCGGTGGCCAGTGCTAACGGGATAGCAGCCAGCACCATGGTGGCTGAAGTCATTAAAATGGGTCGCAGGCGTAGCGCTGAGGCACGGATCACCGCCTCAGTTTTGTCGATGCCCTGGTCCTGCATCTGGTTGGCGAATTCGACAATGAGAATGCCATTTTTGGTGATCAGGCCGATTAGCATCATCATGCCGATCTGGCTGTAGACGTTAAAAGTTTGTCCTGCCAGTAGTAGCGCGAGCAGTGCCCCGCTGACCGCCAGTGGCACACAAACCAGAATCACCAACGGGCCGCGAAAACTCTCAAATTGTGCAGATAGCACCAGATAAACAAATGCCAGTGCCAGCACAAAAGTGATGGCCAGTCCCTGACTGGACTTTTTGAACTCTCGGGATACGCCATTGAAATCAATGCGTGACGAGGCGGGGAGAATCTCCGCTGCGGTGGTTTCCAGGAATTCCAGCACTTCGCCGAGGGCGTAGCCCTGCGCAACGTTGGCTTTGATGGTCGCCGCCCGCAGACGGTCGAAATGGTTCAACTCTTTGGGGGAGACGGTTTCGCGCAGCTCCACCAGGTTTGATAGCTGCACCAGCTCACCACCACGACCGCGCACATAGATTGAGGTCAGGTCAGTAGGGTTGGTACGATCTTCATCTGCCAGTTTGACGATCACTTCGTATTGTTCGCCGGCGCGTTTGAAACGGGTTACCTCGCGGCCGCCGAGCAAAGTTTCTAGCGTGCGGCCAATATCGGCGATGGTAACCCCGACATTGGCGGCTTTGTCGCGGTTAACCGTGACCTTGAACTGGGGCTTATTCAGTTTCAGGTCGGTGTCGAGATTAACCAGGCCGGGATACTCTCGGGCCCGGGCCATCATTTTGGTGACCGACTCTTCAAGTTCCTCATAAGTGTTGCCCTGAATAACGAACTGCACCGGGGTTTCGCGGAAACCGCCGACCCCCAACGACGCACGGTTGATTGGGAATGCCAGTCCCCCCGGCAGTGCAAATAGTTTTGGGGCGAGTTCACGAGTGATATCGAACTGGGT
>Ga0164315_10001110_pt1 | contig 20056 bp, 19 predicted proteins | sample GuaBasSedimGuay6_FD_113737 | JGI IMG/M metagenome (GOLD analysis project Ga0164315, IMG submission 113737) | Subseafloor sediment microbial communities from Guaymas Basin, Gulf of California, Mexico - Guay6, Core 4569-2, 0-3 cm | ecosystem: Environmental > Aquatic > Marine > Hydrothermal vents... | reverse complement strand
GGTTCTTTCGATTTCCCCCTGGGTGAGTGGACGCAATCGGATTTTAGCGATTCGTCCGGCAAGAGATTCGTTAACGGTTGGAAGTGATTGAATATTGGTAGATCCAGTTAATAAATACTGCCCGGAACGGGGGTCCTCATCAACAGCTTTCTTAATTGCCGAAAGCAGGGACGGGACACGTTGTACTTCGTCAATAATCAAAGTCCTGGCACTGCGTTTGACGAATCCATGCGGATCGTTTTCGGCAGCCTCTCTAAGTGTCCCATCATCAAGGGTCCTGTATTCCGTTTCACTGGATTCCAGCTCACGTGCAAGCGTAGTTTTGCCACATTGCCTTGGACCGCTTAGAAGCAATACGCGCCTTTCTAACATGAGCTGTTTAATGGTTGCCTTCTGCCATCTTGGATAACGTTCTACCATTTCATATTTTCCAGTCACGATATGATGATTATTCGTATCGCTATTTTTATATTTTAAATCCCGCGATTATGCAACTTTTATTACCGCGATTTTATCATTTTTTCTAAGATCAGCCAATAGTGGCATTATTTCTTAAATATTGTTTTAGGGGATTGATAGGACAGTTAGGAAAGATAATATACAAAAAGATATTATAGTCTTTCTTCACAGATTATGGCAGAGAGAGAGGACTATTATAAAATTCTCGAACGCACCAACTATGGAGACGGCGATATCACCGATTGGATGAAGTGGTTTCTGGAGTGTATGTCCAGAGCGATTCTGAGCTCAAACAACCTCCTGTCCAATGTAATGTTAAGGGCCCGGTTCTGGAAGCACTACGCTCAGGCCAATATTAAAGAGCGTCAGGGTAAAGTCCTTAACCGCATACTCGACGCTGGTCTTGGCGGTTTTGAGGGAGGTCTGACCAATCGAAAATATGCTGGCATGACCCATGTCAGTAGGGCAACGGCTCAAAGAGAATTGTCAGATCTTGTTCAAAAGGGCATCCTTTGTCCCAATCCAGGCGGCGGTAGGAGTACAAGCTATGACCTTTGCTGGGATGAGTTTTCAGGTTGAGTTGCAGGACCCTACACAGAAAGACTGATACTGCCAGATAACGATCTTTATATTAACGTCATAGAAACGAATGAAAAAAACAAAACTCCATACGCCATCATGGATCTGCTTTAAGTCATTTTTTGCCGGGATAGACCATTCTACCATAATTCAATTTCTTTCTTAAGATCTTCAATTGATATGACCTTACCCTGTTTTACAGCGCTCTGGCCTTTTCGAACCTTATCGATAACGAATAGCCTGTACATAATATCATCGATTTCTGCTGTATCCGGCATTTTCGATATGACATTAAGGGCTTCTTGTTTTAAGGTTTCCATGGTTTCAATCTCCCTGTGTTCATTACATTCTGATAATGACGTATTTTACACGAAAGAGGATGAGCGGTCAAGAATTGCATAATTATGCAAAGGTTGATTGCAGCAGTCCTACCAGATGGCCGGCGACTTTCTGCAGATTTGCCGAAAAAGCCAACGATTTGAATGGGGAATAACTAAAGCCTTTTCTTTGCAAATGCCCTGCCGGAAGGGCTTTTAAGGTAAGCTTCGAAGTCGAGTGCCTTTTGGCGATCAGAAAAAGCAACAGCGGTTTTTATCTTCCATGGTTTATTTTTGGAAGTATGGGGATTATCTCCCCGATTGTGGGATTTCAGGCGTGATTCAAGATTTTCAGTGAACCCCGTGTAAAACCGGTTAGAATTTTCCTTAGACTGCAGAATGTAGGCATAGTAAAATTTCATAGCAAAATGGGATTTTCCCAAACCGTTGCCTTTGAGTAAAGCCTGGCGTGCCGAGCCGTAGTTTGAAGCGATAGGATTGCTTAACAATTAGAGCCCGCCTTCGCTCTATCGAGCTACGGCGCGACAGCCTTCGTTTTCCGCTACGCTTCAAACGAAGGCTGGTCGGGGCGGTAGGATTTGAACCTACGACTTCCTGCTCCCAAAGCAGGCGCGCTGCCAGGCTGCGCCACGCCCCGACGTATTTGTAGAAACTGCCATTGGTAGGTCTGGGTGAAAATAGGGTTTGCTAATTAACACGCTTTTACCTGGTACGCAAGGCTATAAACGGCGTTTGTTTGAAAAAAAGTCGTCGATGGCGTCGCAGATGGCTCGGGCTACATTCGACAAGTGTGTTTCGTCGTTCAAGTCCTTAGCATCCAGGGGGTTGGTAATATAACCGATCTCGATCAGGACAGCGGGCATATCGGCGCCGGACATCACGATCAGCGGTGCTCCGCTGGTGCTTACTTGGTGTTTTCCGTCTGCCCGGGTCAAGCGTTTCCGAATCAGTTCGGTAAGGTACCGGCTTTTTTCTACAAGCTCAGGTCGGTTGTGTCCCCAGGCTTTAATGGCACTTGACGGTTCCGCTAGATGGGTGGTCTGATTTTCGAAAGCAGCGGCATTGTTTGAGGCGTTGTCATAATAAAACAGGGATATCCCCTTTGGTTGGTTGCGAAAACTGCCGCCGGTATGGATGCTGACAAAAAGATCCGCCTTAAGATGATTGGCCAGCGCCGGTCTTTCAAAGACATCGACCTGATAGTCATCCTTTCGTGTGAGAAACACTTTGTATGTCTTTTTAAGCCGTTCGGTCATCAGACCGGCAAATGTCATGGCTACCTGTTTTTCGGTCATGTTATCAGAACCGCGGGCGCCCATGTCATTTCCACCATGGCCTGGATCCAGGACAATGATGCCGGCATGGCGGTCTTCTGTGTATGCTTTTTCGGCATGCGCAAGTGTCATACTTAGCAGAATACCTAAAAACAACATCGTAGTGTTTTTAAAATGTACTGACATAACAGGTGTTTTCACCAATTTTTCTTGACACTCACAGGGTTTGATATTATTTTGTCCAGATGTGTATTTGCTTGAATTTGACTGGTTTCGATGGGAATGTCAAGATGCACGTATACGGATGGAAATGATTGGCAATAAAATCTTTTTCCACCCAACTCGAGCGATTGCCGAGGTTGCCGTAGATGCGGTAAGATCGGCAAACCCAACGGGTTTCACCTTACTGATGCGAGAGTGGCGGAATTGGTAGACGCACTGGACTTAGGATCCAGCTCTGGCGACAGAGTGGGAGTTCAAGTCTCCCCTCTCGCACCAACAAGCAATTATTTTTGAGTGCCTGGCGATTAATTGACGTCGGGCACTAAGGGTTCGCGCAAAAATGTGAAGTTGTTTTTCCGCGAGCCCTTAGTATATTGAGTGCCTGACCCAACCCGGATAAACCGGAATAGAAAAAGACCATGAAAATTTTCGCGAAAGGAATGCCATGAAAGTTAACGTAGAAGATGTCAGCAGTGTCAAGAAGGTGTTACACATAGAAATTCCACAAAAAACAGTTGCTTCAGAGCTCGACAGCGCCTATCGGGACGTGAAAAAAAATGCCAAAGTCAAAGGGTTTCGCCCGGGCAAGGCACCTCGGTCCGTTCTGGAGAGACTTTATAAAAAGGATGTTCAGGCAGATGTTTCTTCCAAGCTGATTCAGACCTCTTTTACGGAAGCGCTCAAGGAAACGGATCTGAAAATAATCAGTAGCCCGAAAATCGATCCTCCCGAACTGGATGCCAACGGCTCATACACGTATGATGCCACCGTGGACGTCAAGCCTGAGCTGGAAGATATTACCATCAAGGGTCTGGCACTGAAACGGACCAATTACACGGTCGGAAATGAAGAATTCGATGCCCAGCTTGGCATGTTGCAGAAAAATATGGCCAAGAAGGTCAAGATCGAGGAGGATCGGCCGGTTCAATCGGACGATTTTGTGGTTATCGATTACGAGGGATTCAAAAATGGCAAGCCGTATGACGAGACCGGCAAGACGGAAAATTTTACCATGAAAATCGGCGATGCTCATATCGCCAAAGAATTTGATGATAATCTTATGGGGAAGAAAGCCGGTGACACTATCGATTTTGATGTAACGTTCCCGGAAGATTATCACAATGAGAAGCTTAAAAATCTCGACATTCAGTTTCATGTGGCACTGACGGAGATCCGGAAAGAAGAGTTGCCGGAATTGGACGATGATTTCGCAAAAAGCATGGGACAATTTGAAACTTTAGAAGATTTGAAAAATGTGATAAAAGATAACCTGACTCAGGGCTATGAAAAGCGCATCGAACAGGAACTCAACGAGCAGATATTCAAGAATATTATCGGGAAAATCGATTTCGAGCTTCCTGAGTCCATGATCGAATATGAGCTTGAAAACATCATCTCCGACACGGAAAGAAGGCTTTCGTATCAGAACACTTCCATGGAAGACGTGGGGTTAAGCAGGGAGAAGCTTCAAGAGCAATATCGAGAAACTGCCGAACAGCAGGTACGTCGCCAGATCATACTGGGCAAGGTCATCGAGCAGGAAAAGCTTGAGCTATCCGATGAAGAATTGGAGGTCGGCTATGCAGAGATGGCGCAGAACTTTAATCAGCCCGTGGACCAGATAAAGAGCTTCTACGATCAAAACAAAGACCGCCTGGACTTTTTTAAGCATGCGCTGCTTGAAAAAAAGGCAACTAAGCTTATTATTGATAATAGTGATATCGAAGAAGTAGAACCCGAAAAAATTGCGGCCACCGGGGATAAAGATCCGGAACCGCAATAGCGAGCGTGTTCCCCGTATCATTTCCGCGGGGTTAGCGAGCGAATAAGGAGATATATTGTGCCAGTAATTCCAATGGTTATCGATCAAAGCAGCAGGGGGGAAAGGGCCTATGACATTTACTCCCGGCTCCTCAAGGATAGGATTGTGTTTCTCGGTACGGCGATGAATGATGAAATCGCCAACCTATTGATCGCCCAATTTCTTTTCCTGGAGTCCGAAGACCCTGACAAGGATATCAACTTCTACATTAATTCACCAGGAGGCACCGTGACCTCCGGCATGGCTGTCTATGACACGATGCAGTATATCAAACCTGACGTGACGACGGTCTGCATTGGACAAGCCGCCAGTATGGGCGCCCTTTTACTCACGGCAGGTGCAAAGGGGAAACGATATTCACTTCCCAACTCGCGGATTATGATTCATCAGCCCATGGGAGGGTTTCAAGGGCAGGCATCGGATATTGAAATTCAAGCCAAAGAGATCCTGCGCATGAAAGAGACCCTCAACGAGATTCTGAAAAGCCACACCGGAAAGAGTTTGAAACAGATTCAGAAGGATACGGATCGGGATCATTTTATGAGCGGATCCGAAGCAAAGGCGTACGGCATTGTCGATCATGTGATCAGAAACCGGGATGATCTTGACAAAATTGTAGAGGCGGAGGCCAAATAATGGCGATCAAAGAAGAAGGTAATGACAATCTGTTCTGTTCTTTTTGTGGAAAAAATCAAAAAGAAGTCACCAAACTGATAGCGGGTCCGGCCGTTTATATCTGCGATGAATGCATTCAGCTCTGCAGTGAAATCATCGAAGAGGAAACGAAAAAAGATACCGGTGATGTGCAGAATCTCCTGGTACCGAAAGAAATAAAAGCCATGCTGGATGAATATGTTATCGAACAGGATTCAGCCAAAAAGGTGCTCGCGGTTGCCGTTTACAATCATTACAAACGGCTGGAGGCTCAGATCAATAGTGATGTTGAGATAAACAAGAGCAATATCCTGCTTATCGGCCCCACCGGATGCGGTAAAACATTGCTTGCGCAGACAATGGCAAGATTTCTAAAGGTGCCGTTCACGATTGCAGATGCCACCAGTCTGACAGAGGCCGGATATGTGGGTGAAGATGTTGAGAATATCATCCTGTCTCTGCTTCAAAACGCTGATTACGATGTCGAAAAAGCCAAGCGGGGCATTGTCTATATCGATGAGATCGACAAGATTGCCAGTAAGTCCGACAACCCATCCATCACGCGCGATGTTTCGGGCGAAGGTGTTCAGCAGGCACTTTTAAAGATTATCGAGGGAACAACCGCGAGCGTTCCACCCAAAGGTGGCCGGAAGCATCCCCAGCAGGACTTTGTCAAGGTAGACACATCGAACATCCTATTTATCTGCGGCGGCACGTTCACCGGACTCGAGCAGATAGTTCAAAGACGTCAGGGCAGTAAGTCTCTGGGCTTTGGGGCTAAAATCCTCAAAAAAGAAGATAAAAAGATCGGGGAGATCCTGCGTATGGTCCAGCCCGAAGATCTGATCAAATTTGGTCTTATTCCCGAATTTCTGGGACGCTTGCCGGTAATCGCCACCCTGGATGAACTGAACGAGTCGTCATTGATACGCATATTGACAGAACCAAAGAATGCGCTGGTCAAACAATTTCAGCACATGTTTGAAATAGAAGGCGTCAACCTGCGTTTCACGGACAGCTCTCTCTCCGCGGTTTCAACGGAAGCATTGAAACGGAAATCGGGTGCCAGGGGGTTGCGGGCGATCATGGAAACGAGCATGCTCGACATCATGTACACGCTTCCCTCTATCGAAAATGTCAAGGAGTGTGTGATCGGGGAAGATGTTGTCCTGAACAATGAAGATCCCATTCTGCTGTACGAACAGAAAAAGAAACAAGCCTGACGCAATAAAACAGTGTAATGATCAACTTAAAAAGAGAGAATCATGGTTAACATGCCTAAAATGTTCAAAAGTGAAGATAGTGTCTCAGGCGGGCACCTGCTTCCATTGCTGCCCCTGAGAGATATTGTTATTTTTCCCTATATGGTGGCACCCCTGTTTGTGGGTCGCGAAAAATCCGTCAGCGCTCTTGCAACAGCAATGGGCAGTGACAAGCGGGTCTTTCTTTCCACACAAAAAAAAGCGGATATCGACAGTCCGAGCGAAAAAGATATCAGCGAGGTGGGTGTTATCGGCAATGTCATGCAGCTGTTGCGACTTCCTGATGGTACGGTCAAGGCACTGGTGGAGGGAAAGCAACGGGCACGCATCACGCGCTTTATAAAGAACGAAGAGTTCTTCCAGGTTGCGGTTGAAGAACTCAGAGAACCGGATGAATCCAGAACCGAAATTATGGCGCTGGAAAGAGCCCTTCTCGAGAATTTTGAAGAATATGCCAAGCACAACAAGGGTATTTCAAAGGAGTTGACGAGCAGCGTTTCCGCCATCTCAGATCCGTCGCAGTTGGCGGATACGATAGCCGCCCACTTTTCGTTTAAGATCGAAGACAAACAAAGACTGTTGAATACCTTGTCCCTGGTGGAAAGACTTTCGCTTATGATGACGCTGACCAAAATGGAGACAGAGGTCTTCAGAATGGATCAGCGTATCAAGGGTCGCGTCAAGACGCAGATGGAAAAGACGCAAAAAAACTATTATCTGAACGAACAGATGCGCGCCATCCGAAAAGAGATGGGAACGGAAGATGATCCCGGCAATGAGTTGAAGGATCTTGAGAAGCGAATCAAGAGAACACGAATGTCCAAGGAATCCACGGGCAAGGTCTGGCAGGAATTTCGAAAACTCAAGATGATGACACCCATGTCGGCTGAAGCCACGGTCGTAAGAAACTACATCGATTGGCTCATAAGCCTGCCATGGTTCAAACGAAGCAAGGTAAACAATGATATCGATCGGGCGGAGGTCATTCTCAACGAGGATCACTATGGCCTGAATAAACCCAAAGAGCGCATCCTTGAGTACCTGGCGGTTCAAAGCCTGATGAAAAAGATCCGGGGACCGATTCTCTGCTTTGTGGGTCCTCCAGGTGTCGGCAAGACCTCCCTGGCAAAATCAGTTGCAAGGGCAACCGGCCGAAAGTTTGTCCGTCTCTCGTTGGGTGGGGTCCGGGACGAAGCCGAGATTCGAGGGCATCGCCGGACCTATATTGGGGCCATGCCGGGGAAAATTATACAGTCCCTCAAAAAGGTTGGTGCGAATAACCCGGTTTTCTGCCTGGATGAAGTCGATAAAATGAGCATGGATTTTAGAGGGGACCCCTCGTCCGCCTTGCTGGAGGTTTTGGATCCGGAGCAAAACTTCGGCTTCAATGACCACTACCTGGATGTCGATTACGATCTCACGGACATCCTCTTTATCACGACAGCCAACACGCTGCCGGATATCCCCCTGCCGCTGCAGGACAGGATGGAGATTATTCGTCTGCCGGGCTATACAGAGTACGAGAAATACCATATCGGCAACGATTTCCTGGTAACGAAACAGATAAAATTGAACGGTCTTAAAGGAAAGAAGGTTCATTTTGCCAAAACCGCCTTGACCACGATGATACAACGCTATACGCGTGAGGCCGGTGTTCGTAACCTGGAACGTGAGATTGCCTCCATCTGCCGGAAGGTTGCCCGGGAGATCCTCAAAAAGAAGACCGACAAACCCTATCGGATTACCGGTAAGACTGTGCAGAAACTGCTTGGACCGCCGCCCTTCAAACACAGTCAGATAGAAGAAAAAGATCAGATCGGTCTTGTCAATGGCCTGGCGTGGACGCAGGTTGGGGGCGAGCTGCTGGCGGTAGAGACGCTGATGATGCCGGGAAAGGGCAAGCAGATCATTACAGGTAAGCTCGGGGATGTCATGCAAGAGTCCGCCCAGGCAGCCATCAGCTACGTTCGTTCCCGGGCAAAACAGCTGATGATCGACGAAGATTTTTATAAAAATTACGATATTCATATCCATATCCCGGAGGGTGCTATTCCCAAGGACGGGCCTTCAGCCGGGATAACCATGTGTACCGCCATCGTATCGACCCTTGCCAAACGACCTGTCTACAGGGATCTTGCAATGACCGGCGAGATTACGCTGCGGGGGCGCGTTCTTGCCATCGGTGGTCTGAAAGAAAAAATACTGGCGGCCCATCGGGCAGGCATCAAGAAGATCCTGATTCCTATTGAGAATGAAAAGGATTTGAAGGATATCCCCAAGACGATATCCAAACAGCTTGAGATCGTCCCCGTGGAACACATGGATGAGGTTTTAACTCATGCGTTGATTTTAAATGAAGGGGAAACCACTTTTCAGCGTAGCGACATGATATTTGACTTGTCAACGGAAGTGGCTGAAGACCGTACCTCCTTGATTTAACCCGGACATTTCGTAAAAGATATGGGTTAAATTGGCGATAAATTATCTTGACTTTAAAAAAAATTACTGGTACCAGTACTGTTCTTTTAAAGAGCTAACCAGGGTAAAAACAATGTGGGCGGGTAGCTCAGTTGGGAGAGCATCGGCCTTACAAGCCGAGGGTCACAGGTTCAAGCCCTGTTCCGCCTACCAAGAATGGCCTTTGGCCATTCACCATTAGCTTGTAGCCGTTAGCCTGTAGCCACGGGCCAAAAGCTAATAGCTAAGGGTAAAACGCAGTTTTCCCGGGGGTGTAGTTCAGTTTGGTCAGAACGTCCCGCCTTTTAAGGCGGGGAGGTCGCGTTGACCGCATTTCATGCTCTTTACCAACAAAAAAAAGGCATTCAATTTCGGGGGTGTAGTTCAGTTTGGTCAGAACGCCGGCCTGTCACGCCGGAGGTCGCGAGTTCGAGTCTCGTCGCTCCCGCCAAATTCAAAAGGCTTGTCATGCATCAAAGGCGTGACAGGCCTTTTTGCTTATGGTCTACTACGTTTACATACTCCAGAGTTTAAAAGACGGCAGTTACTATGTCGGTTCAACCCAGGATGTAGCATCTCGCCTGGAACGCCATAACCAGGGGCGAAGTCTGTATACGAAAACCAAGCGGCCCTGGAAACTTATTTATCAAGAAGGGCACCCTGACCGATCCAGCGCCGTTAAAAGGGAAATCAAAATCAAAGGGAAAAAGAAACGAACGTATATCGACCAACTGGTCAGAACGTCCCGCCCGTAGGTCGGGAAAATCGCGAGTTCGAGTCTCGTCGCTCCCGCCATAATAAAAACAGGGACTTAGAAGTAATTCTGAGTCCCTGTTTTATTTTATAAAGGGTTTATTCCCCACAAATAATTTAGAAATCAGGGTAAATAGAAATACGCAGGGGCTGCGTTTCGCAATTCAATCTGTGAAAAATACTACACTTTCACATAAATACCCTTTTCAGGACTCTTTACCATCCCCTTCTTTTTTAAAATCTTTACACTGTCGTATATCTTCTGTCGATTAAACCCGGTCTTTTCAACCAGTGTGGCGGCATTAACACCATTTTTAAACTCTTTGATAACGGCAAATACAGTATCTGCTGCTGTCACCATTTTTGTCGGTTTTGATTTGGGTGGGGTCTTTTTTGCAACCGTTTTCTTTACGGGTTTCGCTTTCGCTACTTTTTTCGATGGTTTTGGTTTTTTAAGTTTGCTTACTATTGCATAAATCTTTTCAACCTTTGTGGAGAGTGCCTTAATTTCTTTTTTAATCGCCTTCAGATCCTTTTTCATTGTCATCCTCCGTTTATAATTTTGAAATTTATTCGTGCAACAGAACAGGCAGCAGTATTAACCAATGGAAATCACAATTTCATCCGAACTTGTGATAATTTATTTCATATCATGTATGTACACCGGATCAAAGCCTTGTTTTAACTATTGCCTATCCATAAATGGTCTTTTCACGCCCTGCCGGCGTTGGGCGCCATGATTTAATTCCTCAAAATAGCACGCTATTCCTCCGGGTTAAATCCGATTAATAATAAAATAAATTTACAAAGGGAGGTTGTCATGATAAATTAATCTGATAAAAAATTAACCGAGATATTTGGTATCGCCATTCTGATGCTGGTTTTGATGGTTGGGTTTTGCGCATCAGCCATAGGCATAGAAAAAAGACGATTCAGTTGTAACAAAAAGTAGGCGAACAGTCATATACAAGAAAGGAGTAAATCGTGAATGTCGTAAAACAAAAGATCATTGTATCGGCGATTATTTCTATAGCATGCCTATTCATTGTGGTTCAGGCTTCGGCGGAAGACATCAAGGAGACCGTCAAGTACAAAGCTCCGAGCATGAGCCAGGTAGTTGGCTTTATCAGTAAACTATCAAAGGGCACAGTCAGCGTTGATCCGGGGCAATGTATCGCGACCACCAAAATGGTAAAGAATACAAAAACCTTTAAATATATCATTCCGTTGAAGGAGATCAATCCAAGCCCAGACTATGTAACCCCCCACCTAAAGAACGTTATTCTTACGGTGGCTGGCCATAAAAAGAAGATCCAGCGCGTCGAAGAAAGCGGAAAAGTGGAAATGAAAAGCAAGGTAGAGCTAAATACACCGGATGAAGATTCGGCTGAAAAATTGGCAAAAGCAATTCGATATTTGATCAGTCTTTGCGGAGGTCCGACCTGTGTTGATTGCGATCCTTTCATGTGGCAATAAATTCATGAAATGTTCGGGCTATCCGATATCACCCATCTGCATCATACGGTTCTCTACAAGACGTTCATTCATATACGCCGCATCTCCGCCGATTTCGCGTGCCAGGTGCTTCATCTGATCAACACTGATGATGTTTTCTTCCGAAAAGAGGTAGATGAGCGCCTTTTCCGCAAGACAGCTCACCTTCAGGGCATTCATCATAATCGGTTCCGGATTTTTAGTATCGAGATATTTCTGTACGAAATGGCTGTAGAGTGCCGACCGTTCGATATTGTTCTTCAGCAGGCCGAGCTCTTTTTGCAACGGAGCTATGTCCCCTGCATAGGCTTTTTCTCCGAGCGGTTTTAAAACCATAAAGGCGTACTCTTTTCCGGGAAGATAGTGGTGATGGTCGCAACGGGTGGAATAGTTCGGTGTTTTGGGATCTTCACTGCGTTTATCCCCTCCCACGATGATGAGGGGATCAAAATAGAGGGCAGGGCATTCAATACCGTCCACCGAGTAGTAGCGATAGGTATAATAGGAATCGGTGATGCAGTCTGGATGTTCGCAATATGCGGTGAGCGGGATCACGTCTGTGGATTCTTCCATGACAAGTCTTGCCGTTCTGTTGAAGATGTCTTTGCGGAAGTTGAGAATGAGCATGGGGAATATGAAATTGAGCCGATCCTGTTTGGCTCGGCGGGCAATAACATAGGCGATGCGTTCGTCAAAGAACTCCACCTCGTCTATGATCCATGTACCCACGGCCGTGTTGTTCTCAAGCACTTTTTCGAGTCCAAAGGAATCCGAGATGCTGGCAATATCGTTTCCCAGTTCGACATACCCTCCCCTGTACGCGATGGCTTTGGTGGGACAGTCCTCAAAGCGCTTGTCATCGATCTTTGAGCGCACATAAAAGACGTTGCGCAGATCAACCTGGCCGCTGGTGGTAAGATTTCTCACCTTTGCGGATTTCTGCATCGCGACTTGGGAGTCACGGTATATACGGGCGGAGTATTCGGTTTTTCCGGACCCCATGGGTCCGATGATCAATGTGCGACGATCGGATTGGGTAAAGTCGAAGTGATTGATGGCATGATGAATCTGAAGATCAGGAAACCCTAAGCTTTTTAAAAAGTGGCGTGTCTGTGCAGAATTTTCAATGAGTGCCAATTCGTTCTCTCTTCGGATGATGGATGTATTGTATATGGGGTTAAGCCCCTAAATGAAACCTTTTCTTTCACGAAGTTTTTATTAAATGTATATTACGTATATCCTAAAGTCAAAACCCGAATTCGACGGAAATGGATTGTGTTAATAAAGCCGGTTGATTTCATCGATCAAAAGATGATATCTCAACTTAGGTATAATAAATCCGTAGAATTGAAAAAACACGGGAAAGGATCAAAAAAATGAAAAAATTACGATTTTTATCATCGCTGTTGGTCATTGTTTTTGTAGTGGCCGGGTGTGCAGGTTTATCAGATTATAAACCCAGTGCTGTTGAGAATTCGTTAGTTGTTCTGCATACGAATGATCATCATGGCCATCCGCTGCCTTTTTTTGATTATCCTAGTCCGGGGCAAGGGGGACTTCCGGCACGTGCGACGCTGGTGAACGATATCAGGGGCGAATTCCCCAATGTGTTGGTTCTTGATGCGGGAGACCTGAATACAGGTCGGCCGGAATCGAATTTTTTCAAAGCCCAACCGGATATTTTGGGGTACAATTACATAAAATATGATGCCCTTGCCGTCGGCAATCATGAGTTTGATCTGAACATGGATGATATGCAGACGCAAATAAAGGCATCCGAGTTTCCATGGCTATGTGCCAATGCAAAAAGAAACGGCAAATACCTCAAGAATGTAAAACCTTATATCATTAAAGAATATCAAGGCTTTAGAGTTGCGATTCTTGGACTTGTAACAGCCCGAACAGCCATCACCGGTAATCCTGCCAATATTAAGGGAATTACATTTGAAGATGAAGTCAAGGTCGCTTCGGCGTTGGTTCCTGAATTGAAGAAAAAAGCGGATATCGTTATCGCCCTTGTTCATATGGGGATTTATGACGATGCCGGCATGGGATCGAAACGACTTGCTGCACAAGTACCCGGGCTTGCCCTCGTGGTCGACGGCCACTCACATACGAAACTTGAAGATCCGGTAATGGTGGTCAATACAGTTACCGGCAACAAGGTTGCTATCGTTCAGGCAAAGTGCTGGGGGCTTTACGTTGGTAAGGCAGTGCTCAAATTTAAAAATGGTGAAGTGATTGGTCTTGACTGGTCTTCCGTTCCCGTTAATGTGAAACGGCGGGAGAAAAAGGACGGGAAAAAATATTACCATTTTGTCGATAAGGAAATAAAGGGTGACCCGGCACTACAGGCGATTCTTAAACCTTATAATGATAAGGTCGAAGCGGTTCTAAGTGAAGTTATCGGGTCTGCAGATGGCGCTTTTATTAATGACGAGACCCGAAAGCAGGAAACCGCATTGGGTGACATTGTTTCTGATTCACAGCTTTGGTACATGAAAAAGATGGGTTTTGATATTGATTTTGCCTTCCAGAACGGGGGTGGTATTCGTGCCACACTGGGCTCTGGGGAAATCAAGAAAAAAACCATTTATGAAGTTCTGCCATTCGACAATTCCATCTGTGTGGTTTCATTGAAAGGTTCTGATGTTATTGCGCTTTTTGACCAGACACCAAAAAATATCGGTCACGGTTCAATGCCTCAGGTATCCGAAGGGGTGTCTTTCACCATCAATACGGCATCCGGCAAAGTAGAGAACCTGCTCATCGGCAATCGCCCGGTTGATCCTGCAAAAACCTATAAAATTGCCCTGAACTCCTACCTTGCCGCAGGTGGTGACGGATACAAAGTCTTTAAAAAAAGGTCGGATTTTTATGACTCATCCATGATGCAACGGGATGCATTTATCGAGTATGTGTCCCATCTAAACAGGGCGATTTCACCGCAAACACATGACAGGATCACAATAAAATAATCGGTTCATAACCGGAAGTCAGCGACTGAACTGCAAACTTCCAACGACAGGCTTTTTTATTCCGTCATTTAAAACCTGGTCCTTTGGGCCAGGTCAGAGATATTTGGCTATGCCGATGTTGGTAGTTACTTAAATCCGAAGCACGAAATTCGAAATCCTAAACAATATCTAAAGATCCAAATTCGAATGATCAAAACAAGACCTTGGAGATAGAAGTTCAAGCTATGTTTAAATCATTTGAGCATTTGATATTTGGATTTGTTTCGTATTTCGATATTCGGATTTAGAATTTATCACACGCTGAATGTGCATAACGTTAACTCTTATAGGGTTGAATCAGTGCCGGGCTCTTTGGACCCGGGTATCTACTATAGCCTGTCGTTTTTTGAAAACAAATATACGAACAACTCTGTTACGGCTGTCTTCAGCGTTTTTAGATCTCTGTTTTTCCCCTTTAAAAGCGATGCAATCACCGATCTTATTTCATGCCATACTTCAGGGAGGGCCGTTAATGAGGAGGAAATGGTTTGAGCGATATAACTGCTATTTGCGCCCATACGATCAAGCGGTTTGATAAAGGTCCGTATCCCGTTGGTAAATGCCTTTGTATGGGTCGTCTGGGCCACTATTGAGGATAACAGGGCAAGAATGATGATTCTCGCGCTGAAAATACATCCGGTGATCAATGCCTCCTGGTGGATGGAAATCAGTTCCGTTTTAATGAAAACACGACTGCCCGGATTGAAATATAGGGGCAGGATAAAAGCACTCAGAATGATGACCCATAACTTTCTTAAGACATGAAAGGTGGTGTTATACTGGAGCTTTGCCGTTGGAATAAGGATCAGGATGGTTGTAGCCAGGAGGCTATATAGTATCAGATTTTCAAACAAAACGGTCACTGCGGTTATAATCAGAACAAATGAAATCTTTATTTCAGGGGAACATTTGTGCAACCAGGAATTTGTATGCTGGTAGATATTGTTCTTATATGCAGGCTCTGGATGAATCGCAACAGATACGGCTTTTGTTTTCTGGCGCAACTGTTTTATGATTCCAGCGGTAATGAACCCGGAAAAACCACCTAATATGACAGACCCAAATGCAAGCCAGGGAATGAGAAAAAAGATTCCGGGATGATTGAAAAGTATCAGATAGGCAAGATAGATCTGAACCATGTTATGGATGAATGCACCTGCAATGCTCAGACCGATCGGACTTATCCTGAAAAACGGGTGTCTGGCTGAGATCAAACTCAGTAGACCTGCAGCTGAAATACTTGCGCACCCGGCAGCGAAACTCAATATGAATCCCGGTGATAGAAATGTTCCCATAATAAATGAACTGACCACGGATCGCAGCAACGTTACAGTTAGAGCGGGTTTGAATCCATACTGGATTAAAACAATGAGGGAAACGATATTGGCCAATCCAAATCTGAGTCCTGGGATAGGATGGGGTAGCAAGGATTCCGAGATCTGAAGTATGGATGCACAGGCAATGAAAATAGGAATTTGCCCCGATCTGTAAATCCTGTCAGCGGGTGATGGCATCATATCCGGGATCAGCTCCTGTTACGTCGATAGTGATTTTATTAGGTATGCAAATAATGGGATTATGAACTTGCCCGGTCCAGCCTTTGCGAACACATATCTGCTGTTGGCATGAAGATGACAATACTCGGACTTTTTGGTCGCGAATTTCCACTACCATAGAGACGCCGAACGGTTCCAGCTGAATGATCCGATCTTTCTGCATGGGGAGTGTCCATATGACATCATCGTCTTTGTAAATAACCACTGTTTTGTCAGTTGCACCATTAAAATCACGCATCATCAGCCAATAGAGTCCGAACAGTACGATGGATACGGCGATCAGAATATCAATATACGACAGATCGGTTTTTTTTTTAATGTTTTCAGCTGAATCCATTGGACTGATATAGCACAACTTGTAAGGATTCGAAATTAGTAATGCGGAGCTATTGCTTGTTTAAACCGGTTGCTATGTTCTCCGCCAGGGCTTCGTAAAACTTCCCCACATGAACACCATCCACCAGTGCATGATGGACCTGGAGACTCACGGGTATCATCCAGTTGGATCCTTGGCCATCCAGCTTTCCCCATGATATTCTTGGAATACAGTCATTCGGTCCGTTATTGGGGTTGGTCAAGGCCGTGAAGTTCAACCAGGGCAGACAGCTCAAAAAAATCCATTCATCTGAGTTGTCGATGTGCTCCCGTAGCTCGTTCTGCATTTTTGCTTTTTCCAGGGCGTCCACACAATTTGTGTTGAACGCATCCCACTCTGGTACATATTCGATACGGCAAAAAGCGAACCGATCACCATCGATGGGTACTGTCGGGGAGGCGTGGACCACATCGTGTTCGATGATGGTGTCTTTGCGGAATCTCAACCGCAGTTCCGGGACAGCATTGGCAGCCGTCATGATACAGTAGAGAACGGCATTGAATAGTGAGATTTCCTCCGATTTCCGCCACTCTACTATATTCGTAACATTTACGCTTGAGGTGATGCTGAAATGGGGCGCCGAAAGTTGCTTAAAAAATTCGAACTGGCTTTTTCTGGGCCAGGTTGCCATATCAATGACATTCATGATACTGTTTGCTCCTTTGACACGTTTTGATGGTGTATGGTTACATATTTAAATTTCAAAGTCCCTGGTATGTCAACAGTTAACCTCCCAAAAGGATCCCCATGAACGAGAAGATCCGAATCGGTATTATCGGCGGCAGTGGTCTTTACAACATGGAAGAACTATCCAATGTTACCACTGTAACCCTCGACACACCCTTTGGACATCCGTCGGATGCATATGTTGTCGGCACGCTGGGAGGTGTCCGGGTCGCTTTTTTGCCCAGGCATGGTCAGGGGCACAAACTCACGCCGTCGGAGATCAATTTCAGGGCAAATGTTTATGGATTCAAGCAAATGGGGGCCTCACACATCATATCCGTCACCGCCGTGGGTAGCCTGAAAGAAGATATTCATCCTCTCGATATCGTTATCCCCGATCAATTTTTTGATCGAACCAGAAACCGAAAAAGTACCTTTTTCGGCGATGGACTGGTTGCCCACATTGCCTTTGCACAACCAATATGTCCTGATCTTGCCTCATTGCTTCATGAGACAGCTGTCGAAACAGGTGCCAAAACGCACAAAGGCGGGATCCTCATATGCATTGAGGGACCGGCCTTTTCCACCCGGGCGGAGTCGAATTTGTATCGTCGGTGGGGAATGGACATCATCGGTATGACAAGCCTCCAGGAAGCAAAGCTGTCGCGGGAGGCTGAAATCTGTTACGCAGCCTTGGCCCTGGTTACCGACTATGACTGCTGGCACGAAGATGAATCCGAAGTGACGGTGGAAACAGTGCTACAGAATCTCAATAAAAATATTTCGCATGCAAAAAGGATTATTCAAAATATCGTGCCGAAGATACCGGAGAAAAGAGACTGTCTATGTGCCACGGCATTGGAAAAGGCCATCATGACGGATGCTAATGTCATACCAAAGGAAACACGCAGGAAACTCGGTATTATAGTAAATAAATACCTCCCGCATTAGAAGTCATCTCAAAATAATAAAATCGTGAAACGATTTTATTATGGTTGGTAATCCCAGCGCTGGAGATGATCCTTCCGCATCTGGTCTTTCTCTGCCGCGCTTGCACCCCAATTGCCTTTGTATACCGCGCCTTCCCAGTCGCCATACATGGGATTTGGAAATACGATAAACCGCTTGCCCCATTCTTCCCTGATTTTATCGACCTCGGCAGATCGCACATCAATGGGTTTCTTGCGAAAAACGCTGAGGAAATCATTCAGATTGTCGCCCAGGAAAAGAGCGATTACATAGTCTTTTTCCACACTACCCCGGCGGGGTTGTTTGTCGCTGGTGTCGGTTCTGAACAGCAGATGTTTCTTGTCGATAAATGGGTATCCCATGGCTTTGAGTTTTTTACCGGCAGGCTCATAATATTTCATTTTTATATTGGTGATGTAAAAGACTTCCACGCCCCTTAGCCTGGCATAATTCAGAAACTCAATAGAACCGGGATAGGGGGTTGCCAGACCGGACGATTGCCAGGGTCCCCATGTTTTGGATGAATAACCAAAATCATTACCGATAAGAAAAGCTTCATATAACGAGTTGTCGATGAGGGTTTCATCCACATCGACGCTGATGGCGACCTTTTTGGATCCGGAATACGAACTCAGAAACGCATCAAGATTCATCTTGGCAAGGTTAAAAGCCTGATAGCACAAGGCCCTGAATTCAGCCGAGGTCTGGACCCAAAGGGTCGCCATGACGAGCTGTTCGTTCAGATCTTTTGTGGTGTAATGACTGTCCGCGATACTGTTGGTTGTAAATGGTCCCGCGATACTCAGCACGCTGACTGCAATGAAAATGATGGCAAGCACGCTTAACTGTTTTTTAATTTTTTCCATAGGGTTGCCTCCTTTTTGGGTAATAGTGATAATAGCAATATAAATTGTATGTCTGTTCGATATCAAGTTAAATTTATTACTCCGGCAATTAAATACCTTAAAGCTGTCATTCCCGCGCAGGCGGGGTACGAAGTGAAGCTTTAGCGCTATCCAGGAAGGTACTGGATGCCCCCGGCTAACTAGTGCCCATCCACAAATGGCTTTTTCGCGCGATTTCTGCGTTGAGCGTCATGATTTGAACCCTCAAAATAGCCAGCTATTCCTGCGGTTCAAATCTGACGCTCGCCTTGAACTCACGCAAAATCTCTCATCCGTGGATGGACACTAATTAGCGACAACGTCGCGTCAAATAAAATCGTGAAACGATTTTATTGAGGATACTCTTGACCGGTATGCCCAATTAAAATAATAATACCTGGAAATGATTGACCGAGTCATACTTATCATTCTGGACAGCCTCGGCGTGGGCGCTCTTCCCGATGCAGTCGCATTCAACGATGCGGGAGCCGCTACGTTGCCGCACATATACGCACATCGTGGTGGGCTGAAAATTCCCAACCTATGCTCTCTCGGGATGGGGCAAATTGTCCCCGTGGGATGTGATCCCAAACCTGTTTTAGGTGCTTACGGCAAGATGGCGGAACAATCCTTTAACAAGGACACAACTTCCGGACACTGGGAGATTGCAGGAATTGTTTCAAGAGAAGCATTCCCGACCTATCCGGACGGGTTTCCATTGGATCTCATTCAAACCTTTGAAAAAAGGATCGGGCGCAAAACTTTAGGAAATTACCCGAGATCCGGCACACTGATCCTGGAAGAATTGGGGCAACACCACCTTGAGACGGGTTGCCCAATTGTTTACACATCGGCCGACTCCGTATTCCAGATCGCTGCCCATGAATCGATTGTCTCGTCGGAAACCCTCTATGAATATTGTTGGATTGCCAGAAATATTTTAACGGGTCCACATTCGGTCGCAAGGGTGATTGCAAGACCTTTTAAAGGCAAACCAGGGCATTTTGAAAGAAAAAACAGCCAACGAAAAGATTTTTCCATTGAACCCCCTGCTGAAACACTTCTGGACATCCTGTACAGGACGGGATTTGATACTGTCGGTATCGGTAAAATCGGCGACATTTTCGGACACAGGGGACTCACTGAAGAAGTACATACCAATAATAACCTGCATGGAATAGAGATGACCTGCGAAGCCATGCAACGCCATAGGGATGGGAAAGGAATGATTTTTGCCAATCTCGTGGATTTTGACATGCTATACGGACACAGGC
>Ga0164315_10001108_pt1 | contig 20072 bp, 13 predicted proteins | sample GuaBasSedimGuay6_FD_113737 | JGI IMG/M metagenome (GOLD analysis project Ga0164315, IMG submission 113737) | Subseafloor sediment microbial communities from Guaymas Basin, Gulf of California, Mexico - Guay6, Core 4569-2, 0-3 cm | ecosystem: Environmental > Aquatic > Marine > Hydrothermal vents... | reverse complement strand
TTCTGATTTCAAACTAAAAATAACTTCACAGGCATATTTTGATATATTTGAAACAGATCTGATTTTGAACAAAGAAACCACTATTCCCTTTTCTAAATTATCACAAGGGCTGAATCATATTGTTGTAGTTGACCAGAAGGATAGTATTGTGGATTTTAAATCTGTTTATTTTGAAGAGGAAATTCCTGATGAAATTAAGCTTAAACTTCAGAAAAGTATTTTCAATCCCCGGGAAAAAGTTGAACTGGATGTTCAGCTATCCGGGCAACAGTCTGAATATCCTGAGTTAGTAACTGTTTCTGTTATTAAGAAAGGTACAACTGTAAACAATGAACTTTTTTTACCGGAGGTCGTTATTGAAAACCCTTTTCTGATGAAGTCTTATTTTGAGAAGAATACAACAAGATCCGCTGAGATAAAAGAGCAAATTGATATTGCTTTGATGTTGTTTGATGCAAAAGCAAAAGAGGCCTATCATAATTTTCTCAATCGGCCCAAATCGGATTGGATTTATCCTCCGGAAATCCGGGATATCTCAATAAGTGGCTTGTTAGTAGATAAAAATTCAAAAGAACCATTGAAAGATGTTCAAATGTTTGTGTCAGTTTTATTTGAGGATTTTCAACTGCACACTACAAAAACCAAAGATGATGGAAGTTTTGTATTTACTTTAAATCATTTGACCGGAAATCATAATTTATATTTATTTCCTTATCTTCAGGATGACGGGGAACATGAACTGCTCATTCATAATGATTTTTCTACTGATTTCAGGGCCTTGAATAAATGTACACCAATTATAGATACCAGCTTGATACATTTACTCGAGGAAATTTATATCAATCAGCAGGTTTCCAATAATTTTCCCGGAGGAATCACAGAAAAGCAACAGGAGGTACGAGAATTGTCAACCTGGTTTGGGGTGGAAATGACTAGTATAAAATTAGCTGATTATATCAATCTTACCTCTTTTAGGGAAGTCATCAATGAAATTGTTCCCCATGTAAGGCTAAAGGTAAATAACAATCAATATCGGTTTACAGTGTTTGATGATAAAGCAGAACTTACGTATGAAAATCCGTTGGTTTTATTGGATAATATACCGGTTACGGATATCAATGAGTTGATAAAAATACATCCTGCAATGATTGAAAAAATTGAAGTGATGAATCAGCCATATGTTCTTGGAAATTATACCATTTGGGGGCTAATTTTAATTACCACAAAAACCGAAAATTTTGGTGGTATTAAACTTCCCAAAGAGAGTGCATTTATTAATTACCAGACACTCACAAATTCATCCTCATTTTTGCCGCTTGATTTTAGCATTGATAAGACAGCAAAAAGTTCCAATGCTTTTTTTAATACTGTTTTGTATTGGAATTCTTTTAACGGGATTGATAGAACAAACAAAAAAATCTCTTTTTATACCTCAGACCATACCGCAGAATATGAGGTGAATATTAAAGCTTATAATGGCAAAGGTGGTTTATATAAGGGATCTTCTGTTTTTTCAGTAAAGCTTAGGTAATTTGAGATCACCTTGAATAAATTATTTTAGTAGTTTTTTTTTGAGTTTACCGATAACTGATTCCAACATACCGTTTACTTATTTAGTCTTGTATTATATCAATAATATATGTAATTTGCGCTGTTATTTATAGTATCATAATTATTTGGATTAAATACGTAAATTTGTATTACAAAATTCTAAAGAGGCATTCAACTAATCTAATATAATTGTTCATTAAAAAAATTTAGTTATGAAGAAGTGTTTACTTTTTATTTTAGCATTAAGCTTTGGTGTTTTTACCATTGCCCAGGAACGGGCAAAGGTTACAAAGTCGTTTAGGGATGTAGCCGTTAAAAAAGCAAAACCAATAAAAGATGTTGGGAACTCACAAGCTGTGTACGAACCTGGTACCAAGAGCGTAAGCCTATTATCTGATGATGATATTGGAGGTACCATTTATGATTTACAAACAAATTCATCCTCTCAAAACAGGTTATATTTGTTTGATGATGGTTTTATGGGAGCCACCTGGACAATGGGATTTACTTCCGGTAGCTGGAGTGACAGGGGTACTGGTTATAACTCATTTGATGGAAGTTGGGGCGAAGCACCATCAGAACGAATTGAAGATGAAAAATGTGGATGGCCATCATATACCAATTATGGTGAAAATGGAGAGATTACAGCCAATCATACGTATTATGACGGTATATGGGTTGGTTACAGACCTGATAAAGGAACAGGTGAATGGAATGTAAATATTTTGGGAGGCCCTCCAGGTGCTGTTGATATTACATGGCCCAGGATTATTACAACAGGACCTTCAAATAATATTTTGCATGTTATTTCAGCTACTTATGTTAATATTCCAGCTTTGGACCAGGACAATGCTTTGTTATATTCCCGGTCGTCAGATGGTGGAAATACCTGGGATATTGAGAATTATAATTTTGAAGAGTTAGGTCCTGATTATTATACAAATATTGGGGGTGATATATATGAATTTGCTGAGCCTTATGGTACTGACCAGGTAGCTTTTTTGGTGGGCGATAACTGGACGGATCTGTTACTGATGAAATCAGATGATAATGGAGATACATGGACAAAAACTGTGATTTGGGAATGCCCTTATCCTCTTCATGTCGATGAAGTTACTGATAATTTTTATTGTCCTGATGGAGCACATAGCCTTGCCTACGACCAAAGTGGCAAGTTACATGTAGTTTTTGGAATTAACAGGGCCAATGGTGATGCAGAAGGCCATTATTGGTTCCCTGGTGTAGGAGGTATTGCTTATTGGAATGAAGACAGGCCTACTTTTTCAGCCGATACAAATGCCTTAAACCCTTATGGCGAAATTGGTTCTGAACTTGTTGAAGATTTTAGCCTTATTGGATGGGCCCAGGATTTAAATGGCAATGATACCATTGATGTTGAAGATCCACTTGATTTAGCAACTTATTACCTTGGATTCTCCAGTATGCCTCAAATTACAATTGATGACCAGAACCATATGTTTGTTGTATTTTCTTCTATTACCGAAGGTTATACAGGAGGACTCACAAATCAAACTTACCGTCACCTTTGGTGCAGGACATCTCCAAATGGAGAATGGTGGGGAAAATTTACTGATTTAAATGGTGGACTTGGGTACGTTTTTGATGAATGTGTTTATCCATCTATTGCTGCTAATTCTGATGAATACATTTATTTCACTTACCAGGCTGATGAAGAACCTGGCCTGCATATTCAGGGAGATGAAGATCCCCCAACTGATAATTTCACACGTGTAATGGCAATTTTAAAAACTGACGTTATCAGTGGTGTAGCAGAAAATGGTCCTAAGGTTAAAGATAACAATGTATCTCAAAACTATCCCAACCCTTTCAATGGTGCATCCAAAGTATATGTAATGCTTGAAGAGGCTGCTATACTTAGCCTTGAAGTGCATAATATGATGGGACAGATGGTATATGCTATTCCTGATAAAAAATACAACAGTGGTAAAGTTGAATTTACCATTGATGGAAGTCAATTGGATTCAGGAATTTATTTTTACAGCATTGTTTCCGGTGAGTCATCTGTAACTAAAAAGATGATTGTCGAGTAACAGTTTGCAATTAAATATTTAAGAGGCTGATTATTTTTAATCAGCCTTTTTTATAGCTAATTTTTTTATCTTTGGTTTGTTGCTGCTTTAGTGTTCATTACAAATGAGTATTATATATTAAAATAGTGGGTAAATGATTCAAACAATTAAAATAGGGACTTTAAGATGGCACCATATAGCTAATCCTACCGATGAAAACCTACAAAATTTATTGGAGAACTTCCACTTCCATCCCCTGGACATTGAGGATTGTAAACAAGCGTTTAACCAACGACCCAAAGTTGATATATATGATGACTATTATTTCATGATTTTGCATTTCCCATATTTTGACAAGCATAATAGATTGTTAAGGATCAGGGAAATAAAAATATTTTGGGGTGAGGATTATATCATTACTATTGGGAAAGCTCACAATGTAGTAGCTAAGATGTTTACCGAAGGAAAAGAGCAGGAAACCCGAGGAGAGGCTTTTGAAGTGGGAACCAGCGATGCTTTGTTATATACGATCCTCGAAAAATTAATGAAGGCTACCCAACAGATTATTAAAAAAATCGGGGATGATGTTGATTCAATCAACCGGGCTTTATTCGATATCAAGGCTGAACGAACCATTGAAAGGATTTCAATTATCAGAAGGAACATCATATTGTTAAATACCATGTTTAAACCTCAATTACCGTTGTTTGCCCGGTTTGAATCGGGTCAGATAAAAGGTTTTGCCAACAATATGGAAGATTATTGGAGTAATATTCTTGACTATTATAAGCAAATGTGGGATATGACTGAGGATTATGCGGAATTAATAGAAGGATTATCGCATACGTTTGATTCATTGCAGGCCAATCGTACCAATGAAATCATTAAAATACTTACACTCATCTCCTCTGTTTTACTTCCGCTGACTTTTTTGGCTGGATTATATGGGATGAATGTGAATATTCCCTTTCAGAATGATCCCCGATCGTTTGGTGTTATTATTATAGCCATGGTACTCATTGTTGTTACAATGTATTTGCTGTTCAAACGAAAACGGTGGATGTAAAATTAATATCCGTTTGAAAATACTTTCCACAGATGTTTGAGAGTTAATTTACTATTATTATTATATCTTTGCCTTAAATCAAAAAAATCAACAGATGAAAAAATTGTTCATCCTTTTATTCTGCTTTATCGCACTCAATTCATTTTCGCAGGTTGTAAATGAAAAAACGAAGAAATTATTTACATTTGGTCTTGATGTATATACAGATATATGGCAGGATGTTCCTTCTACTGTAGAACCCAAGACGATTAATCCGGGTGTTAACATTTTTGGAACGTATAATTTTATATTCGGCGAAAGCAATTTTAGTTTTTCTCCAGGTATAGGACTCGGAATACACAATATGTATAACTCATCGTTTTTATATACAAATATTGATTCTTCTTATTTTGTTCCCATTGATCAAGAACTCCCTGAAGGTTATTCTTATAAAAAATCAAAATTTGTTGCACCATACCTTGATATTCCTTTGGAAATCAGGTTTAAATCTAAAAGTGAATTCAGGATTGCTGTTGGTTTCAAGTTTGGTTTTTTATTGAGATCTTATACCAAATATAAAGGCGATGATTACTTATCAGAGCAGCATCAAACAGCCATATATAAAAAGAAAATGATCCAGCATCTTGAAACAAACAGGTATGGATTTATTGGGAGAATTGGTTATAAATGGCTGAACATTTATGGGTATTATCAATTGTCAACTTTATTTGTAAAGGATAAAGGACCTGAAATGTATCCCATATCAGTTGGTTTAACAATTATTCCCTTCTAAACTTATAACTGGAATATAATAAGCATTATCAGCAAACCACACAAAAATCCGCTATAAATTTGAACTTGAGAATGGGCTTTAAGTTTCAGGCGGGCATATGCTGATAATCCGGAAAGAAATACAAATAATAAAATCAAAGCTTGTATATCAACATGCATACGCAATGATATTCCTATCATGGCTCCTGTCATGCCGCCAATCCCAATCATGTGGATACTGATTTTTGTTATAAAGTTTATCAGCAATGTTATGATTAACAGGATTATAGTTCCCCAAAGGAAATAATGAAATAAACTCAGTACTTCAATATCTTTGAGCATATAGAATGCCATAGCGTATAAAACAGAGGTTATAATCAAGGGAAACACCCTCTCCTCACTTGTTTCCATCCGTATACTCTTGATCATACCTCTTTTTTTCATGACATAATAGAATAGCAAAGGGAAAATACAAGTAGTAATAAAAACAATGGAAAACACCATAAATTTGGCATTTAGCGGAATTTGAAAGGTATTGAAATTATTGAAGTAAAATAAGATTAAAAGTGTATAGGAGGGGAAGAAAACAGGAAATAGAATAACAGATATTATTTTTGCGAATTTTTCTTCCATCCAGGGCTTTGTTATAATTCTTTCCTAAGCCTGGCCACAGGAATATTCAATTGTTCCCTGTATTTTGCTACTGTCCGGCGAGCAATATTGTATCCTTTTTCTTTCAGGATTTTTGTCAGTTGCTCATCGGTTAATGGTTTGTTCTTATCTTCAACATCTATACAATCAGAAAGTATTTTTTTGATTTCGCGTGTGGAGACTTCTTCACCACTTTCAGTTTGCATCGATTCAGAGAAAAAGCTCTTCAGCAGAAAAGTTCCGAATGGAGTTTGGACATATTTACTGTTGGCTACCCTTGAAATGGTAGAAATATCAAGGTGTACAATCTCAGCAATATCTTTTAAAATCATAGGCCTCAGGCGGATTTCATCTCCGGTCAGGAAATACTCTCGCTGATAATTCATAATGGCCTGCATGGTAATCTGAAGGGTGTTCTGCCTTTGTCTGATGGCATCAATAAACCATTTTGCTGAATCGATCTTTTGTTTTACAAATGTGATGGCATCCTTATGCTTCGATTTATTCTTCGTATTGGCATAAGTCTCAAGCATATCAACATAAGTACGACTCAATCTTAATTCAGGTGTATTTTTTGAATTTAACTGCAGTTCAAGATCACCATTGTTGTTAAAGATGATAAAGTCAGGTAGAATATAATGATTTGTTTTTGTTGAATCACTTAATGAATTTCCTGGTTTCGGGTTTAACTTTAATATTTCTTCAATCGCATCTTTCAGATCCTGCTCAGTAATTTTGGCTTTTTTAAGGATCTTTTCGTAATGCTTTTTTGTAAACTCATTAAAATATCTATCTATGATTGTTATGGCCAATTCAATTGATTTATTAGAAAGATCTTTCTTTCTTAACTGAATTAACAAACATTCCTGTAGATTTCTTGCTCCAACTCCGGGAGGGTCAAACTCCTGGATGACATAAAGCATTTTTAAAATATCTTCTTTGGTTGTTTGAACATTTTGGGTAAAAGCCAAATCATCTACCATGGCTGTTATCTCTCTGTTCAGATATCCTGATTCATCCAGGTTTCCAATGATGTAGGATGCTATCTCAAATTGAGTTTCATCCAGGTATCGTAAGCCAAGCTGGCTGAATAGTAAGTCTTGAAAAGTGATATCAGAAATAAAAGGAATTTCCCTTTTTTCATCATCTGCACTATAATTATTGGCATTTAATTTATAAGAAGGGGTTTCATCATCATCAATATAATCAGCCAAATCAAACTCGTCATCGCTGGTTTTAGTCTCGAAATCTTCCTCCTTTTCACCGTCAGCTTCATCTGTTTCAACAGGATCGTTATAATCATCCTCCATTTCAGGTCCATCATCCAAATCGCTGGCTTCATCCAATGCAGGATTTTCTTCAATCTCTTGTTTGATTCTTTGTTCGAGGGCAATGGATGGAATTTGCAACAATTTCATCAGCAGTATCTGTTGTGGAGATAGCTTCTGTAATAGTTTTTGTTGTAAGCGTTGATTTAACATTCAAATTCTCTTTATTGCCATTTGGCATATTAACAAAATTCAGCAAAATTTACTGAATATCCAAAAAATGTAATATTATTATTTACTATAAATTATTTAAAATTCAGCATTTTGTGGAGTTCTTGGAAATGGTATTACATCTCTGATATTTCCCATTCCTGTAACAAACTGAACCATTCGTTCAAACCCCAACCCGAAACCACTGTGTGGTACTGTTCCAAACTTTCTTGTTTCCAAATACCACCATAATTCTTGTTGTGGTACGTTCATTTCTTGCATACGTTTCAAAAGAACGTCATAATTTTCTTCTCTTTGCGATCCTCCGATGATTTCACCAATTTGTGGGAAAAGTACATCCAATGCCCTTACTGTCTTATTATCAGCGTTAACTTTCATATAAAACGCTTTGATTTCTTTGGGATAATCTGTGACAATAACAGGCTTTTTAAAATATTTTTCTACCAGGTATCTTTCATGTTCGGATTGCAAATCAGTACCCCAACCTTCAATGAGGAACTGGAATCTTTTCTTTTTATTGGGTTTTGAATTTATTAATATATTTATAGCTTCAGAGTAGGTGATCCTTTCAAAATTATTATCAACAACAAATCTAAGCTTATCAATCAATTCCATTTCAGCCCGCTCTTCCTGCTTTTTGTTTTTCTCTTCGTCAAGAAGTCTTTTATTCAGAAAAGCCAAATCATCCCCACAGTTGTCAAGAGCGTATTGTATCACATATTGTAGCATTTCTTCAGCCAAATCCATATCATCATTGATATCATAAAAGGCCATTTCCGGTTCAATCATCCAGAATTCAGCCAGGTGCCTTGAAGTATTTGAATTTTCAGCCCTGAAAGTTGGTCCGAAAGTATAAACTTCAGATAAGGCTAAAGCAGCTAGTTCAGCTTCTAACTGACCTGATACGGTTAAATTGGTTTCTTTACCAAAAAAGTCCGCTTTGTAATCAATCGAGCCATCGTCATTAAGTGGAGGACTTTTAGGATCAAGTGTTGAAACCCTGAACATCTCTCCGGCTCCTTCTGCATCTGAACCAGTAATAATAGGTGTATGGATATTATAAAAACCTTTATCGTTGAAAAATTTATGGATGGCAAAAATTAAGGCATGCCTTACCCGCGAAATGGCTCCAAAGGTATTGGTACGAAAACGAAGGTGTGCTTTTTCACGCAGAAATTCCAGTGAATGTTTTTTAGGTTGAAGCGGATACTCATCCGGATCAGCGACTCCTAAAATTTCAACATGTTGCGCATTGATTTCTACATTTTGACCACTGCCTTGAGATTTAATAATTTTACCTGTTACCGAAAGTGAGGCACCACTATGTGCATTCTGTATGCTGGTTTCTGTTATCGTTTCATGGTCCACAACAATCTGAATATTGTGAATAGTAGAGCCATCATTCAGAGCAATAAATGATACATTTTTACTGCCTCTTTTTGTTCGTACCCAGCCTTTTACATTTACAACCTTCCCGTAATCTATAGCGTGAATAAGGTCGGCAATTTTTGTCCGCTTCAAATCTTCCATTTATTTTGACCTAATTATTTTCATTACAAAATTAGCTACTTTTTTAAATTGAACTTGAACTATTACCCAATTAATGACTTTGAAATTAGATATTTATTTTGTAACGAAAATAAGTATTTTTGCCCACATAAATGGGCATTAATCTTGACATATTACCCTTAAATAATTGGCTGGATATTGGGAAAACACCTTTGGTGATCAGCGGACCTTGTAGTGCAGAATCCGAAGATCAGGTATTGCAAACAGCCATAGAGCTTTCAAAAATTCCAAATGTAAAAATATTCAGGACTGGGATTTGGAAACCACGTACCCGTCCGGGACTGTTTGAAGGGGTAGGAGTGAAAGGTCTTGAATGGTTAAAGCAAGTAAAGGAACAAACATCCTTACTAACTGCAGTAGAAGTTGCAAATCCGGAACATGTGGAAGCTGCTCTTAAATTTGAGGTTGATATTCTTTGGATTGGAGCACGAACAGTTGTTAATCCATTTTCACTTCAGGAGCTTGCCAATGCATTAAAAGGGGTTGATATTCCTGTGATGGTTAAAAATCCTGTAAATCCTGATATGAACCTATGGATTGGAGCACTGGAACGAATTAATATGGCTGGTATTAAGCGTATTGCTGCCATTCATCGTGGATTTTATTTTTTTGATAAAACACCTTATCGAAATGCTCCCATGTGGGAAATTCCAATCGAATTAAAAAGACGGATACCCAACCTGCCGGTTATTTGTGATCCCAGCCATATTTGTGGCGAAAGAAGCATGTTGCTTGATGTGGCACAAAAAGCCCTGGACCTGGAAATGAGTGGTCTGATGATTGAATCTCATTTTGACCCTGATAATGCACTTACTGATCCACAGCAGCAAATTACACCAGCAAATCTTGAAAATTTGATAAACGCTCTTGTTGTTCGAACCCAGGAAGGTAATTTTGATTTTGAAAGTACCCTGGAGGAACTTAGGACAGAAATTGACAAGATTGACGCAGAATTAATCAATATCCTCTCAAGAAGGATGCAGGTAGTTGATGAGATTGGACACTATAAAAAAGATCATAATATTACAATATTGCAGTTGAAGAGGTGGAGTAATATTGTGCAAAATAGATTAATGACAGGAATAGACTCGGGATTGCCAAAAGAATTTTTACAAAAATTACTTGAAATAGTTCATATAGAATCTATTCAGCGACAAACTGATATTTACGGAAATAAATAATTATTGGCAAGATAATTTTATTTCTTACCTTTATATTATATTTGTAACTAATCAGTGTATAAAAACAAGTTTAAATCACAGTATAATAAACTGATATGATTTCACGCAAAGATCGCAAAGAAAAACACAAAGATCGCAAAGATATGGTATTCCATTACTTATAAATCTTTGCGAATCCCGAATGTTCGGGATTACAGTCTTAGCGTGAAACATTGAAGATATAAAACCATGAGATACAATAAAATAAATATACTGATTAGTTACTTATATTTAAACTTCGGTTTAATAATTTGAGTTAAAAATCCAATTTGTACTTTTAATGTTTAAAACATAAAATGATGGTATTGAATTATATAATTTCCTTGATTCTGGCACCACTAATTGCTGCTATTATAATAGGCTTAGTCTGGGTAAAACGGGATAAATACCGGTACCCACAAATGATTTCCAGTTTTATTTTAGGGATGATCAGCATTGTTGTAGTTTTGTTATTTATGTATATTGCCGACCAGTATTACCTCAATGCTTTCAGAAATTTAAGACGGGAAATATTTTATTCATTCGTTGTTTTGGGTTTAGGTTCTGAATTGGGAAAATTTATTATTCTCCGATACCATAATTTTAATAAGAGCAGTTTTAATGGGCCCCTGGATGGAATTGTTTACAGCGTGATGATTTCAATGGGCTTTGCTTTTATTGGTAATGTATTGTATTTTCTTCTGCCATATTATACCGATATAGACTTTCTCTATGCCGTAACAGTGGTGTTTGCCAACCTGTTTTTTGCTGTTATTCTTGGATTTTTTGTGGGAATTGCCAAAACACGCGAGAATAAATTTGTAGATAGTATGACAGGTTTGTTGGCAGCTTCTTTTTTCCACGCATTGTATAATTTCTGTTTTATTACTGAAGATCTCAGGTTATTGGGATTTTTAGGAATTGGTGCATTTATCATTGTGATTATGCTTTATTATAAAGCATATGAGATGAACCAGGATAACAAGCGGCTTAAAAAAGATTAGTTAAGGCTGCTTTACAGACATTTATACATTTTACCAGGAAGATTTTTTACAAGACCTTTAAATTCCAGGTTAAGCAATAGTGATGCAATTTTGCTATTGGAAAGTTTTGATTTTAATATAATATAGTCGATGCTACACAATTCACCTTTTCCCAATATTTCAATTATTATCTTTTCATCATCATCGAGCTCAGCAAATAGTTTTTGTTGTTTAGGAGGGCTTTTTGATTTGGATTCCCACTGCATGATATAACTGATGTCTTTTCCTGATTGGATAAGAGCTGCTTTATTTGTTTTGATCAAAAAGTTACAACCTTCTGAATACTTATCCGATATTTTCCCAGGAAAAGCAAAAACATCCCTGTCGTAAGAATTTGCAATATTAGCTGTGATCAACGCGCCACCTCTAATGGCCGATTCAACAATAATGAGTGCATCTACCAATCCTGCAATGATCCTGTTCCGTTTCGGAAAATTTTCCCTGTCAGGATTGGTTTTGCTTAAAAAATCAGTGATTAACCCGCCATTGGAAACCATTTTTTCTGCAAGTGATTTATTGGCTGATGGGTAAATTCTGTCCAGGCCATGGGCTAAAACACCTACAGTTTTTAAGTTGTTTTTAAGGGCAGCCTTATGCGCAGCAGTATCGATACCATATGCCAGGCCACTTATTACAAGTACATCTAGTTCTGCAAGTTCTTCCAAAATCCGGTTGCAGGTTTCTTTACCATATTCTGAGGCATTACGGGTTCCAACCACACCTACAATCCTGGAAGTATTCAAGTCAGCATTTCCTTTGAAAAAAAGCAAGAGTGGTCCGTCAATGCAATGTTTCAGTCGTTGAGGATATTCCTTTTCAGTAAAAAACATGGGTTTGATATTGTACCGTTCTATAAATTTTATTTCCTCCTCAGCGCGTTCGAGTACTTTTTGTGAAATAATGGAATCGACTGTTGAGACACCAATGCCCGGGATTTTTAACAGGGCACTTTTCTTCTCCTTAAAAACAGCGTCAGCTCCTCCACAATAAGCAACTAGCTTTTTACCATTGATGTCGCCAATTCCCGGAATTAATGTTATGCCGATTTGATGTAGTAACAATGTCTTGGATTTTCATTTCAAATATAAGATTTTTTTCAGTATTGCAGAAGAAGAATTTATATTTGGTAAATTTGTGTCACAATCTTTAAACTTTTGAAAAAAAAACCAAATATTTTAGTTTGTCCGTTAGACTGGGGAATTGGGCATGCCACAAGGTGTATCCCAATAATTAATGAACTGATCCATCAGGATGTAAATGTATTTATAGGTGCAGATAACTTACCTTATACATTGCTGAAAAAGGAATTTCCCCAATTGCAATTTGTTCGTTTTCCAGGTTATAAATTTGCATATCCGGGCAATGATAAGATGGCTATTAAAATGGCCAAGCAAGTACCAGGGATTTTGTCTGGCATCAAGTCGGAAAATCAATTTCTAAAAAATTTGATTCAAAAATTAGATATTGATGCTGTGATTTCTGATAATCGTTTTGGTTTATATAATGATAAAATTCCTTGTATATTTCTAACACATCAAATAACAATAAAGGTTCCTTCTTTTTTAAAAATTTTGGAACCTATTCTGTACAAATTGAACAAACGTTACATTTCAAAATATGATGAATGCTGGATCCCTGATTGGGAAGATGGTTTCACACTCTCAGGTGACCTTTCGCATAAAAAATCAATAATGGCCAATACATATTTTATTGCTCCTTTATCGAGGTTTGGAAAGCAAATAAAGGAAAATAAAGAACAAAATTACAAGTATGAATTTGCTGTGATTATTTCTGGGCCTGAACCGCAACGATCCATTTTTGAAGAGGCAGTATTGAAACAAGTAAAACACATAAATAAACACGGAGTTGTGGTATTGGGAAAACCCGGGTTCAAGGATCAAGAAAATAAATTCAATGAAAACATTACAATCTATTCACATCTTGGAAGCTATGAATTGGAAAAGCTAATTATTGATTCAAAAACTATAATATGCCGACCCGGTTTTTCTTCAATCATGGATTTGGTTGCTTTGGGTAAACAAGCGGTTTTTATTCCAACCCCTGGTCAAACAGAGCAGGAGTACCTTGCAGAATATTATTTTAAGGAGGGTTTATTTTTACGAATGTTTCAACAAAATTTTGATATTGATATGGCATTGAAGCAAGTCGATGATTATGTAGGCTTGCAAAGGAAATATGATTCAAAATTATTAAAGGAACGAATTCAAAGTTTGATAAGTAAACTTTGAACATTTTAGTTGGCATAATATACTTCCATGCGTTTTGTATATTTGCCTGATTAATTATTAAAAATTATGATAATAAGTTTTATTACCTGGAATTTAGATCCTGAAATTTTCAGAATTGGAAGTTTTGCTGTGAGATGGTACGGTTTATTGTTTGCCCTTGGATTTGTGTTTGGGTATATAATTATGGGTAAAATATTTAAATGGGAAAAAGTCCCTCCTCAAATGCTTGATACCATTACCACTTATATGGTAGTTGGAACAGTAGTTGGAGCACGATTGGGACACTGTTTGTTTTATGAGCCGGCCTACTATTTAAGCCATCCTTTAAAAATATTGATGGTTTGGGAAGGTGGTCTGGCAAGCCATGGGGCAGCCATTGGAATTTTATTTGCAATTTATTTATTTACCCGGAAAGTACATAAACCCTATTTGTGGGTGATGGACAGGATCGTTATCGTAGTAGCGTTAGCCGGATTTTTTATTCGAATGGGAAATTTGATGAATTCTGAAATTTATGGAATTGAAACAAGCCTGCCATGGGGTTTTATTTTTGAACGGTGGGGTGAAACAGTTCCAAAGCATCCAACTCAAATTTATGAAGGCTTATCCTATTTGCTGATTTTTGTCTTGATCTATAAGATATACCTGAATAAGAAAGCCAAACTAAAACATGGTTTGGTATTCGGGATTTTTCTGATCCTATTATTTACCTTCAGGTTTTTTATAGAGTTTATTAAAGAACCCCAGGTTGGATTTGAAGCCAATATGGTTTTGAATATGGGACAAATATTAAGTATCCCATTTATTCTGCTTGGTATATTTTTATTATACCGTGCATCAAAGCTTAAAGGCAATACAAAGTAATCTTAAAATCTACTGCATAATTTGAAGTTGTTCCCTGAATACACTATCAATCCTGTTATGCAATTCATTTTGTTTATTGGCCCTGGCCATCATTGATAATCGTTGAATGATACCAAGTGCCTGATTGAAATCAGATTCATAGTATTTCAGGAGTTTATCATCCAGTCGATTATAATAATCAATATTTTGATTATAGATTTCAAAGATTCTTTCAACAACGGCATTTCCTTTTTCGTTTGCTCCGGCTGCATAATATGTATCTGCAAATGGGATCATATACATATCAAAACTTATTTTGTTATCAGGAAATGCTTCTAATCCCTTGTCAAGTAAAGCAATGGCTTTTTCATTTTCACCTTTTTTAACCAGTGCTTCTGCAGCCCGCATAAAGTTTTGTTTAGGGATAATTGAATTTCTTGCACTTTCCCTGTCCACATATACACCAGGTTTATTTAGATTTCCCCAACTTGATTTATTCATAAACACATCATAACAAGCTTCAGCATTTACACCTCCAACACCTGAAACAAAATTTTCAGCTTTCACCGGCATAAATTTATATACCATACCTTCGAGATGGCAATATTCTTCTACCCCTAAAACTTTTCCCAGGCTATTTGGATTCGCAAAATACATAGGTCGTTCCCAATTATTGGTAGCAATAATATCCAATAACATTAAATCATTTTTGTACAAATAATTTTGACGTACCTCCCATTCAATCGAGTTTACAATTTTATCTTGCATCGATTCAGGGACAACTCCATTTTTAACTATGGCAGCAGAGTCGATGGTAAGTTTGAATTTTTTTGTGGGAGAAAAATTAATTTTCTCGCCGTTTTGCAGTGCGAGTTTTGTTTTATCATTTTCGCTGGCAATAAAATCAATTACCTGTTTTAATTCAGCAGCCCCCTGATAGTTTGTGTTGTAGAATACAACTGCCTTGTTTACTCCATTCTGATATTGATCGTATGATAAAGTGAAAGGCAATGGGTCAGATTCATAAGCTTTATTCATCATTTGATGAATATACCAGTGTCCAGAAGCCAACATGAAATTTACAACTCTTACATCCGTTCTGATTCCTTCAACTTCCTGGGCATACCATAAAGGGAATGTATCATTATCTCCATTTGTAAATAAAATAGCATTGGGTTCACAGGAATTTAAATAATTGGCTGCAAAATCACGGGCGGCATATTTATCTGATCTGTCATGGTCATTCCAACCATCTTTTGCCATTAATCCGGGGACAAGCATCAGGCAAACCAATGACACAGATATGGCAGCTATTTTAGGATCAATTTTTTTTCTGAGCATTTCATACAATGCGAAAACACCCAATCCAATCCAAATGGCAAAGGCATAATATGAGCCAGAATATGCATAGTCACGTTCACGAGGTTGATAAGGATATTGATTTAAATAGATGGTAATGGCTAAGCCTGTCATCAAGAACAATAACCCCACAACGAGTGTATCTTTTTTATCTGAATTTAATTGAAAAAACAGTCCAAATAAACCCAGTAAGAAAGGCAACATAAAAAATTTATTATGTGCTGGGTTTTTCATGCTATCGGGTAAATTATCCTGGGGTCCCAGGCCAAGAATATTTTCATCAAACCAGTTAAACCCTGTCAACCAGTTTCCATGTTCAACTTCTCCCTGGCTTTCAATGTCATTCTGCCTGCCGGAGAAATTCCACATAAAATACCTGAAATACATATGACCAATCTGGTAGGTAAAAAAGAACCTCAGGTTTTCGCCAAAAGTAGGCTTTATCTTTATTTCTGAAGTTCCATCGTTATTGGGTACCTCAATCGGAATTCCTTTGATTTTGCCATACTGCTTATACATTTGAATATGGCTGGATTTCTGACTGCTCCACATCCTTGGGAACAAAGTAGTAAAACGTGTATCATAAACCGGTTTGACTCCTTTGCGATCATCAGTAATGATATATTTGCCTTTTTTAGTATCTTTTACATAAACCGGATTGCCATCTTCAACATCAACAGTTGGTGCGTTATAATATTGTCCGTGTAAAATTGGCCAGTCGCCATATTGCTCACGTGCAAGGTAGGAAAGTAAACTAATGGCATCTTCCGGACTATTCTCATCAATTGGCGGATTTGCATTTGATCTGATGATGATCATAAAAAATGAGGAATAGCCAATCAGGATAAAAGTGAAGCTCAGGATTATTGTATTCAATAAGGCTTTTTGTTGTTTTTGTGTATAATACAATCCCCATACAATAAGGCTGGTCAATAAAATGAAATAGACTGCTGTTCCTGAATTAAATGGTAGTCCGATTGTATTGACAAAAAACAGCTCAAACCAACTCGAAAGTTTAACAATCCATGGGATGATTCCATTCATGATCAACCCAAGGAACAGGATGGAAATAATGCCAGTAAGGATCATCCCTTTTGTGGTTGGTTTGTATTTTTTGAAATAGAAAACAAAAGCAATTGCTGGAATAGCAAGCAAGTTTAGCAAGTGAACACCAATTGAAAGGCCCATGAGGTAGGCGATTAATAATATCCATCTTTGTGCATATTTTCCCTCTGCATCTTCTTCCCATTTCAATATAGCCCAAAAAACAATGGCAGAAAATAATGATGACATAGCATAAACTTCACCTTCGACGGCTGAAAACCAGAAAGAATCTGAAAAAGTATATGCTAAAGCTCCAACCACACCACTTCCAAAAATTGCATACATTTTTCCGGAAGTCATTTCTCCTGATCGAAGTGCGATTTTTTTTGCCAGATGTGTTATGGTCCAAAACAGAAATAAAATGGTGAAACTTGAGGATAAGGCTGACATAATATTAATCATCAATGCCACTTTAGTTACATCTCCAAAAGCAAATATTGAAAAGAACCTGCCAATTATTTGAAACAAAGGAGCTCCTGGAGGATGCCCAACCTGAAGTTTATAGGCTGTGGCAATGTATTCGCCACAATCCCACCAGCTGGCAGTTGGCTCAACAGTTAATAGATATACAAGGCTGGAGATTGCAAAGACAATCCATCCGATGAGTCGATTCAATTTTTTATATGGATCCATTGACACTTATTGTTGTTTAAAAACGAAGGCGAAAATAAACATTTTAAGTTCATTAACTATAATCTGGAATGTATTATTAACTAAAATTAACAGAAAAATCCTGTGTTTGTGAGAGATATAAAATTATTGATTTATTTGTTGGAATAAAAATATTTTATACTTTTGCACTCCCTAAAACAAAATGTTCTTTAAATAGTGTTTGTCCATAATGTACGATTTCTTCGTTACGCTCGTATTTAAGATTAGTCATTTACAAAAGTAAACTCATAATCTTAAATGACTTCGCAAGCCTCGAACTCGAACATTATGAACTAAACACTGACATTATGAACGGACACTAAATAGACTGCTTGAAAGGTTTTAATTTTATACGGAAAATCTTCAATCATTAAAGATATTGACCCATGGTGTAATGGTAACACACCTGGTTTTGGTCCAGGCGTTTAAGGTTCGAGTCCTTATGGGTCAACAAAAACCCCATCCCGATTTTTCAGGATGGGGTTTTTTGTTTTATTGAATTCGTTTATTCAGGTATAGTTGAAAAGTAGCTCTGGTTTAAAAACCAGTATTCATTTTTATCTGAATTGTCGATGTGTGTATCCATTTTAAAATCAGCAGGTAAATATCCATCATTACCTACCTGGTTGATCCATATTGTTTTATCCATTTGATTGATTGAACCATCTGCATTGGCATCACCTGAAATCATACCCCATAAATTGGTGGATAGTTCCTTATAACCATTTGTAAAGCCCAGTATCTGATCTCCGGAAATTGAAAAATCATATGAATAAATACTGTCTGTTAGAGGCAAAGGATTAGCTGAAATGATATCCAGGTGATTGCGATGGCTCACAATGGCATAAATATCGTTAATAATAGTGACTTCTATTTTTGGAAGATTATAGTCAATGGCACTGATTATGGTGCCATCGTTTAATAGAAGACAAGCTTGCTCCCATATTTTAGTTGCATTGGTTGCCATATTTATACCTCCGGCAGTTTCCCGTAATTCAACCAAAACCCAGTCGGTAATGTTATTTTGTAAATACTCTGTACTGGATTCTGAACCGTTATAATTCCATGGAGATTGATCAAATGGTTGGTTTTCTGGAAAGATGGTGGCGGGAGCGATATTCATATCTATACCATTATAAGGACCTTCTAAATATACTTTCAGATCAAGATATTTGTCTTGATGCGTTTCTGGAATTTGTACTTCAATTTTACATAAAACTGGTAAATGATCTGCCATATAATATATTGCCTGAGCTACAGAATCCGGAATAGAGCTGTTTATTGGTGAATCGAGCAAGGAAATATTAAAATGATTTCCATCATTACCAAGTGCATGACATGAATTGGGTATATAACTAAGGCCGTTTGTTCCGTCAACCACATCATTTGAGTATAAGATAAAGTCAAACCGATCATCGATGCCTCCATAAGCTCCCCCGCCAAACTGAACTTTGCGGGGACTTTGTGTGTGGATCATTGCATAATTTTCATTATCATGCCAGTCACCGGCAGGTAAAGGATCGTTCAATGGATAGATGCCATCATTGATTAAGGATTGATAGGCCGGTTCGTCACTTTCATAAAAATTAAAATCACCGCCAAAAAATATATTCCTGGCATTGGGTATACCATTGATATGGTTTTTGAATTCCAATACTTCAGCAAGGCGTTTTTCTTCGTTGGTACTACCCGTACTAGCCTTTAAATGAGCTGTATAAAAACGAAGAAATGTAGTGTCATCAATTGGGGAATAAGTATCAGTTTTGTAATACAGAACATATTCGTTGATTAATCGCAACACAGTTTCAATGGTATCCTGACTGTACAATACCAGCTTATCAGTATTATAAAAAATCATGTTGTCTGAATCCTCTCCATCTGTGAAAGTTGCTCGCTGGAAATGATCGCTACCATAAACATTCAAACCATCCTGCAGCAGGATATCACATCCAGATGCAGAACGCACTTCATTTACAACTATTATATCTGCCTTGACATATTGGTTAATTGTTCTGAAATAATCCACTCTTTCAGGGGTGCTGCCAGGGTAATTAAGTACATTGTAATACATTACCTCCAGTGTGTCCTGAGCAAAAGCTTTATTAAATGAGCTTATAAAAATTATACAAAACAAACCAATGATCAAGAATGACGACCTGAAATATTGCATTCCTGAAATTTTTCACAAAGTAACAGAAAAAAAACAAACTGAAATTTCGGTGATTTAAATAAGGATACTTTAGTAAAAGTTAGTTTTTAATTAGTACTACTACACGTTGTATCAACCAGACAATGAGGTTGCAAAGATATGTAAAAATCAATATGAAAATCATTGAGTAGAACATTTACATACTCAAAATTAAAAAAACCTGTTTGTACAATTACAAACAGGCTTTTACAAATTATAAAAATTCTCAGCTTAATCAGGTATCTGATCAGATATGTTATTGTTCGGTAGCCAAACATTATTTTTATCCTGGTTATCTA
>Ga0164315_10001107_pt1 | contig 20074 bp, 11 predicted proteins | sample GuaBasSedimGuay6_FD_113737 | JGI IMG/M metagenome (GOLD analysis project Ga0164315, IMG submission 113737) | Subseafloor sediment microbial communities from Guaymas Basin, Gulf of California, Mexico - Guay6, Core 4569-2, 0-3 cm | ecosystem: Environmental > Aquatic > Marine > Hydrothermal vents... | reverse complement strand
TACCGGGTCGGAATTGCTGTAGCGATAGCCGGACTCTTTCTCGGGCAACAGTTCTGAAATCAAGTGGTTGAGCAGGAAGCTTTTTTTGGCCTCGCCAACGTCGCTGTCCAGGTTCCAGGCCCCGGCGCGGTTGCTCACGGCGTTCCAGGTCCAGATGGTATTGGGATTAACGCCGGTCTGTAGCCGGACCTGACCCTTGATTTTGCCGTGGTGACTCTCCACCCAGACCCAGTCGTCGTCCTCGATACCTATTTCTCTGGCGGTGTGGCGATTGATGTAGAGCCGGTTGCTGCCAAGGATCTGCCGTTGCCAGGCGTTTTGCGAATCCCAGGAGTGATACATGATCATTGGTCGCTGGGTGATGGCGTGCAACGGGTACTCCTCGCTGTCCACAGCAGCTTCTTCAAAAGGCGGATACCAGATGGGCAGAGGATCGAAGTAAGTCTGGATGCGTTCTCGATGCTCTGCGTGGGGAACCTGGTCGCCATGACCCTGCGCAGCGAGACGGAACTTCTGCAGCGGCTCGCTATAAATTTGCAGCACCACCGGATCGGAGCTGCCAATAAAGCCACGTTCTTTGGCGTACTCAAGGTAATTGCGGTTGGAGTGCTTGTAGTAGTGCATGGTCTTCGGCATCTGTTCGTGCCAGAAGCAGTTGTTATCGCCGTAAGCTTTTAGTTGGTCGGGATTGGGGTCGCCGTTACCCCGTTGGTCACCGGCTGCTCCCCGCCAGCCAGCCAGCGTGCCGATACCGGGCATGCGTTGGTGGTTGACGATGTAGTCGGGATAACCACCCGGGTATTTGGGGGTGCCGTCGTCGTTGGTGAGGCCGGGGAGTTTTAACCGGGCGCCCAGGTCAATGAGGACGTCCTGAAACGGCCGTACATCCCGGTCGAGTTCCAGTACCGGCTGGCGGATGGAATCAGTGGGTCCTTCCGGGCTACTAATGGGCCGATCGAGCAGCGATATGGCGTCAAATCGTTCCAGGTAGGTGGTATCTGGCAGTATCAGGTCGGCATAGGGCACCATCTCCGAGAAAAATGCATCGGAGTAGATAATAAACGGAATTTTGTACTCGCCGCTTTCCGGATCGCGGTCGGTGAGCATCTCCATCGTCCCGCTGCTGTTCATCGATGAGTTCCAGCTCATGTTGGCCATGAACATGAACAGGGTGTCGATGGGGTAAGGATCGGCTTTCCAGGCGTTGTGGATGACCATGTGCATGATGCCGTGGGCCGAAATGGGTGCTTCCCAGGAGTAGGCTTTGTCAATCCGTACCGGGGTGCCGTCCTCTTCCAGCAGCAGGTCTTCTGGTCCGGTGGGGAAACCCAGCGGCGGCCCGCCAAGGGTGCTGTTCGGTTTCACCTGCCCGGGTTTGCCGGCGGGAAGCTGGTGCGGCGGAATCGCTTTGGGAAAGGGCGGTTTGTAACGAAATCCGCCGGGCACGTCGATGGTGCCGAGGATCATCTGCAGTACGTGCAGCGCACGACAGGTGTGAAAACCGTTGGAGTGGGCAGAGATACCGCGCATGGCGTGGAATGACACCGGCCGGCCAGTCATTTGGGTTTGTTCGCGGCCAGCCCAGTCAGTCCAGGGAATATCGAGGGTGATCTCCTGCTCGAAGGCCACTTCCGCCAGTTCGGAGGCGATGCGGCGAATGGTGCCGGGGTCGATACCGATGGTTTCGGTAACCGCTTCAGGGGTGTAGGCATCGTCCAGGTAGCGGCGCGCCATGAGGTCGAACGCGGGAACAACGCTAGTACCGTCGGCGAGTTCATATTCACCCACCAGCGTCGGTTGGGATCCTGCGGCCATGGCATTGGTAAAGGTTTTACTGGTGCCGTCCCAGCAGAAGGGGTTGCCATCCTCATCACGGGCAAACAGGCCGTCGTCGGCCTGACCGGGATTATCCTTAACCAGCCAACCGGCATTGGTGTAACGGGCGAGGTAGCTAAAATCGATCTTGTCAGCTTTGAGGAGCTGTTGAATCAGCGCAAAAATAAACAGGCCATCGGTGCCGGGCCGAATGCCGACCCACTCGTCGGCAATGGCCGAGTAGCCGGTGCGGATCGGGTTAACTGAAACGAACTTAGCGCCGTTAGCTTTAAGGGTGGAGAGACCCGCTTTGATCGGATTGCTGTCGTGGTCTTCGGCCACGCCAAACATGACGAAATAGCGGCTCAGTTCCCAGTCTGGTTCACCAAATTCCCAGAAGGATCCGCCGATCGAATAGAGCCCGGCAGCGGCCATATTTACCGAACAGAAGCCGCCATGGGCGGCGTGATTGGGGGTGCCAAACTGAGTTGCCCACCAGCCGGTGAGGGCCTGGCTCTGGTCGCGGCCCGTAAAAAAGGCCAGTTTGCGGGGGTCGGTTTCGCGGATGTTGGCCAGCCGTTCGGTGGCGATCTGCATCGCCTCGTCCCATTCGATCTCTTTAAATTCGCCTTTGCCACGTTCGCCTACCCGCAACAGGGGTTTGGTTAGCTTGGCCGGCGAGTGCTGTTTCATAATGCCGGCACTGCCCTTGCCGCAGAGCACGCCCTTGTTGGTCGGGTGGTCGGGATTGCCTTCTATGTAACGAATTTCACCGTCTTTTAGATGAACCTTAATGCCGCAGCGGCAGGCACACATGTAGCAAGTGGTGAGTTTGATCTCATCGCTGATGGTCGGTGATCGGTCGATGACCGGGTCATTGGCTTGAGTGGACAAGGCGATTCCCTTCGCTGTTCGACGGGTCAGATTGACTGGGAGGCGGTGACCCTTCAGCTAGAGCGGGGTTCTTATGCCAAAAGCATCTATGAAAATAATTGATCAGTATAAAAGATCAACAAGGATTGGGTGGTGAAGAATCACCACCTATCAACGATTAAACAGGATGCCGATGACCCAGCCCACCATCAGCGCGAACAGCAGGGCGGCAATGCCATAAAGCACCGGTTGGTCAAAAGCGGCTCGTTCCAGGCGACTGACAATCCCCGATTTGGTCAGCTTAAATCGGGTGGTTGCGGTGATCAGCTGGCCGTTACCACGGGTGAATACAATCACCCTATAGGTGCCAGGTGGCGCGCTCGATGGCAGGTGAATTTCAGTGCTGAACTGCCCAGAGTTCGCATTGTCCTGAAGTGATACGTCGGTTAGCAGGAGTGATTGTTTCTTCAGCATCGTGGCGTAGGCGCGGGACCAGCCTGTACTTGTAGCGGCTGGTTGTTGATCATCAACTTGTTCGTTAACGATGCCTTTAGTTGGTAAATATTCGGGGATGGCACTCAGTCCTGACGCGGCCAGAGGTCTATCAAATATTTTTATGAGTTCGGCTAACGGCTTGCTCCCGGTCACTGCCAGAAATCCTGGGGCCCGTTGTAGAGTGTGGGGCTCACCTTTCATCCAGATGCCGTTACGTTTGCCTAGCCGGGCAATCTGCTGTGTTTGCTGAGGGCCAACGATAAGCAGCAGCAGGGGTTGGCCTGCGGATCGTTGGCCGCTAATCGTGACTGTTTCGCCATCAAAAAAAAGCCCGGCCCTGATCTGGTCAGGATTGGCGTTTATGGTCGCAGAAGTTAAGGCAAAACCCTGGCCTGGCAGCAGCACTAATAAACCCAGTAGCTTAATTACGGGCCCGAGTCGCATCGTTTTAATGCCCCCCAGCCGTAACCAGGGTAAACAGAAAATCGGGCTTACTGGTCAGGTTGAAAACCATCCAGCCGCAGACGGCTAATACGATAAAAGCGAGCAGAAATCTCAGTTCTTCGCCTTTGAGTCGTGCACCTGCGCGGACACCAATTTGCGCTCCCAGTACTGAGCCGATCATCAGCAATAGTGCCAGCACTACATCCACCGTCTGTACGCGCATGGCCTGTTGCAGGGTGACATTGGAGGCCACAAACAGAATTTGAAACAAGGATGTCCCCACCACGATGGCGGTGGGCATGCCGAGCAGGTAAATCATTGCCGGCACCATAATGAAACCACCACCGATACCCATCACCGCGGCCAGTATGCCCACGATAACGCCAAGACCAATTGGCAGCAGCGGGCTGATGGTGACATTTGAGGTGGGAAAGTGCATTTGCCATGGCAGCCGCTGGCGCCAGGTGGCTGCGCCGGTTTTTTCGTCTGCTTCGGCGCTTTCTTTGTTGCGCAGGTTCTTCAAGTTAGCGCGTACGCTTTCGACCATCATCATCGCACCGATAGCGCCCAATAGAACGACGTAAAGTAGCTTGATGACAATATCGATCTGGCCGCTGTCCCTCAGCCAGGCAAAAATGGATACGCCCAGGGTCGAGCCGATCAGGCCACCAACCAGCAGCATGATGCCCATGCGCAGGTCTACGCGGCCGCCACGCCAGTGGGCTATGACCCCGGACAGCGACGCGGCCACCAGCTGGTTGGCCTCACTACCGACCGCAATTGCCGGTGGAATACCGACAAAAATAAGCAGTGGCGTGAGCAGAAAGCCACCGCCAACTCCAAACAGGCCAGATAAAAACCCGACTCCGCCACCGATAGCAAGCAGCAGCAGGAGATTGACCGAGACTTCGGCAATGGGCAGGTAAATATGGATCATGAATAAATCAGTGCTTTAAATGTCACGGTGAGGGTTGGAACAAGGGGTAATTATAGAATTTTTTGTGGGTGTTGTTTCTGGTGTAAGCAGCCATTTTGCGCGTGATAAAGGCGTTCCAGTAGCGCGCAACAGATGGAAATTACTAAACTCGTTTGCTTATCCAAACTTACCTAAAGCTCGATTTAATACAGATCAACGGGGTCAACGTCCACTGACCAACGAATTTGTCGATTGGTCGAATGATCAAGCAGGGCGATAGCCCGTTGTAATTGCTGATGAAGCGGCGCGCGGCTACTGGCCTGAAACAGTAACTGAGCCCGATAGTGACCTGCCCGTTTGGGGCGCGGCGCGCGCACTGGTCCCCAGGCGTAGACCTGGTCGCTGGCGGGTAATTGTTGGGTCAGGGTGGTTAAACAGTCGATGGCTCTTTGCTGGGCAGTGGCCTCTGCCCGCACCAATGCCAGGTGTTGAAATGGTGGAAATCCGGTGAGTTCGCGTTCGGCTAATAATCCCGCTGCCAGTTGGGCGTAATTTTTAGTTAGCAATTGTTCCCATAGGGGGTGGTGGGGCTGATGGGTCTGAATCAACACTCGACCCGGTTCGTCACCTCGGCCGCAGCGGCCGGCGACCTGGTAGATCAACTGGGCGAGTTTTTCGGCGGCACGAAAGTCGGTGGCGAACAGTGCCTGGTCACAATCGAGAATGCCGACCAGGGTGACATTGGGGAAATGGTGGCCTTTGGCGAGCATCTGCGTGCCGAGCAGTATCTGCGCCTCGCCGGAAAGTACCTGCGCCAGATGGCGGTCGAGGGAGCCTTTCAGCCGAGTGGAGTCGCGGTCAATTCTGAGCACTGAGTGGTCAGGGAACTGTTCGCGCAGCTCTTCTTCAACCCGTTCGGTGCCGGCGCCAATGGGTACCAGCGTCTCACCGTTACAGCTTTCACAATGGCTAGGCGGTCGGCGCTCGCTACCGCAATGGTGGCAGACCAGCAGGTTGCGATTTTGATGATAGGTAAAGGCGGCGTCGCAACGACTGCACTCGGGCACTGCACCGCAATCATCGCAGAGTTGTATCGGGGCATAACCGCGGCGGTTTAAAAACAGCAACACTTGCTGACCCCGTTGCAGGTGGTCGCGAATTTTTGCCCGTAAGGGTGCCGAGAGCATGCCGCGCATTCGCTGATGGCGGGCGTCGAGAACTTCCAGCTTGGGCATGGCTCGATTGCCGGCTCGTCGTGGTAGTTTCAGTAGCTGGTAGCGGCCGGTCGTGGCGGCATGGAGAGTCTCCAGCATGGGGGTGGCGCTGCCGAGCAGTAAAGGAATGTTCAGGTTGCGGGCGCGCACCGCCGCCAGGTCGCGAGCGCTGTAGCGAAAGCCCTCCTGTTGTTTAAAAGAGCCGTCGTGCTCTTCATCAATAATGATGATGCCGCCCTTCGCCAGTGGGGTGAACAAAGCGGAACGGGTGCCGATGATGATTTTTGCCTCACCGCTGGCAGCGAGCAGCCAGGCGTTGTGGCGCTGCAGATCGGTGAGTCCGGAATGCAGCAGCACAATGGGCACGGCAAAGCGGTTACGAAAGCGCTCGACGGTCTGGGTGGTGAGGCCGATCTCGGGTACCAGTATCAGCGCCTGCCTGTCGGCACTGAGTACTTTTTCAACCAGCTGTAAATAAACTTCAGTTTTGCCGCTGCCGGTGACGCCGTCGAGTAGAAACGGCTGAAACCTATCCAGCGATTTAGCGACGGCATCGACCGCTGTTTGCTGGTCGGTGTTAAGCGTTAGCGCATCTTCACCGCCGGTACCCGACCAGCTGTCGAAGTGTTGTTCGATTTCAACGACAGTCTTTGCAATTAGTTGGCGCATGGCGGGTCGCCAGTTGGGCAGTTCGTCGTCGAGTTGGTCGGCGGTTTTTGCGCCAGCCTGTAGTTGGTTCCAGATTGATAGCTGTTTATTGGCGCGTTGAGCCGGCGGGTTGTCGTGACCGTGTGGGGTGAGGTGCCAGCGTTCTTCTGGGTGGGAGAGAGCTGGCTGTCCCCGGCGCAGCCGGGTAGGCAGGGCAGTAAACCAGACCTCGCCGATTGGGTGATGGTAGTAGCGGCTGGCCCAGTTGATGAGTTCAGCCATTTCGGCCCCGATCAGAGGCTGGTCGTCGATGATCCGCAGGGGCGATTTGAGTTTCTCTGCAGGCAGTTCGCTGTGGTCCTCAATTCCAGCCACCAGACCAATTCTTTTGTTGCGCCCAAACGGGACTTCAACCCGGCAGCCGATAGCCACAGGCTGATCGCAGCGGTAATCAAAAAGTGTTCGCAGGGGCAGGTCGAGGGCAACTTTTAAAATGCCGCTCATGACCTGGTCAGAGAAGCCCTGAGGTTCAAGCGTGATATTGAGGGCTGAGCTGCTGTACGGCCTCGATCATGCTACCGACGTGCTCGGGGTTTACCTGCGGCGTGATGCCATGGCCCAGATTAAATACGTGGCCGCTGCCGTGCCCAAAGCCCTGCAAAATACGGCCGACCTCGGCTCGAATAACCTCGGGTTGTGCATAGAGTAGGGTAGGATCCATGTTGCCCTGCAGGGCAACTCGGTCGCCAATCTGCTGGCGGGCAAGGTGGATATCAGTCTGCCAGTCCAGGCCGACCATATCGCAGCCGCTGGCGGCAATATCGGTTAACCACTGGCCACCACCTTTGGTAAACAGGGTAATTGGTGTATCTGGATGGTTTGCTTTCACACCGGCAATGACCTGTTGCATCGGTTGTAGTGAAAAAGCTTGGTAAGCTGGGTTGGAGAGTACGCCGCCCCATGAATCGAAAATCATCACCGTGTCGGCACCAGCCTGAATCTGGTTACTGAGGTAATCGATCAGAGCATTGCAGACTTTGCTGAGTACTTCATGGGCTAGTTCAGGTCGGTCGTAAATGAGCTGTTTGGTGGCGCGGTAATCTTTGCTTGCACCGCCCTCCACCATGTAAGTGAGTAGCGTCCAGGGGCTGCCGCAAAAGCCGATTAGCGGTACGCGGCCACTGAGCTCGCGCTTGACACTAGCCACTGCATTAAAGACGTAATCGAGACTGTCACTGATATTAGGTGTCGCCAGATTACGACACGCCTGTTCGTTGATCAGCGGTCGGCTGAATTTAGGTCCTTCACCCTCGACAAAATAGAGCCCCAGGCCCATGGCATCGGGGATGGTGAGTATGTCCGAAAACAAAATCGCTGCATCAAGCGGGTAGCGCTCAAGCGGTTGCAGGGTGACTTCGGTGGCCAGCTCCGGGGTGCTCATCAAAGTGATGAAGTCACCGGCTTTGGCGCGGATGGCGCGATATTCCGGCAGGTACCGCCCGGCCTGACGCATGAACCAGATAGGGGTGCGATCAAGCGGTTGACGGCGGATGGCCCGCAACAGGCGGTCATTTTTGAGTTCGGTCACCGGCTGTTATAAATCCATACTATCGAGAAACGCGTAGCCGGCGTTGCGGCCATCGTACACGGCCGTCACCACCAGGTCAGATCCCCGCGACATGTCGCCACCTGAATAAATTTTCGGGTTGGTGGTCTGCCCCACCTGACCGGTAGCTTGTATTTTGATACGGCCGTTGTCGTGAAATTCGACCCCAAATTGTTCCAGCCAGTGGGGCGGGTTGGGGCGAAAACCAAAGGCCACCAGCACGGCATCGGCGGGAATGATCTCTTCGCTGCCAGCTATCGGTTGCGGCGAGCGGCGACCATTGCTATCGGCAGGCCCCAGCTCGGTTCGGACCACTTTTAACCCTTCGACCTTACCGTTGCCGACGATTTCCAGCGGCTGACGATTCCAGAGAAACTCTACGCCTTCTTCCTTAGCATTGACCAGCTCAGCACGCGAACCAGGCATGTTGGCCTCGTCACGGCGGTAAACGCAGTTGACGCTGGTTGCGCCCTGACGTATCGCGGTGCGATTGCAGTCCATGGCGGTATCGCCACCGCCCAAAACGAGAACTTTCTGGTCGCGTAAATCGATAAACGGTGACTCCCCGGCGCCCATGCTGAGTTGCTGGCGGACATTGCCAATCAGGTAGGGCAACGCAGGGTAAACACCGGGCAGCGATTCACCGGGAAAACCGCCTTCGACGAACTTGTAGGTGCCCATGCCCAGGAAAACGCCATCGAAATCTTCAAGCAGTTGTTCCATGGTGACGTCTTTGCCAACCTCAGTATTGAGCTCGAACTTGATGCCCATTTTTTCAAACACCTGGCGGCGGCGGGTGATCACGTTCTTGTCGAGCTTAAAACCGGGGATGCCGAACATTAACAGGCCGCCGATTTCGTCGTAGCGGTCAAAGACTACGGCTTCCACGCCGTTGCGAGCAAGCACATCGGCACAGCCGAGTCCGGCTGGTCCGGCGCCGATAATCGCCATGCGTTTACCGCTAGGAACCACATCGCTGAGGTCAGGCTCCCAGCCTTGTTGCAGGGCTGTGTCAGTAATGTATTTTTCGACCGATCCGATCGTGACGGCGCCCAAGCCATCATTGAGCGTACACGCGCCCTCACAGAGTCGATCTTGAGGGCAAATTCGACCGCAAATTTCGGGAAGTGAGTTGGTACGGTTAGATAACTCAGCGGCTTCGAACAGGCGACCCTCTTCGACCAATGCTAACCAGTCGGGAATAAAGTTATGTACCGGGCATTTCCATTCGCAATAGGGGTTGCCACAGCTGAGGCAGCGGCCCGCTTGCTCGGTGGCATTCTGCTCGTCAAAAGGCACATAAATTTCGTTGAAATTATCTACACGGTCAGTCGCAGCCTGCTTGTCGAGCTTGCGCTCGTTGGTCAGAAAGTTGAAGTTCTTATCTGGTTTTGCAGCCGACATTAGACAACCTGCTCAAGCATGGTTTCGAACTGGCTAATCTTGGGTTTAATCAGCCAGAATCCGGGTAATCGTGCGGAAAAGTTGTCGAGAAATTCCTGCCCCCATTGGCTGCCGGTTGCAGCAGTAAAGCGGGCAATCTCTTCACGCAGGAAGATAGCGTAGCGAGCGGTCAGCTCACTATCTACTCGGTGGATTTCGACCAGTTCATGATTCACTTTGGCGGCAAAACCCTGGCGGGTTTGTGGGTTATCCATCTCGGGTTCATAAACAAAGGCAAAGCCGCCAGTCATCCCTGCGCCAAAATTGATTCCCGTCGATCCAAGCACTGTAATCACGCCGCCAGTCATGTATTCGCAGCCGTGATCGCCGATGCCTTCGACCACCGCGCGGGCACCAGAGTTGCGCACCGCGAAGCGCTCACCGGCCAGGCCAGCAGCGTAGAGGGTGCCGCCGGTCGCGCCGTAAAGACAGGTGTTGCCGATAATCGTGGTTTCATGGCTTTTGAACAGGCTGGCCCGCGGCGGGTAGACCACAAGCTGGCCGCCGGCCATGCCCTTGCCGACGTAATCGTTAGCGTCACCTTCCAGCTCCATGTTCAGGCCGCCGGCATTCCAGACGCCAAAGCTCTGCCCGGCGGTGCCGCGCAGTTTCAGGGTTATCGGGCAGTCGGCCATGCCCTGATTACCGTACCGTTTGGCAATTTCACCGGAGAGGCGCGCGCCGATAGAACGGTGAATGTTCTGCACCTCGTAGTTGAAAATGCCGCCGAGTTTGTTGTCGATGGCCTCAAGCGTTTCATTGACCATCTGTTCGGCTTTTTCACCCTTATCAAAGGGTGCATTGCTCGGCTCGCTGCAGAATTGCGGTTTACCGTGAGCTGATTCATCGACCGCGAGTATGGGCGACAGATCCAGATGATTCTGTTTGTCGGTTTCCCCCGGCAGTAGTTTCAGCAGATCCGTGCGACCGATGAGTTCTTCCATGGTGGCGATGCCAAGAGTGGCCATGATCTGGCGAGTCTCTTCAATGACGAAGCGGAAGTAAGTCTCGACCATCTCTGGCAGGCCATGGTAATGCTCTTTACGCAGTTGGTCGTTTTGGGTGGCAACACCAGTGGCACAATTATTCAGATGGCAGATGCGCAGATATTTGCAGCCCAGGGCAACCATCGGGGCGGTACCAAAGCCAAAGCTCTCGGCACCAAGTAGTGCTGCTTTGATGACGTCAAGACCGGTTTTCATGCCGCCGTCAGCCTGGACACGGACCTTGTCGCGCAGGTCGTTCATGCGCAGGGTCTGATGGGTTTCAGCCAGGCCAAGCTCAAACGGAATGCCGGCATATTTAACTGAGGTTAGCGGGCTTGCCGCAGTGCCGCCATCGTATCCAGAAATGGTGATCAGGTCTGCGTAGGCTTTGGCAACGCCAGCAGCAATGGTGCCAATGCCAGCCTGGGCGACCAGTTTCACCGACACCAGAGCCTGCGGGTTGACCTGTTTAAGGTCAAAAATCAGTTGAGCGAGGTCTTCGATCGAATAGATGTCATGGTGCGGCGGTGGCGAAATTAGCGTAACGCCTGGGCGGGTAAAGCGTAGTGTGGCGATCAGGTCATTGACCTTGTCACCGGGCAACTGCCCGCCCTCGCCTGGTTTTGCACCCTGGGCTATTTTAATCTGCAGAACTTCGGCGTTAACCAGATAATGGGGCGTGACACCAAAACGGCCTGATGCCACCTGTTTGATTTTAGAGGTGCGCTCGTTACCGTAGCGTTCGATACTCTCGCCACCCTCACCGGAATTTGAGCGCCCGCCAAGGCGGTTCATGGCGATAGCCAGCGACTCGTGAGCTTCAGGCGATAGCGCGCCGAGAGACATGCCGGCGCTATCAAAGCGCGTGATGATTGACTCTAGTGGTTCTACCTGGCTCAGCGGAATAGGGGTTTGGTCAGTGCTGAGACCAATCAAATCACGCATGGCCGCGGGCGGGCGGTTATTTACCAGGCTGGCGAACTCGTCGTAGTAGCGCTGCTCGCGGGTGCGTACGGCGCTATGGAGGGCGCGGATAATGTCCGGGTTGTAAGCGTGGTATTCGCCACCGTGAACGTATTTGAGCAGGCCGCCCTGTTCAACTACCTTGCGGGGTTTCCAGGCATTTCGGGCCAGGTGGCGCTGGTCATTTTCGAAGTCGATAAAACGGCTGCCGCCGATACGGCTGACGACGCCCTCGAAGCAGGGGTCGGTGACCTCCTTGTGAATGCCAATGGCCTCAAACAGCTGGGTACCGCGATAGCTGGCAATGGTCGAAATGCCCATTTTCGACATAATTTTAAAGAGGGCCTTATTGATGCCCTTGATGTAATTCGCGCAGGCGATATGCGGGTCTGTCTGTTCGCCTTCGGCAATCTGTTCGATCGCTGCCAACGCCAGGAAAGGATAAACAGCGGTGGCACCAAAACCGATCAGGGTCGCGATCTGGTGCGGGTCGCGGGCACTGCCAGTTTCAACAATCAGTTGGGCGTCGCCGCGAATCCCCAGGCGGGTAAGGTGATGATGGACCGCACCGGTGGCCATTAACGCTGGTACTGGAATCTGGTCACGATCCAGATTTCGGTCGCAAAGAACGATAATGGTTTTACCGGCCCGAATAGCTTCCTCAGCCCTGCTGCAAAGGCCTTCGATTACGTGCTGAAGGACGCTGCCGTCATCTAGTGGACGATAGTTCAGGTCGATGGTCTCTGCGGAGATACCGAGATGGTCAAGGGCCTGAACCTGATGGAACGCACGCCGGGTCAATACTGGAGTATCGGTAGAAACCTTGGCAGCGTGTTCCGGAATTTCATCAAAGACATTCCCAGAACGGCCAAAATTGGTGGCCAGCGACATCACGATGTTTTCCCGCAAAGGATCAATAGGCGGGTTAGTGACCTGGGCGAAGGATTGACGGAAGTAGTCGTAGATGGAGCGCACCTGCCGTGACAACACGGCCATGGGGGTGTCGTCGCCCATGGAGCCGGTTGCCTCCTGGCCGTTGTCGGCCAGTGGGCGGAGCACCTGGGTTAGCTCTTCATAAGTGAGGTTGAAAAATTTTTCATAAGTTCGCAGCTCATCGCCGTGAATCGCCTCGCCAAATTCCGGCTGAGAGCTGGCCGGGCAGTCAATGTCGGCCAGGTTATGGCTGAATTTTTCTAGCCAGGTCTGGTAAGGGTGACGCTGAGCCAGCATGCGGTCGATATCGGCCGGCATTAGCAGTTCGCCGGTCCAGGTGTCCACGGCCAGCATTTCGCCCGGTTTTAGTCGGCCTTTGCTCAGTACCTCTTCCGGTTTGTAGTCACGCACGCCAGTTTCTGAAGCCAGAGTAATGGTGCGATCAGTAGTGATTACCCAGCGGGCGGGCCGCAGACCGTTACGATCAGTCCGACAAGCAGCATAGCGACCATCGGTGAGCACAATGCCTGCAGGACCATCCCAAGGTTCAGAAATCATGCTGTGATAGCGGTGACTGGCGCGCAGGTCGTCGCCCATATGCGGGTCGTTCTGCCACGCCGGTGGAATCATCAGCTGCATAGCGCGGAAGATGTCCATGCCGCCCGAAAGCAGCACATCGAGCATGTTGTCCAGGCTTTGTGAGTCGGAGCCGTCGCTATTGACCACGGGTAATATGTCGTCGACATTTTCAAACAGTGGGCTTGCAAATTTACTGCCCCGGGCCTGTGCCCAGAAACGGTTGCCCTGCACGGTGTTTATCTCGCCGTTGTGGGCCAGATAGCGAAATGGCTGCGCCAGTTTCCACGACGGGGAAGTGTTGGTGGAAAAGCGTTGGTGATAAACGCAGATTGACGAAGTAAACCGTGGGTCACCCAGATCAGGAAACAGTTCTGGCAACCGCGCCGGCATCACCAGACCTTTGTAGGAAATCACATGGCAGGAGAGGGCGGTAACAAAAAAGCTGGAGTCATCAGCAAGCGCTTTTTCGGCGCGTCGACGAGCAAAATAGAGATGACGGTTGAAATCCACCTCATCCATATCGTCATCGCCGTTAACAAAAATTTGTTCTATTTGGGGCTGGGACTTTACCGCCTGTTCTCCCAGCGCTGCCGGGTTGACCGGCACGGTACGCCAACCCGCTACCGTTAACCCTTCTTTAGCCAGTTGCTGGTTGAGCTCGTTGCGGGCGCGGTCGGCAAGTTTTTCATCTGCATCCAGGAACACCATCCCGGCTGCGTAGAGTTCTTTGAGTTGCAGGCCCGACTCAATCGCCACTGCGCGCAGGAACTCATCGGGTTTGCGGATCAGAAGACCGCAGCCATCACCGGTTTTGCCATCGGCGGCAATTGCACCGCGATGGGTTAATCGTGCCAGTGAATTGATGGCAGATTGGACCAGGCTGTGGCTGGCAATACCATCCATCTGCGCGATCAGGCCGAAGCCACAACTATCGTGTTCGAATTGCGGTCGGTAAAGACCGTTATGAGGTTTGCTGTTGTGCATAAATTCTCTTACAAATGTCCGTAGTGCTAATGCCGGCAAAGCCAACGCTGAAATTAATCTTTGCGCCGCGCTGTTATGTCTACGAAGCCCGGTCTTGCAGAGGGCAATCAGGCCTGCTCCGTGGGGAAACGTAGTTCATTAACCGTTTTTGGTGGTTTTGAAAACCAGCGCAACCAGCGGTGTCTTTGGCCAGGATGTCCGGTGTTTAGGCGCTTCCGTACTCTTACGCGAGCCGCGGATCATACAATCTGTGGCCATTTATCTCAATCAATAGATAGTACACCGACGACGGAGTTTTCCTGCAGGCAGTGCCCAAACGGGCTTGCTACGGCAGATCGGCGGTCCTAGAATGCCCGGCTCCCTTGCTTGACTGCAGACGGCATCAAATTGGGTGCCCGATTGTAGAAATAAAAACCATTAAGTAACTACCAGGAGAAGATGATCATGGCCCATGAATTACCCGCACTGCCTTATGCACTGGATGCCCTGCAACCGCATATTTCGCAGGAAACGCTCGAATACCACTACGGCAAGCACCACCAGACCTACGTGACTAACCTGAACAAACTGCTTGAGGGCAGTGATCAGGCCAGCGCAAGTTTGGAAGAAGTGATAAAAAACTCGTCCGGCGGGCTGTTCAATAATGCCGCTCAGGTGTTTAACCACACCTTTTACTGGAACTGCCTGAGCCCCAACGGCGGTGGCGAGCCTACCGGCGCGTTGGCTGACGCTATTAACAAAGCATTCGGTTCATTTGCTGAGTTCAAAGAAAAATTCAGTGCAAACGCTATCACCACCTTCGGTTCTGGCTGGGGTTGGCTGGTGCAGAACAGCGACGGTTCAATCGAGCTTGCCAGCACTACCGGTGCCGGATGCCCGCTCACCAGCGGCCAAAAGCCATTGCTGACCTGCGATGTATGGGAACACGCTTACTACATCGACTACCGCAATGCCCGGCCGAAATATCTGGAAGCCTTCTGGAATCTCGTTAACTGGGATTTCGTGGCAGCCAACCTTGGCTAAACGGAACTGCTAAAAGAATATTAAAAATCCCGCCACTGTGCGGGTTTTTTTTAGTGTTTTTTTAGGGGGGAAAAGCGGATGAACATTAATTTTAGCCTGCGTAGTTGGTATTTGATCCAACTGCTGATTATTGCCGGGTTGATCGGTTTCGTGCTGTTTCTGCAGCACCGGCTTGGGTTAGAGCCGTGTCCACTCTGTATCCTGCAAAGGGTGGTGTTTTTTGGACTTGCTGGAGTGCTACTGATTGCGTTTTTGCACGGGCCAAAAGATTGGGGACGATGGGTTTATGGTTTGGCTGGTGGGTTAGTTTCAGTCATCGGTGTCGGCGTTTCTGGCTGGCACCTGAGGTTGCAGAACCTGCCCGCTGATCAGGTGCCAGCCTGCGGGCCAGGCCTCGATTTCATGATGGAGAACTTTCCGCTTGCAGATGCCGCGCAGATGATTTTTCAGGGATCTGGAGAGTGCGCCGAACAGCTGTGGAGTTTTCTTGGCCTAAGTATGCCGGCCTGGGCATTGGTCTGGTTTCTGCTGCTGGGAATTGGCGCGATCTTGCCACTGGTACCGAAATGGCGGCGGTGGGTGCTCTCCGGCAACTAGGCACTTCTCATTTGCGATGGGTGACCTGGTCGCGAACATAGACCGGCTGGGCCTGGTCGGCGCTGACTGCTCGATCGCGATAGGCGATGCCAGTGGCCAGCTCAAGCAGCGCGCGAGCGTCGGGCCGGCAGGCAGAGAGTTGGCGGTTTATCCGGGTCGCGATGACGCTGTTCATTTCTTCCTGATAAACCTGCCAGCCATTGCCGGCGGCGATCCAGTCGTTGCCGCTGAGTTGGAAATGGTCGTCGAAAGTGTGCGGTTTTATCACCTGCTCAATGGTGATTTCTTTAAGTGCTGATGCCATAAACTCGTAAATGCCGACGTAGATTTCTGCCAGGCGGGCATCCTGAGCGACGATAACCCGTTGAGTCATTTCTGTGCTTGATGTTTCGGCGATAGAGGCCTGCGCCAGCGCAGCGAGGGACGAAACCGGCAGCACCGGAATATCGAGGCCGTAACCCAATCCCTGGGCAACACTGCAGGCGACCCGAACGCCGGTGAAGGAGCCGGGGCCCTGGCCGAAAACGACCCGGTCGATTTGCTTACGGGAGATACTAGCGTCGGCCATTAGTGATTCGATCATCGGCAATATCTGCTCGGCGTGGCCCCGGGGCTGGTCACTGATCAGTTGCCGGGTTTGCTCGCCACAGCGCAAGGCAACGCTGCATTGCTCGGTGGAGCTTTCAATCGCGATGATGTTCACGAGGTATTACCGGCGGGCTGGGAAAAAAATGCGGCGGCTGTGTCGGCTTTTTCGGTGACGCGCATCGGCGGTAACGCAGCGACAAAGGATTTGCCGTAACTGCGACTGCGCAGACGAGGATCACAAATCATCAACAATCCGCGGTCTGCGTGGTCGCGGATTAGCCGTCCGGCACCCTGTTTCAGACTGATGATGGCGCTGGGCATTTGTAGATCGCGAAACGGATTGCCGCCGGCGCGACGCATAGCGTCGATGCGCGCTTTAATTAATGGTTCAAACGGGCTGGCGAACGGCAGTTTGTCGATGATGACGCAACTAAGCGCTTCGCCACGCACGTCGACGCCCTGCCAGAAGCTGGCGGTTGCCAGTAGTACCGCGTTGGGTAGCTGCTGAAATTTATCGAGTAGTTTCGCCTTGGGTAGATCGCCCTGAATGAGCAGGGAAAATTCGGTTTCGTTGGCGAGCAGGGCTTTGGCCCGGTGCAGGGCAGCATAGCTGGTAAACAGCATGAACGCCCGGCCTCTGCTCGCTCTGAGTATCGGCAAAGCCGCGGCCACCACCGCTTCGGTGTGGCGTTCATCGTTGGGCTCGGGCAGGTCAGGCGGCAGGTAGAGCAGCGCCTGGTTGGCGTAATCGAAAGGGGTATCAAGCAACAGAGTTTCGCTCTCCTCCAGGCCCATGCGCCGAGTGAACAGGTCGAAGGTTTCGCCGGCGGCGAGGGTGGCGGAGGTGAATATCCAGCTACGAGGGTGGGTGTCGTAGGCCTGCTCCATCCGCGGTGATATTTCAATGGGGTCGTTGTGCAAGACGAAGCCACGACCCCGTATTTCCAGCCACTGGACGTTACCCTCGATCGGCGTTGCGGCGCTGTTTTCAGCCTCAGCCGCAACGGCCGGGTTTTCTGATTCAGCTGATGGGGTAGGCGGCATTAACTGCATGGCTTGCAGGGTGGTGATCATGCGCTCTGCACGGTTGCCGCAGTTGTCGAGCTCTTTGCTACGTTGGCGATGCGACTGCAGGCAATTGAGCATCGTCTGTAGCGCTTCTATCAGATCGTTAAGCGCCAATTTAAGATCTGGTTTGCGGATCAAATTGGCCCAGTCATCCCGGTTGTTGAGCTGCCCAAGCAGCTGGGTAAGGTCGTTGGTGGTGACTTCTAGTTGCCGCAGCCGAGGCTCCAGGTCGTCAATGTCGCCGGGGTTTTCTGCCTGCAGGTCACGGCTCAGGTTGATCAGCTGGCTGCTGCTTACCTGCTCGCCAAAAAACTGGGTGGCCACGTCGGGTATCAGGTGGGCTTCGTCGAATATCAGCACATCGGCGTAGGGAACCACCTCGCCAAACCCACTTTCGCGTACTGCCAGGTCGGCAAAAAAGAGGTGATGGTTGATCACCACCAGGTCGGCCTGCTGAGCGCGGCGGCGAGCTTGAAGCAGCGGGCAGTCGTCAATGTCCGGACATTCCTGGCCCAGGCAGTTGTCGGCGGTAGAGGTGACCTGAGCACGGATTGCCGGGTGGATTTCAACGCCGGGAAAATTGTCCAGATCGCCGTCCGCGCGGGATTGAGCAAACTCCCTTATCTGGCGGAGTACCCGCCAGTCTTTTTGGCTATAACTGCTACCAGCGGCGGTGGCGTGGCTGGCCTCTGCTCGTTCTAGCCGATAGGGGCAAATATAGTTGGTGCGGCCCTTTAGCAGGGCAATGCTTAAATCATGACCAATGAGTTCGCGCAGGGTCGGCAGGTCGCGGGTGAAGAGTTGATCCTGCAGGTTGCGCGTGCCAGTCGAGATCAGCGTTTTCTGGCCGGCGAGCAGGGCGGGCACCAGATAAGCAAAGGTTTTACCCACGCCGGTGCCGGCCTCGACCACCAGTTGTGATTGCTGCTCGATGGCACGGGCAACGGCGCGGGCCATGTCGGTTTGTTGGGGGCGGGGAGCAAAGCCGTCGATCTGCTGGGCAAGCAGGCCATCTGCGCCCAGCACCTGGTCAACTTCGTAGATATCTACAAGCGGGTCATTCATGGGTTGTCATGCATTTAAGATAGGTCATGGTAGAAATAGCTCGGTGAGATCATCAAGAAACCGGTGGCCGAGCTCGGTGGGTTTGAGTTGCTGGTCTACAATTTCCAGCAGGCCGCGGTCGCGAGCTATATCGATGCGCGACAACAGCGCGGCTAAAGGCAGGCCCGTGTGGGCGCTAAACAGGCTCAGCGGTACGCCATTTTGCAGGCGCATGGCGTTAAGCATAAATTCGAATACGGTCTCTGCCGGTGCAAGCGTACGGGTTTCGCTGCGGGCATCGCCGCTTTTCGCCGTTTGCAGGTAGCGCAGGTGGTCTTTGATTTTGCGTTCGCGGATGATCTGGTCGGGGAAAGAAATTTTGCTGTGGGCACCAGCACCGATGCCGAGGTAGTCGCCAAACTGCCAGTAGTTGGCATTGTGGTGACAGGCCTGCCCCTGCTTTGCAAATGCTGAAACTTCGTATTGCTCCAGCCCAGCCTGTGCCAGAGCAGCGTGCAGCTCATGCTGCATATCGGCAACAAGATCATCATCGGGTAGCTGCGGCGGTTGTCGGGCAAAGGCGGTGTTGGGCTCCAGCGTGAGCTGGTAGAGCGATAGATGCGCTGGCCCGAAAGCGAGAGCGCTCTTTAAATCCTGCAAAGCCAGCTCCAATCTTTGTTCCGGCAGGCCGAACATTAAATCGATATTGAAACTGTTAAACCCGGCGCGGTTGGCGGCTTCAATCGCACGCCGTGCCTGGGCGGCATCGTGAATGCGGCCCAGCTGTTTAAGTGCGTTGTCGTTAAAGCTCTGCACGCCCAGCGATAGTCGATTGACGCCAGCCGCACGAAAGCCGGGTAGTTTGTTCTGTTCGAGCGCGCCGGGGTTTGCTTCCATAGTGACCTCGGTGAGGTCATTAAAAGGCAGTCGCTGGCGGATGTTGCTGAGAAGATTGTCAATACCCGCTTCGCTGAACAGGCTAGGCGTGCCGCCGCCGATGAAAATAGTGCTCAAAGAGCGTCCCCATATTTGCGGCAGGTGGCTCTCAAGGTCGGCGATTAGCGCATCAATGTAATCAGCTTCCGGCAGGCCGGCCGCCGCGCGGGGGCGGGAATTAAAATCGCAATAGGGGCATTTCCGTTCGCACCAGGGGATATGCACGTACAGGGCCAACGGTGGCAGGGTGGTAAACTGGTGCGTCAACTCCTCAGCCTTTTTGCTGAGTGGAGTCGGCTTGTCAGGCAGGTCGAAGTTGTTAGTGGGAGTGATCAAATCAGGATGGTTGTTGTGGATGTAAACGTCGCTAATCAAGTAAGCCGGAGAGAGCCGCAGTATAACTTTGCCGCTCTGGGACGGGGCGGAATAGTTTGTGTGGCACTGATGCTATGGGTGTGCGCAGCGGATATCACCCAAGCGGCAGGGTTATCGGCAGCATTCCAGACTTATGGCGGGGGTGACTACGGTACGGCAGTTATGCCACCCAAACCCCTGCCGGTTATTGAATTGGTTAACGAGCTAGGCGAGCCCTTCGCGACTACCGACCTGAAAGGTCACCCGACAATTCTGTTTTTTGGCTTCACCCACTGTCCGCATGTTTGTCCCACTACCCTGGCAATGCTGCGGGGAATTCGTGAGCGGTTGTCAGCTGAGCAGGCCGAAAAATTGCAGATATGGCTGGTCAGTGTTGATCCCATGCGCGATACCGCAGAGCAAATGCGTGAGTATTTAACTAACTTTGGCCCCGGTTTTCACGGTGCGCGGGCGGATCTTGGCGAGCTGGTTCCGCTATTCAAAAGTATGGGGGTGGGTTACGCCTACCGCGCCGACGAAGACGGTGGTAGTTATGATGTTGATC
>Ga0164315_10001106_pt1 | contig 20087 bp, 17 predicted proteins | sample GuaBasSedimGuay6_FD_113737 | JGI IMG/M metagenome (GOLD analysis project Ga0164315, IMG submission 113737) | Subseafloor sediment microbial communities from Guaymas Basin, Gulf of California, Mexico - Guay6, Core 4569-2, 0-3 cm | ecosystem: Environmental > Aquatic > Marine > Hydrothermal vents... | reverse complement strand
TTAAAATTACAGTTGTAGAGGCATCTGATCGTATCCTTCCTGCCCTGCCGCCCAAACTGTCGGAAAAAGCACGTAAGGCACTTGCAGGACTCAATATTGAAACATGCACAAATACACGGATCACTGAAGCCACTGCCGATGGATTTAAAACTGAAAATGATAAATTTATTCCAGCAGAAATAAAGGTATGGGCTGCCGGTATCAAGGCACCTGATTTTCTCAAGAATATTGATGGGCTTGAAACAAACCAGATAAATCAACTTGTAGTAAAACCGACATTGCAAACAACACTGGATGAAAATATTTTTGCCTTTGGTGATTGTGCTGCTTGCCCCCTGATAACTAATTCAGATCCCGAAGGCGCAAATGGAACTGTCCCTCCCAGGGCACAGGCGGCAAATCAACAGTCCACCATGCTGGTCAAGACCATGCGTAAACGTTTAACAGGAGATGTTTCCCTGCCAGAATACAAGTATGTTGATTACGGCTCTTTAGTAAATATCAGTAGCTATACGACCGTGGGTAATTTAATGGGCAACCTTTCCAAACTATCAGGCTCTGTGATGATAGAAGGGATTATCGCGCGTCTGGTTTATATATCGCTATACAAGATGCACCAGATGGCATTGCATGGCCCTATCAGAATGGGTTTGACTACCCTGGCTAATGTTTTTACGCGCAAGGCCAAACCAAGAATGAAATTACATTAATGAAATTTTACTAGAAATGAAAGATCAGAACTTCTAGAGAAGAAGTTCCTGACAATCAAGACCAGCCAGAGAACCTCTTTTTCAGGTTTTCAAACCCCGCTTGATATGTGCCAGTCCGATAGAATATTAAAATCAGCAATCAATTTCCAGACTTCATCAGGCGCAACATTCAATAATTGACAACATCACTATAAATTGTATTTTTTCATCCTGTATCTCAGTGCCATCCGTGTGATATCAAGTTCTCTGGCTGCCCTGGATACATTACCATTGGCTTTTCCCAGGGCCTGGGTAATCAGTGTGTATTCTGCTGATTCCAGGGTCATATCCTCGATATTTGAATCCCCCGCCTGCGATTGCCCCGTACTCCCCGACAGCATGCGATTTGTCAGGCCCAGGGAACCTGCAGAGAGCTCCCCACCACTATTTAACAAAACGGCCCTCTCTATCAAATGTTTCATCTCACGCACATTGCCTGGCCATGAGTATTCCATTAGTGTTTGTACTGCTTCGTCACTTAGACTTACATCTTCAAAGCCATAACGTCTGGCGGTTTGTTCAGAAAAATATTTCGCTAAAATAATAATATCGTTACCGCGCGTTCTCAGTGGTGGCATTTCTATACTTAAGACATTCAGCCGATAATATAAATCTGATCTGAACTCTCCTTTTTCAACCAGGTCTTCAATATCCCTGTTGGTTGCAGCTATAAACCATGCACGAACAGGCAATTCCTTGGTTGTACCAACACGGCGCATCAATCTTCTTTCCAGTACTGCCAGCAGCTTGGATTGTAAATCCAGTGGTAACTCTCCGATTTCATCCATGAACAAGGCACCATCTTCGGCTGCTTCTATAAGACCAGTCCGCGCTGCATGGGCATTTGTAAAAGCACCTTTTTCGTGACCAAACAACTCTGCCTCGATCAAATCTTTTGGTAATGAGGCACAGTCTATTTGTACAAAAGGTTTATCACTGAGTGCTGCACTCGCATGTAATAATCTTGCAACAACATCCTTGCCCGTGCCGGTCTCACCAAGAATCAAAACTGTCGGGGGCACCGTATTTGTCGCGTGTGTCAGGCGAGATATTTGTTCAATTTGTTGTTTTACCGAGATTATTGCTGGACACTCACCCATAAATTCAACTGTTTCAGATGCATTACGCTCTCGTTTACTTGAATAAGTCAGTTTTGTTTCAAGTTCATTTTTATCCAGCACTTTTTCAACATTGATTAACAACTCATCCAGATCAACCGGCTTTTTCAGATAATCTGATGCACCCAGTTTCATCGCAGAAACAGCATCTTCAAGCTCTCCGTAGGCAGACATCACCAGAACAGCTGTATTCGAGTCATTACCTTTTTTTATGCTTTCAAGAAAATCCAGACCGGAGCCATCGGGCAGGCGCATATCAAGTAAAACCAGATCCGGGCTCTGTGACTCAAACTTTTCTTTTGCTGTACTCAAGTCTCCGGCTATTTCGCTTTTATAACCGGCCCTTTGCAAATGTTTTTTAACTGCCTTTGCAAATACAATCTCATCTTCTACGATTAGCACCTGTTTCTCTAAAGTTGGTACTTCCATTGCAGCAATTGTTGGTTCAGTTTCATTCATCTTCATCATTCTCTTCAATCACCCTGATTGGTGCTGTAATTGTTACGGTTGTACCTGTTTGCTCTGCATCTATCTCAGCAGAGTCAAACTGAAGTTTCCAACCATGTTTCTGGCAAATTTTAAAAGCAATAGGAATACCTAATCCAGTACCAAAACTTTTTGTGCTTGGGCCCGGTGTTAACTGATCGGGTTTAGGATCAAATGGCATGCCTGTTCCCTGATCCTGAATTAATATTTCAAGTTCGGCATCTTTTCTAAGCATTGAAATTGTTAATGTAGACATCTTCGGAGAAGCATCAATCGCATTTGCCATCAATGCGTAAATTGCCTGTTCCATCAAATTCGGATCAGCATTGAGCCTTAAATCATTCTCCCAGCCTGTCCTGTTCAGCTTCATTTGTTTATCTGCTAATTTTTGTTTCAATAAATCAATTGCAGCATTAAGCATTTCACTCGCTAAAACGAGCCTGTAATTTGGTTTTAATGGATGCAGGTAAGAAACCAGGGCATTCACCCAACGACTTAACCTGTCTGTCGTTTCAATGATGGCATCCTTACTCTCTGCCAGATCTTCCTTATCTTCAGGGTCATCCAGTAGTTGTGCTGTTGCTCGAATACTGGCCAAGGGATTACGAATATTGTGAGCAATAACCGGCACCAATGAACCGAGTGCTGCCTGCTTTTCACTTTCTATCAGGGCAGCCTGACTACTTTGCAGGTCATTGGCCATTTTATTGATGGCACCTGCCAAATCTTTAACCTCTTCCACCCCTTGCTCAGGCATTTTGGTCTGAAGATGTCCAACACGAATACGTCGGGCACCGGTAATTATTTCAGAAATAGGTTTGAGAAACTCCCTACGAAAAGTTGTTCTTGCATAGATGACCAACAAGAATGCCAGCAATAAAGGTATGGTAATGACGACAGGCGCGTATTTAGACCATATCTCTAGTTTCCGATGCAGTTCATTATGTTCTTCCGCAAGCATAAATTTCAGCTTGTTATACTTACCTTCAAACCGACCTATCATTCGTTCAGCAAAACGTGGATCAAGAATTTTCATACGAATTTGCAGGCTAATTGCATAGGGATCGGCAAAAATCGTATTCATGTCTTTCTGGATTTCCCGATAGGAGACGTGTAGATCCTGAATAGTCGTATCTTCTTCCCGTGAGATTGCACCACTTCGGAGTTTGTTGAAATTTTTATCTATCTCCCTGGAATATTCACCATACAACTCAAGGGAACGCACATCTTCAAGCAGCCTGGCTCGAATGGCTACCTGAATTTGCCGAAATAAATCACTGCGAATTTGCTCTGTGACATAACTCAAATCATTCAGGCGAACTGATTCCTCAGAGTTTTGTTGCCAGAAATATGCAGATAGACCACCCAACAGTCCTGTCAACGCCAGTAGCAACAGAAATGTTACTTCCTGGGCTATCAGGAGTTTGCGTAAAGAATTCAGGTGTTTTGTCGTCATCAAGGTTTATCAGTGTAGTATTTTTTGGTTCATATTAACCAATTTCTTTGGTTGTTGTTATCCATAATTTAGAATTAGTCTAAGTTTGCTGACACTATTATTAATTCAACATAAGCAACAAATAAGCTTAACTAATTGTTTTTAATGTATATTGTTTGATTTGTTTAGACAAGAATAATAACTTGGCATGGTTTCTGCTTTCTCCTAATGTGTGTCAGGTATGTTTTGGCACCCGGGGGAAAACCGGAAATTAAGCTTTAAACTATAAAATAAACTTCTTTTAGGAGAAACATGATGAAATGGGATACACCTGAATATAGCGACATTCGCTTCGGTTTCGAAGTAACAATGTACATCAACAACAAATAATTTTAATTATTTAAGTTGTTAAGAAAGGGGCCTCAGGGTCCCTTTTTTTATTTACAAGGATGTAATGTATGCTGCGGGCGCATGGATGCGCAGGAGCAGCGATGTCCATGGATGGACTTATGCTGTGGAGGACAGGAGTCCGAGAGCAGCGTCTAAAACCACACTAACAATTTCCATTTTTACCCGGCATCATTCTTCGTAATATCTGCTTATCCCCTTCATAGATATGAGCGGCCACGCCGCTTAAATGCACAATTACCAGACACAATAAAGCAACTGAACTCGCCACATGAATATCTGTAAATAGTTCATTTAGCTCGGGTGATTTCCACCCCCAATGTGGAAGCGGGACACCCCATATTTTTGTTTTGTATCCGCTGAATGATGAAGATATGTAGCCGGATAAGGGCTGTATAATCATTGCCAGATACAATAGCCAATGAGTTAACCCAGCCAGTTTTCTTTTAAATCCTGCGACGGTTTCTGGTAACTCGGGTGGTGCATGTGTAAAACGCCATACCACTCTGACAAGAGCTAGCAAGGCCATTGTTAATCCAATTGACTTGTGTAAACCAAAAAACCAGCTCCTTTCGTCGCTACCTTTTGGCAAATCTACCATATACCAGCCCAGGCCAAATAAAGTAATCAGCAGTATCGCCATCAGCCAATGCAAGACTATTGCGGTGTTACTATATTTATCTTGATTCGATGTCATTCTTGTTTTCCCTACTACAGTCGCATTGTTCCAGACAATAAAAAAGCCGAGCAGCCTTTGGCAACTCAGCGACAGGCGGACGATTTTAGCAGATTATTTAGTATTTTAGTTACCGTAATTGCTTTTTTCCAGATAAAATGCGAAAAAGGTATAATTCATAAAAAATTCATAAACTAAGGGGTGTGTAAAAAATCGTGCGTATTTATAATTTTTCTCGATACATCCTTGTTGGTTTTTTGTTGCTGCAGTGCAGTAATATCCTGGCCGTTGAAGATCAATATGACCTGGTGATTTCAAGGTCATCTCAAGAACTCACCATCATGAACGGTGAAGAAGTTATTAAACACTTCCGTATTACCTATGGCAAGGGAGGCAAAGGCGCAAAGAGAGTACTGGGAGATAGAAAAACGCCTTTAGGTGTCTACAAAATTGTTAATTTCAAAGGTAATAGTAAATTTCATTATTTTATGCAACTTGACTACCCCAACCTGCTGGATGCCTGGTACGGATACAAGAATAAAGTGATTACTGCAAATGAATTCAAAAATATTACAACTGCAATAAAAAATCACGATATTCCCCCTCAGGATACTGAATTAGGGGGCTATATCGGTATTCATGGACTCGGAGAGACCACTGATCAAAAACTTGCTATTCATAATGAGTTCAATTGGACGCTAGGTTGCATCGCCATGACAAATGAAGAGATTAATGATCTGAAAAGATATGTTGATATAGGTACCAGAGTCATTATTAACGAATAAATGAAAATCTCATGTTATTCTGCTGTTCTTATTCTAATATTTTTGCAGTCAGGATGTTCCAGTGAAGTTGATAAACATACCAATCATGCGGCCTATTACCAGCTAACGACTGAAAAAACACTCGAGGAGGTTCTGGATGATACCATCTTCGCAATTACTGAACGTAACTTCCGTATTACTGGACATCTACATATTGGCAAGGGGATCAGGGACAGAAAGAATCCGGACTTTCCTGATTATGAAGTATTACTTTACTGCAACCTGGTTTACGCAAAAAAGATGCTCGAACTTGACCCGGAGATGCTCAACTCATGTCCTGGCCGTATTACAGTACGCCAGAACAATGAAAAAGTAGTTATAACAGCACTGCTGTGGCCAGTAGACATGAAAAATGAAGAACTAAAATTACATATGCAGGAAATGAACATTCTGGTGCGTGAAATAGTTGACTATGCCGCAGATGACTGGTTACTTGTATATGACAAAGAAACAGCAGCTACGGAATAAATATTTAATAGATTTAATTCAAGAGAACAATAAATGCAAAAACATGAACATCATCTGTTTCTTGTCTGGTTAATTTTTACTGGTACTGTTTCCTTTTTGCTGGTGCTCGCATGGCAACAAGATGTGCTTTATCTTCTATACACCACAGATCGAAGCAAGATATCCGTGGCCATATCCCTGCTCTATATTTTCGTGACTATTCATTGTGCAATGAGAGTTTTTAATATTTCATCGCAGATCAATGATTCCAGAAAAGTTGAATCAATGATTATTAATGAAAAAAACCTTAAATTGGTCGTTTCTGAGAATAAAGTCAAAATAGATAATGAAACATTCCTGCCCGACTGCCTGGTTACTGATTATATTCACGACCTCATCAGCAAAACAAATGCTGAAAGAGAAAATCCGGATGCCAGAAACACAGGCTCTGATCATATCGAATATTATGAATCAAAACTTAAATCACCCCACGAGATTGGCTGGTTTACCGCAGACATCATGATCAAGATGGGCCTGTTAGGCACAATCGTGGGATTTATCCTGATGTTGGGATCTGTCTCTAATCTTAGAGATTTTGATGTCACCACTATGCAAAAAATACTCAGCTATATGAGTTCTGGCATGGGGACTGCCTTGTATACAACACTGGCCGGACTGGTGTGTAGTATGCTGGCAGCAACACAATATCAAATGCTTGACCGGAGCTCTGATGATTTAATTGATTCAATCAGACACCTGACTCGTGTATATGTTTTACCCAGACTGAGCTAAAAACATGTCCGCCAGGGAAAGATTTAAATCGGATCCCTTTACCGATTTATTATTTAATGCGCTACTCGGATTCACTTTCCTGTTTCTTGTAGCCATCATGTTCATGAATCCTGAGGCCAAGAGCGGCATCATCGATCCAAAGGCAGAATATATTATTACCATTACGTGGGAAGACAATAGTTCTGATGACATTGACACATGGATCGAGGATCCTGATGGTAGAATAATATGGTTTAGAAATGCAGAAGCAGGATTAATTCATCTTGATCGTGACGACAGGGGAAAGTTAAATGACACCATAACCATTAATGGTGAGATAGTAGAAAACCCTCTAAATCAGGAAATTGTCACCATTCGAGGTGTAGTCAAAGGTGAGTATGTTGTTAATTTGCATTATTACGCATCTGAGACGGGCAAACCTGTTGATGTCAGCGTACGTTTGGTCAAAGTCAATCCATCGCTGGAAGTTGTTTATTACGGAACAGTCAAACTGGAAGAAGTTGGCTCAGAGAAAACTGCTGTCAGGTTCAACATTGGCAGGAATGGGGAAATATCAAAGCTGAACTTTATAGCAAAACAACTGGTCTCTCTGGATTAATACAACAAGACACAAATCATTTAATACTGAGAATTAAAGATAGAGGAATATCAAACAATGACACTGGGAATATCTGGACTTATTGCCGCATATATAGTGCTTGCAGTACTGTTATTAAGTATTAATTTATACTCTAAATGGTCATGGCAAGTTAAAGCTATTACAATTATTATTACTTCAGCATTTTACATCATTTCCTATTTCTCATTTCCACCATTATTAGGTTGGCCAACAAAACAGGTATTGCCATCACATTTCAGATTACTTTCATCAGAAGTTCATCAACCCGATAAACTCGCGGGAACAGAAGGGGCTGTTTATCTATGGTTGAAAGAAGTTGAAGATATCACCGCCTACGTCAGGCCAAGGGCATATGTACTACCATACTCAAACTTGTTACACGAAAGAATCATCAATGCTCAATCAAAAATTGATCAGGGCATTCCACAACTTGGAGAGTTCGATGAAGACGAATCTATGAAAATAGAAGTTGTTGATTCTTCAGAAACAGGACAGGAAAGTCTGGATATACAATTTTATGATCTTCCGGATCCATTGTTCCCCGAAAAATAAATATGATTAATATTATTCCTGATAAAATGGCTTATGTGATGAAATTCAATAAATATTTCAGTTCTGTTCTATTGCCACTTTTTCTAGTACTTGTAACAACGCAAGTTTTTGCGCTTACCCGGGTTAATGGTGATACGACTATCTCATGTCATCAATCCAGTAATATGCAGAATTTGTCCTGTCACTACCGAAATAGTAATGCAGAGCCGGTCCTTTCTATTTCTGCCGAATATGCCAATACCCTTCTTCCTGTGAAAGAAGGAAGTAGTTATCCGGGTAAAGATAGTATTACTGCAGTATTATTTATGGTCGATACCAGTGACCCGGCACGACAAAATGTGATCGATAAGAATAAAGAACATATACGTAAGATATTATCATCATCCAGAGAATATCATCGTTTTGGACTTGCCAACTTTGATAAGGAACTAACCCTGGATGCTCCTATAGGTTCTGATTCTACAGTGATAAATAACGCAGCAAATAATCTGAAAGCAACCGGCACAACAACTGAGTTGTACAGAAATATGCTTGAAGCCATCACATTATTCAGAGATGTTGATGCTCAAAGAAAATCAATCTTCCTGTTCTCAGATGGTCTGGCAGAAGATAAGGCTTATTTCCATAATGATGTTATTCAGGCTGCAAAAGATGCGGGAATTATTATTACCAGTATCGGCTACCCCAGGTCTGTTCCTCAATCAGTTTCATTGCAGACATTAAGAAGACTGAGTGAAGAAACTGGCGGGAAATATATAGAAGCTGACAATCAGTTCAATATCCCTGTCGATTTCCTGAATCAGCCTTTCACCAGTCTTGATAATGGTGGTGACTTTAATGTTCCTTTACACAAGATTATTGATAACAAAGTAAATGACGAGACCAATATCAGACTAAAACTTGAAACAGATATCGGCACAACAATAATACCCGTATCAATTAAATTTAAATTGGTCCCTGTCGTACATACACAAACAACCATAATCGAAAAAATATCTGCTCCTGATGAGAGTAAAAAACAGGCAATTACTCCCCCAGCCACTCCCGTACAGATCGTTACACAACCATCAAAAAGTAATAAATTCGAGGCCTGGCTATGGTACGTCATACCTGCAGCATTATTTGTATTGATGGCACTAACTGTCGCTACCTTTGTTATGATGTTGAAGAGACAGAATAAAAATCAGGAAAACATCATGAAATTTCCTGAAGTTAAGCCTTATGCCTTCCTGGTCACGCAGGATGAATCAAAAGCAAGATATCCAATAACCCGAACAACTTGTCGATTAGGTCGAAGTAAAAACAATGAAATTACTTTACGGGACAGTTCCGTTTCCAGACGTCATGCAGAAATTCACCGGGACAAAGGCGATGAGTTTACCTTGATCGACCTGAACTCACTCAATGGTGTCTTTGTTAATAGTGAAAAGATTGGCAGATATAAATTGAAAGAAGGTGATATCGTTGAAATCGGAGACGTCAACCTTAGATTTACACTCATGCCAGTTGATTATCAGCTTGAAGAGGCAACTGAAATGCAGGATACCAGGATGCCCCCAATACACTAACGTGTACACTGATTTTACAGTAATCTTGTCATCAAGGTCCTGGCTCCAGCCATTTATTAATAAGGTCAACAGCGGCGGTTGCAGATAAATCAGGTGTTTGTCCTGCAAACAAACTGCCCTCATTTTCATTTATCAGTGAAACAATATTCTCGGCCCTCAGTCGACCTTTTTTATTCATACATTGCTCTGGATAAGTAGCAAGCATTGCCAATGCAGCACCAAGAATATGTTCTTTATCACTGTTATAAGAGGCCTCATTCTGGCTTTTACCAGCTGAGGAATCACCAGGATTATTCACAGTAGAAAGCACTGCCATCATGACAAATTCCATTAAAGTCGATAACTGCTCTGGAAGATCTACACGACTGATTGCGGCCCATTTATAGACGTCAATGGGTGTTGCTTCCCATTCATCTACCGGGCTTTCCCGATTTAAGACCAATAGTAAATCTTGCTCAACGCAATGTTGGGCATGCTCCCATAAGTCCTGATATTTTTTTTCGGTAGCTTCATCAACAGATGAGTTGGAATATATCTCAGGATCTATTGATAATAACAATGGAATGCCCTGACTTTTTAGGTGCCAGGATTCTTTTACTGCCCATTTCTCATAGAGTTTTTGTAGCCTGATTTTATCTTCGCCATATATAGCTTTCTCTCTCTGGCTCATGTCCAGACTAAGGTCAGCACTCTCGGCATTACTATAGATTTTTCGAGCAGAAGATTTACTGGATTGGCCTAGAATATTTCGGATCATACGACCTGCTTTTTCAATAAAATTTTTCTCTGTCATGTTATATTTTCTATCATGGTTAATTCAGAATCACTAAAGCCTGCCTGACGACGGGCTGGTTTATTTAATTTATTCTTTATGAATACTGGCTGGTATTCCCTGAGTATTTCCTGAAATGTCACATCAGATTTTATTTTTCTTTGTTCACATAGAAATTCAAACCAGGATGAGCCGATATGCACATGCCCTATTTCATCTTCGTAAATCTGTTGCAGAATTTCCGCCACTTCATATGCACCATGATTGGCGAGCCCCTTAATCATATCTGGTGTGACATCCAGTCCTCTGGCTTCAAATACCCTGGGGATCAACGCCATACGTATCAATGAGTCATCCATGGTTTGAATTGCCATATGCCAAAGTCCATCATGTGCTGCATATTCCCCATAGAAACTACCGTGTTGCTCAAGCCATGCCCGGATCATTGAAAAATGTCTGGCTTCTTCTCTGGCTACACGTATCCAGTCAGAATAATATTCCCTCGGCAAATCACGAAATCGGTAGACCGCATCCCAGGCCAGATTGAGGGCATTAAATTCTATATGGGCAATTGCATGCATTAAAATGATTCTTCCCTGTGGTGTCCCCATACCACGCCTCGGTAATTTATCAGGAGTGACAAGTTCAGGTTTTACCGGTCTTCCCGGGTTTATTATTTTTACTGCTGCTGAATTATCATGTAAACCAAGATCATCTGATTTCCATAATTTCTCATATTTCGAAGTCAGTTCAAGCTTATTATTTACATCACAGCACATAATGCACTGGTAAGCAGCTTCATACAGATTACTGGTCATCTCTCCACTCCCAGTTAATCTGCCATGCTGCTTCTGACTCTGAAGCAGCATATTTACTTTCAAGCCATAAATCGGCTACAGCAATCAATTTATTTTCATAATATATTAAAGGCATACGACCACGCGTCCAGGGAGGGACACCATGCTCCTGAAACAACTTTTTCAAATCGTGTGTTTCTCTGCGACCAGATAGCTTCATTTGTTCCCCTCCCTGCCTGTATCTAATCTCAACAGTATCACTTGATAACATAGCCTTTTTGATGCCATTGCCTTTCCCGGAGATGGCTTTTAAATATCCGGATGTTAATTCAAGCGTCTCTTCAAGATTCCAGGGATTACTCATTTCCACATCATGGGCCGGAAGTGATTCCATGATATACAGATATTCACGATAGCGTCTGATCTCACCCCCTTTCCACTTAACACAGGGATTTCTATCGATGTTTGCATGAATAACTTCTGTAATAATTTTCTCAATGATGCTGGCATTGGGAGTTTCAAGTTGGTTTTGTTTAATCCATGCCCTGAGGACATTCTTTTTCCTTATAGCAGATAGATTGTTAAAACCAGATATATCAAGTTTTCTATAATCGCTCTCACAGACTACCTCTAAATCACTTCTGGATATCTCATTGATGAGACATCTTGCCTCAGCTTGATGTTTAGCCGCACGTTGCACTGTCTTTAGTGCGCCTGGCCAGCGCGTGAGTAACTCTGGAATGATTCTGTTTCTCAGGAAATTACGATCATATTTGTTTGATTTATTACTTTCATCTTCAATCCAACTCAATGATTCAGCCAGGACATAATCATGAATCTCTTCCCTGGAGTAATCGAGCAAGGGTCTTAACAAAATCCCTTTTGAGAATGCTCTCGCTTGTGGCATGCCAACCAGACCATCTGGACCGGATCCACGCATCAGCTGTAGAAGTATTGTTTCTACCTGATCATCCATATGATGTGCTGTAAGCAATAAATCATGACTACTCATCAAATTTCCGAGTACTTCATAACGTTTTTCCCTGGCAAATGCTTCTGTGCCTTTATCGCTCTTATGAGACAGATCTATGGAAAATGTCTGCAACTCAATCGCATAATCTGCACATTTGTCCTGACAATGTTTTACCCATAAGTCAGCATCACTACTTAGCCCATGATTAATATGTACAGCAAGCAGTTTTTGTTTAATTTTATCTTGAATACTTGCCAATACATGTAAAAGCACGAGCGAATCCAGTCCGCCACTATATGCAATCCAGCATGTTTCAGCATCCGGATATTCAGATAGAATATCTTTTATCTTTGTTTGGAATGAGAATTGATTTTCTTGAGACACTGAAGTGTGTGAGAACTCATGATACGATTATGAAGACTTAAACATACTATAGGCTTGAATATATGAAGGCTTAATCATTTGATAATATTCAAACATTAAAACAACCGTACTGCCTGATTCGATCTTGTCTATTGTTGACCAGATCATCTATAGTATTTTCTTTCAGTTCCTTGACTGCCAAAACCAGTGATTGCTTCAGAACTTCAGCAGTTTTATCATAATCTCGATGAGCGGCACCAAGTGGCTCGTCAATAATCTCATCTATTAAACCAAGCTTCTGCAGGTTGTTAGCAGTGATTCCCATGGCCTCTGCAGCCACTTCAGCCTTATCGGCACTCTTCCATAAAATTGATGCACATCCCTCTGGTGAAATTACTGAATAAGTACTGTATTTCATCATAAACAGTTTATCTGCCACACCAATTGCCAAAGCACCTCCTGAACCACCTTCCCCAATAACGGTGGAGATAATCGGAGTTTTTAGTACTGCCATTGTAATCAAATTTCTCGCAATCGCCTCGCTCTGTCCACGTTCTTCCGCACCAATACCCGGATAGGCACCCGGTGTATCGATAAATGTCAACACAGGTAATTTAAATTTCTCAGCGAGTTTCATGATCCTCAATGCTTTACGGTAACCTTCAGGTTTTGGCATCCCGTAATTTCTGTAGATCCTGTCATTGGTATCTCGTCCTTTTTGATGCCCTATGACAGCAACGGGAACACCTTCCAGACGAGCAATGCCACAAACGATTGCAGGATCGTCAGCAAAACTTCGCTCCCCATGTAATTCTTCAAAGTCTGTAAAAATTCTCTCGATATAATCCAGGGTATACGGTCTCTGTGGATGTCTTGCAACCTGGGAATACTGCCAGGCTGTTAAGGAAGAGAAGATAGATGCAATCAACTCATCACTGCGTTTCTGCAGACGCATGATTTCTTCATTGATATTTATTTCAGAGTCATCACCAACGAATCTCAATTCTTCAATCTTTGCATCGAGCTCTGCTATTGGCTGTTCAAAATCCAGAAAATTCATTATTCAATCTATCCTGCTATCTGTTGATTTATTTATATGATACCTGAAATATCACTAGTAATAATCCAGGAATACGTTATCCATGCCAAGATGACTTCTTAAGGATTCAAGTAAAGCATCACTTACATTGACCTTCCAGTTATCACCAAGGGCCAGCGTACATTGCCCCTTATCGTTGGTGTATTCTACACTGACAGTACTGGCACCTCTACAGTGAGGAGCCAATGTCTCCTTCAAATAAATCATCTCTGGACGAAAATCTCTTTGATTACCTAATCTCAACCTCAATTTGGCTCGTTCTCTTAATTGTGACAATGTGTGAACATTATTGGCAATGATTGAAAGGCCACTCATGAAAAAATCATCCTCTACAACTTCACCATCTATTATGACTAATTGATCCTTGATCAGCTCATTACTACATTTCTGAAATACGTTTGAATATACCGTGACATTGGCACGAGCAGACCTGTCATCAAGTAACACTTCTGCCATTTTCCCACGACTTCCTGATCGAGTCCTGATCCTGTGGATATAACCTGCAACACGTACATTATTTCCTATTTTAATATCTTTTAACCTGGCACCTATCAAGCCTTCAAGTTCAGCCTCATATTTAATAATGGGATGGCCTTGCAAATAAAACCCCAGCGTCTCTTTTTCTCCAATTAATCTCTCATCATCTGACCAATTATCAGCATCCAGAAACTCCGAGCTATTATTCTCATTATTATCAGTAACGGGAAACAGGCCAAAAAGATCATCCTGCCCACTGTGCGTATTTCTACTTGATTGCTCTGCCATCCGAATTGCCTTGTTCAGACTGATATTCATACGGCTGCGACTGGGTCCCAGTTCATCTATCGCACTAGAACGAATCATGGACTCCAGTACCCGCCTGTTAACTTTTCTCAGATCGACTCGACGACAGAGATCAAACAAATCGATAAATTTCCCTTCTTTTCCCCTGTCTTCGATTATATTTTCGATGGCCGCCTCACCAATGCCTTTGATTGCACCAAGACCAAAGCGGATGGTTTCCTCATTTTCAACCGTGAACTTATATTGGCTTTGATTAATTGATGGCGCTTTCAACTTGAGGTTCATTGATTCAACTTCATCGCGAAGCATCACGACCTTATCGGTATTATCCATATCGGATGACAACACAGCTGCCATAAAATATGCCGGGTAGTGTGCTTTCAGCCACGCCGTTTGATAAGCAATCAATGCATAGGCGGCCGAATGTGATTTATTAAAACCGTAGCCAGCGAATTTTTCCATTAAATCGAAGATACCCTTTGCAACCCTTGCTTCTACTCCATTTTTAATTGCACCCTCTGTGAATATTGTCCTTTGCTTGGCCATCTCTTCAGGTTTTTTCTTACCCATGGCCCTACGCAGTAAATCTGCAGCACCTAATGTGTAACCAGCCAGCTCCTGCGCAATCTGCATCACCTGTTCCTGGTACAGGATAACTCCGTTTGTCGGCTTCAATATATGTTCAAGCCTGGGATGGGGATATTTGATAGCCTTACCATGTTTACAATCAATATAATCATCCACCATTCCTGATTGCAGAGGTCCAGGCCTGAACAGGGCGACCAGAGCAATCAAATCATCAAAACCATCTGGCTGCAAACGCTTGATTAATTTTTTCATGCCATCTGACTCAAGCTGAAAAATCGCCGTTGTCTCGTTTCTACGAATCAGTTCATAGGTCTTTACATCATCCAGCGGGATATGATTGATATCAATTGGAGACTTTCCTTCTTCCTTTCTAATACGATTAATATCCAGTATTGCCCAGTCTATAATCGTCAGTGTCCTTAAACCCAGAAAGTCGAATTTGACCAGACCAATGGCTTCAACATCTCCCATATCAAATTGTGATACAGGTGAATTCGAACCTTGCTCACAGTAAAGTGGCATAAAATTTGTTAATGGTTCCGGTGAAATCACAATCCCACCTGCATGTCGCCCTGCATTTCGTGATATCCCTTCAAGCTTCTGCGCAAGATCGATCAAGGTACTGACTTCATCTTCATTTTTGTAACGTTTCTTTAGCTCCGCCTCTTCTTTCAAGGCACGATCCAGTGTCATGTTCAGATCGAAAGGGATCAACTTTGCAATTTGATCTACAAAACCATAAGGATAACCCAGTACACGGCCGACATCCCTGACTACTGCTTTGGCAGCCATACTACCGTAGGTAATAATCTGTGAGACACGATCACGACCATATTGACGTGCAACATAGTCAATAACTTCATCCCGTCTTTCCATGCAGAAGTCGATGTCAAAGTCTGGTAGAGATACACGCTCTGGATTCAGAAACCGTTCAAATAGCAGGTCATATTGAAGAGGGTCGAGTTCGGTAATACCAAGGACATATGCAACCAGCGATCCTGCACCAGAACCACGACCTGGGCCTACCGGGATAGCATTATCTTTTGCCCACTGAATAAAATCTGCCACGATCAGAAAGTAGCCGGAAAAACCCATGGCTATGATGACATCCAGTTCCAACTCCAGCCTTTCCTGATAAGCTCCCTGAATTTCATGAAGATCTTCATCATCATCAATCACCAGTCGCTGTCCCAGACCCTCCTTAGCCTGATGAATCAGCCATTCATTCTGATTAAATCCATCCGGAACCGGAAAATCAGGTAAATAATTTTCACCCAAGGTTAATTCAAGATTACAACGTTTGGCGATCTCAATTGTGTTTTCAATGGCTTCCGGTATATCGGAAAACAATTCAATCATCTCGTCACTTGAACGAAAATATTGCTCGGATTTATACTGGTGTGGTCGCCTGGAATCCCCCAGGGTATAACCTTGATGTATACAGACACGGGCTTCATGTGCCTCAAATTCATCTTCTTGCAGGAACCTGACATTATTCGTCGCAACGACAGGCGTGTTTAACTCGGTCGCTAACTCAACAGCAGAATAGATATAATCATTTTCCCCTGGATGGTTGGTTCTTTGCAGTTCCAGGTAAAACCTGTCCGGGAACATCATTTGCCAACCACTCAGAAGGTCTTTGGCATGATTATAATTTCCCGCAAGTAGTGCCTGACCAATATCGCCCTGTTGTGCGCAGGAAAGTGCAATCAATCCTTCGGCATAGTCTTTTATCCACTCCTTCTGAACAAATGCAACACCTTGATATTGTCCTTCCTGATAACTACGTGTTATTAGAAAGTTTAAATTTTTATAGCCTGTATAATCCTGGCACAACAAAAGCAGTCTGCTGGACTCTTTATGATTATCTTTTTCGTTTATTCGAAGCTCGACACCAATAATCGGCTTAACACCTGACTTATGAGCAGCACGGTAGAATTTTAAAGCTGAAAAAAGGTTACCTTGCTCTGTAAGTGCAGCAGCTGGCATCTCATCTTCAGCAATTTTCCCGGCAAGCGCATTTATTCTTATCAGGCCATCTTCAAGTGAATACTCGGAATGAACATGCAAATGTACGAAACTATCTTTCACCAAAGACCTCAAATCTGATTCTAATTATTCCAGCAACTGTTTTACCGGAGCAAAACTTCTTCTATGTATCGATGAAACACCCAGTTCTTTTAGTGCATTTATATGCATTTTTGTCGGGTAACCCTTATGTTGTGAAAAGCCATAGCCCGGATATTGACTATCCAGTGCTATCATTTCACTGTCTCTGGCTACTTTGGCAATAATTGAAGCTGCCGATATCGCCGGGATTTTACTATCACCTTTAATAATGGCTTCCACTTTATAAATAATATCCGGGCTGTGCTGCCCATCAACCAGTACCAGTTCTGGTTTAATAGACAGAGATTCAATCGCTCTTTTCATGGCCAGCAAACTCGCCTGGAGTATGTTGAGTGAATCAATTTCATCATGCTCAGCCCGACCAATCGCCCAGGCCAATGCCTTCTCCCGTATCTCTATTGCCAGAATATTACGTTTTTTCTCACTGATCTTCTTTGAATCCATTAGACCATGTATAGGATCCTGTCGATTCAGAATAACAGCAGCAGCAATGACTGGACCAGCCAGCGGGCCTCTACCTACCTCATCGACGCCAGCCATTATCTCTTCATTGATAGAGTCATAATTATTCATATATTCTGGCACTCTTTCAGCTAGGGAACCTTTGATATTAATGATGCAATTGCATCGACGGCCGAGTGTTTTTTTTGCTGAATAATACCTTGATGTATCACCTCAAATTCAGAGATCAATTTATCGACTGCAGGCTTGTTATTTAACCAGGTTGATAATTCAGTGCTGAGTTTTTCAGGCGTACAATCATATTGCAAATATTCCGGCACAAGTAATTTGCCCGCCAGTAAATTAGGTAAAGCAGCATAGGGTGTGTGAATTAATCTGCTGGCTATCTGATAGCTAAACCATGAAAGTCGATATGCAACCACCATGGGCTTCTTTAATAGCATGGCCTCCAGGGTGATGGTTCCAGAGGCCAACAATAACAGGTCGCTCGCTTCCAATACACGCCTGGAGTCACCGGTAAATATTGAGATTGGTAATTCAGGGCATATTGTATTGATTGATTGTGTGAATATTTCCCTGGCATTTTCATCAACAAGATTCGTCACAAAATAGAGATTTTCATGTCGCTGCTTAAGCCTCAGCGCTGTTTCCAGAAATATTGCCGCATGATGTTTTAGCTCGCTCCGGCGACTACCCGGCATCAATGCAATAATAGTTTTATCATCGGGTAAGCCTAGTGTTTCCCTTGCACTTTTATTATCGAGCACGTTGTTAAACTGGCTTGCAAGTGGGTGACCAACAAACCGGGCTGTTATATTGTTTTTATCGTAATAAGCCAGTTCAAACGGAAACAGTACAAGCATGAGGTCAACTGCGCGTGATATTTTTTTTATTCTATATTCTCTCCACGCCCAGACTGAAGGACTGACATAGTGTACCGTTTTGATTCCCTTACTACGTAATTTTTCTTCCAGGGTCAGATTAAATTCAGGGGCATCGATGCCGATAAATACATCAGGGGGAGTCTCAATAAAATAGTTTGCTAATTTCTTACGGATGCTAAGCAGTTCAATTAATCTTGGAATGATTTCAAAAATACCCATCACTGACAGTCTTTCCATATCGAAAAGACTCTGGCATCCATTTTCTTTAAGGTACTTACCTCCAATACCCACAACTTCAATATCAGAATATTTCTCTTTCAACTCCTGTATCAATTTCGCACCAAGAAGATCTCCCGATGCCTCGCCCACAACTATGCCTATTCGAAGCATGATAAATCTTCCGGAATACTATCGGGAAATAGAGCTGTTTGGAGATAGAGCCAGACCAGGTTAGCGTATAATCCCACGGCTGGATTTTTCTATAAAGTCAGAAAATTCTCTAACGACTTCTGATTGTGATGCAAGGTCTTCAAGTCCTGCAAGGGCCTGTTTTGTGGTAAGTCCGTTGCGGTAAACGATTTTGTATACCTTACGCAAGGTATCTATCGTCTCCCTGGTATATCCATGACGCTTCAATCCCTCACGATTGAGACCAATTGGCTTGGCTCTATCGCCCGCGACCATCAGGAAAGGTGGCACATCCTTACCTACCATGGATAATCCTGCTGTAAAACAATGTTTCCCTATATGGCAGAACTGGTGTATCGCAGTAAATCCTCCGAGAATCACGTAATCATCGATAGTTATATGTCCCGCTAATGTAGCGTTATTTGAAAATATAGTACTATTACCGACAATACAGTCATGGGCAATGTGAACATATGCCATAATCCAGTTATCGTTTCCAATAACCGTTTTACCACCACCCCCTTCTGATCCTCTATTTATTGAACAAAATTCCCGAATGAGATTCCCGTCACCTATCTCAAGGGTTGATTGCTCATTACCACCATATTTTTTATCCTGTGGATCTTCACCGATTGAAGAAAATTGATAAATCCTGTTCGATCGACCAATTTTTGTGGGTCCCTTAATGACAACATGGGGGCCTATCCAGCTATCATCACCAATGACTACATCTGGGCCAATGACTGAATAGGGTCCAATTTCAACATTTGTTCCAATGACCGCACCAGGGTCGATGGCTGCTCGCTCATCAATCAATGTCATACATCCGCTACAGTGGTCAATAGTTCAGCTGAAGCGACGATTTTGTCATCTACACTTGCAGTCGCCGAAAATCTCCAAATGCCTTTTCTTAACTTGATAAATTTGATATCAAGCATTATTTGATCCCCCGGATGCACCGTTTTCTTAAACCGCGCCTTATCCACGCCGACCAGATAATATATTGCTCCTGTATCCGGCTTCTCTTCCATTGAAATACAACCTAAGAGTGCTGCAGCCTGTGCCATCGCTTCTATAATCAATACGCCAGGAAAAATAGGTATATCTGGGAAATGCCCCTGAAAACAGGGTTCATTATAGGTCACATTTTTTAT
>Ga0164315_10001105_pt1 | contig 20090 bp, 28 predicted proteins | sample GuaBasSedimGuay6_FD_113737 | JGI IMG/M metagenome (GOLD analysis project Ga0164315, IMG submission 113737) | Subseafloor sediment microbial communities from Guaymas Basin, Gulf of California, Mexico - Guay6, Core 4569-2, 0-3 cm | ecosystem: Environmental > Aquatic > Marine > Hydrothermal vents... | reverse complement strand
TAACGCCCACCCAAAACTTTCTTCCCTAGAAAAACTAACGTAAGTATTGCATTTCAGATACAAATAGTATAGTTTTTCTTGAGATATACCGTACACCAAAATAATTTTAGGGTGATTCTTTAAGTAACTACTTATGTTTTTCTCACCTAGAGTAGAACACCATATTAAAGGATGAGGTAAAGAGTCTGCTATTTCTTCAATAACATCATAACCTTTTGAGACTTTTTCTCCGTCGGGGTAATTTCTTATATCTTTATACGGGTTAAATACTGTTAAATAAAAGTTATCAGGAAGACCTTCTATAGGGCATACGTGCGTGACAGGCAGAGTTATAGCCGGAGGTAATAGAATACCTTTAGATTTAGTGTCAAAGTATTTATAGTTATCTGGTGATTGACACCACACATAATCAAACCTATCCTCTATGTCATAGATATAGTTTCCGTTAGGGCATACTAGTTGCTGCGTACTATTTAGTATGTTACCTAAGTATACAGGTTTGCGGGAGGCCAAATAAATGTATAAATCATACTCCTTGCCGCTACAATAGGCTTCATAATTTTTAGATGAGGGATCAGTAATGTGTACCGTGGTATTTAAGGTATCAGGTACAGCTAGGGAAGAGGCAGCGAATATATCCAAATGGGCCCAGTTATTGATAGCTGATATTGTTGTGTGTATAGTTCTTGCCACACCCCCACCTAAGGAGTACCGTTGTGTAGATAGAGCTATCTGTTTAAGAGGTGTTTCCATTATTCTCCTTTTTCTTTAGGTATTTCGATACGCCAACAAGGGTCAGCTACGCTAGGTGCAAAAAGTTTAGCTTCTTTGGCTGTCATTGGAATATAAATGTAACTCCAATCTGTCAGTTCAAGTACCTTACGTTTTTTAGACCCAACAATTACTGCTTCCATAGCTGTCTCCTTAATTTCAGGTTGCCAGTTCCGTAAAATATAAACATTATCAACGTTATCGTCACCCGGCCTTCCTATCAGGGCTTTTAGCGGTTCCGTACCACAAAGCCACACAGGTACATTTTTAATACCCTGTTCTGTAAGTCTTCGAGATATACAGGTTATACAAAGTAACCCACATCCCTTAGGTCTAATCATATTCCATACCTTGTCGGGTATTATTGCCTCTATCCAACCTGAACCACCGTAATCGAGACCGCAATCATAACACTTCTGCTACAACTCTACGTTTCTTAGCCATTATTTCTCCTTTATGTGCTGTGTACCTTAGGGCTTTCCACCTTATTCGTCGGGTTTGGTTAGTTTAAGACCCTAACAGGTTCGTAAGACTCTTCGCCTTTTGGTGGCCACCGAACTATTGCTAACTAGGCTTGACCGGCATGGGGATATAGCCTGAAAGCTCATTATTTTTACGGTGCACAGCAGTGATACAAAATCATTCATGCCATTTAGTTGTTACATAGTCTTTTAACATAAACAATATAAAAATGCCTATACATATTCCCAGACTTACTACAACAGTTCCCTCTTTAACGGTTTTGTCAAACACCAATCCTAGAAGACAATCAAAACCTAGTACAAGTTGTAACTAAAGTAGCTGTAATCGAGGAAATCATTACAACTATGGCTATGGATTCATTCCAATCCCAAAGTTTGTGAAGAGCTTCCCTCAATCGTTTCATTTTAGCCTCCTGTTACTTATCTATTAACGTTATTGTAGCTTCCCAGATACCCCCATCCATATTTTTAAATTGTATACCGTAAACTCTGTCATTAATGGTGACTTGTTCCTGACTCAACATCCATTCCCTGCGTATCTGGGAATTTACATAAATACTTGCACTAAGAAGGTTTTCTATCTTTTGAAAATAAATTTTCAGGTCATTGACCGTTTTAATGGTAGAATATTCATACATATCTTTACCTCTTGATAGGCCCCTTTAAATCACCTAAGAGAAGCTATATAATATTATTTAACGTTTTTTTGGATAAGTTTAGTAACTGCCTCCTCCTCTACACCTGTCTATGCTTTTAATACAAATGAAACCTTAACCGCTTTCGCTCCACTTTTTCATTAGATAACGAATACATATACCCATTCCAACTAATAATATAAAACCGTATGCTAAAAGGGAATAAAACAAAAATTCCCCTGCCCCTTCAGGCTTAATCATACGTGTAAGCCAATAACCTGTTATATATACAGGTAACATAATGCCGGCTCCTATAAACAAACTAGTCGCCATAGCAATTAAAGCGTGTACAGGGTTACTCTATATCATACTTGATTAGCTGTACCGTTGTTCGTAATCGCCCCATTTTTCTCTCCTATTTTATTTTTGTTTTTATATTTTATTACCATTATCAAAATGATAGAATCTAAAACAATACAAATGCTATTTGTAATTATTAGACTTGTGCTTTTGTTTATTATACCATAGACAAGCCACCAAGCAAGTCCATGTATCAAAACGATCCATAGTGTTATGGATATATCTCCACCTGTTTCTCGTCTCCATATTCGATATATTTGTGGGAATCTACCACAAGCCATTGAGATTCCCACAATAATCATCCATAGTTCCATTATTACCCCCCTACCTATTTTACTACGAAGGACTTGCCTCTGTATGTGACAAAACGGCTAGCCCGAAGTCGTCCTCTTCTACAACGTCTAGTGTATCCTTATTAGATCCACATCTGTCACAATATTTTCTTCCGGCCTCGTTAACCACAGGGAAACCTGATATGTTTAAAACTTTTCTGCAATAATAACAAACGTATTTAATAGACATGGTGCTCTCCTTTACCCGTTGATGTGGCAATAACCGAGATCAATCAATGTCGAAGTTTCTGGCGCCGCACTTGGGGCAAATAGCAAGTAGCTTATGCTTCTTCCATGCTTTAAATGTCCCCCATTCCATTGTAGTAAACTGTTGATAGAGTCTGCTAATCTCGAACAACAACATTCTCCAGGAATGAATTTTAGGTGTTTTGAACCCATAGTCATTTGCAAACTCCCAGTCATAGTTGATATATCTGGGTTTACTATAGGTCAGAATACAATCAATCAATGATGAAATAGGATTGTAACCGAGTGCCTTATGTCTCCAAAACTTCCAGGCCCATTTCCAATCCCAAAAATCATCTTGACTCCAGTCACATGAATGACAATGTAAATAAGCCATATATCCTCCTTTAATCTAAAACAACAACATTCTCTAGGAATGAATTTTATGGTTTAATTCTTCCTGCGAACCAGCCTTACCAATCTAGTTCTTCAGCGTAATTTAATAGTTTAACTATATTACTTTCTCTCCTTCTTTTACTACACTGGTCAGGACAGGAACAGACCTCCAGATACTTAGTATTAAGTTCAGCACCAGCCTTACCAAAATCAGTGCATTCTTGCGCATCCTTTTCTGTATCTGAAGGGGACATAGCCTCTATTAAACCAGTCTCTATATCTACCCTAAACCATTTATCTTTCCCAACTACACTCATTTCTATGGTATCATCTCTCATACATATAGCTAATTGATTTCCCTCTGCTGTCTCCAATATAGTATTACTATAAATTTCTTTTAACAGCAGGCATGTATCTTCTCCAGCTTTACCGGTTGTTACTTTCATAACTGACCTCCTTAAAATCTTTTGGCCTTTTTCCGTTAAGAACCCTTTATAATTGTTTACCTAGTTTATCTAAGACGGATTTACTTTTGTGTATTTTAATCGGCTGTTGTAGGTTCAAATAAGTATGCCGTTTGATAAAGAAGTGAAATTTTGTCTATGACTAGAGTTTCATGGTCTGGTGCTTCTATCTCACCTTTCACAAGTATACCAGTATTACAAGTTATCATCTGGCCTTTTGTCAGATAGTGACGTGTTCCGAAAAGTTGTACCCGTTCCCGAAACTTCCCTTTTCCTATTGAATCCACATCATTTAAGGTTGAGGGATGAAAAGCGAAATTCGCTTCTTCCCAATCTTGTATAGGATACTGTATCGCAAATATATCCCCTTGTCTTTGGACCTTTATATTTTTCTTTTCAGCAAACCTTACTTGTTCGGGTTTGATTACTTCGTAGAAGTTTATAGGAGACCCTTTCCAAATATCTGTCCATTTATGGGGGTAGACCATATCATTCATTCTGACTAAAAACGGAAGTTCATCTGTACCACCAAACCAGCATTTATGTGGCGATTGTGAACCACGGCTATGTTTTTCTGGTATGTCTTTTATCGTCAGAAATTGGTCAAAGGATGGAGTTAATTGATATAAGCTATAACCCGTATTAGGAATAGTTATAACGTCCTTGTGTCTCTTAGGCTCCTCAGTATCAGTATACTCCAAAAACGCTAGCCCTGCTTTATTTGGAATAATGGTATCCTGATAAAATACTTTCATAACTATCCTCCAATCTCTTTACTAATTATCCCTTCGATTGCGTTAGATTTTTCTAGTTTCATAATTGCTTGGGCTAGATCCTCAATAGATTCTAGGCTAAGTATGAGGCGTTCTTTACGGGCCCAAGCTAGAATTAAATCCTTTAGCACAGTTTCCCTATTTTCTTGGGCTGTTTTAGATTTTTCTAGCTCTTCTTTACACAAGATTTTAATATCGCAACCCTTACACACGATAAGGGCATCATAACTCTCTCCAAACTTTCCGCCTGCGTCACAAAACTTTTCCGCTTCTTCTGCACACGCCTCATAACAAGCGCAGCTACGACAGTCTCCTAAATCATCTATATCTACACCAAACTTACCGTCTCCCGGGCATATATATACAAAGGTCCGTCCCATTTTTTTTGCTCCTTTCCTTTCAAAGTAAGATTAACGTATCACCTTAGATTAAGATGTATCAATAACAAAATCATCAGGACACTGCAGGATATCGTCCTCGTCCTCAAGAAAATTACAGTAATAGTAACCGTTACAAGTCAGGCATTTTTTACACTGTATTCTAGGCAATCCTGTACTAGTACGATCCATTTCAGTAACCTTGCCACATCTAGGGCAGTAATTTCTCTCAAACATAGCAGTAATCTGTCGTCGGGTTATTTCCATAACACATTTCCTCCTGTTCCCCTATCAACTCGACTTGTTTATAACATATTTTTCTAACCAGCGTCTATTAAGAATATCCAGTTTAATTTTGTCTTTATTTTTAGAATACCACTCCCTGATATCGTTTTTACCTGTAATAGCCCTACCTGCACCTATCCAATCACAACCCATTTCTTTGAGATAGCTGATAGGAATAGAAATCTTTTTTACAGGTCCATCATCTTCTTGTAATAACCAATATTGCCAATGATGCGGGTTTCTATGGATGTGTAAGAGCCACGCCTCGTCAAAACGCTGTTTTATCGACTCTTTGAATAGATGGGGATATTTTGTAGTTATTCCAGACCTGTATTTAGGGTAGCCACCATAGAAGTAGCGGGCGTAAGGTATAAATTCACTAGGGCGGAATTTACTAAGATCGTGCATAATTCCTCGCCAAATAATTCTGTGTTTACGGCAGGCAATAAAAACAAACCATTTATGTCGCACAATGTACTTAAGGTATTTCCAATACATAATATATCCTCCTTTAAGCTGTACTCCTATCTAATTCCAACTCGCTACCTTAGCTGCAAGATGTTTTGGTATCTCGGTGATCTCTGAATCTTCGAGGTCCAAATCACCCCCAATCTGCAGACCTTCAGGGAACTCTGTAATCTCTGTACCTTGAAGGCCTAAACCGCCTCCAACCTTCAAATCTTTCGGGAGCTCTGTGACTTTTGAATCTCCGATATATAAATTACCCCCGACCTTCAAACCTTTAGGTAGTTTCGTAATCTTTGTCCCCGTGAGATATAAGCTACCTCCAACATCCAAGCCCTCGGGGAGCTCTGTGATCTCTGTACCTTCGAGGTTTAAACTACCCCCAACCTTCAAACCTTCGGGGAGCATAGTAATTTTTGAGCTTCCTAAGTCTAAATCACCTCCGACCGTTAAATCTTCTGGGAGTTCTGTGATTTTTAAACCTCCGAGGTCTAGGTTACCTATAACCTCAACCTCCTCGGAGTTGTCAGTAAATACAATCCCTTGGTCCTCAAGCAGTTGTAACGCAAACTTCTCTTTTGGGGTACTCATTTCTATTCTCCTTTGAATTTAAAGGTTACTTCAATAAATAGATTAAGTTGCACTCCCTTGTACCCTCAATTTCGCTAACTCCTCAACATATCCATAAATATGCAACCCCTTACTGCTACATACCATAGGTCCCAAATCTACTTCTAATAAATCAGCTATGTATTTCTGCAACACTGCTATACCTGCAAGATTAGCAGGAAAGCCTCCCCATAAATCCCAAGACCTAAAGTATGGATAGAAGATTAAGGTGTTGTCCTTTACCCTCATATCAATGTGTCTCAAACAGGGGGGATCAGTTAACTCGTGGTCTTCTGGTCTTGCTACTTGTAGTATAGCTTGGTTGGTCCCAGGTGTTTCTCTTAGTAAATTTACCATAGCGCCATGTACTTGAGGAACAATCCTGGAGCCGTAAGTATAATCTTCTCCGGGTTGGGTTTCTTCAGACATCAGATAGGGGAGATATTGTTCTACGTAACCGTTAACCACGGGGTTGGGTATACCTAAATGATATGGAATATCAGGTAACATTAAATCATAGGGTGTAGCGTAAGGATATTTTATATGTACAGTAATCCACTCAAATTCTAATCGTGTTTGACCTACGTAAGATCCCTGTTGAACCTCATACTTGAATCCTACGTCCAATATTTTTGAGATACACTGAAACCACGCATCAGGAATATCCCGTGCTTCGACAGTAGATATTTGCAAAGTAACCTCCTTGGCTTTCTTTATCTACAACAGATAAAGTTGTTCGATTAGTTTTGGATTCGTAATAATTGTTGATCCGATACCAATTTTGCTACAACCTAAATCTTTGTGTAGATGTTGAATGTCTTCAAAGCTATTAAAAGAACAACCTGCAATGTTATAACGTTTACTATACTTTTTAATAAAATTCCAGTTTTTCTCTTTAGCTGCTAAACCTGAGCCCCCACCGTATTTCATAGGTACAGAATTTAATCGTATTCCTGAAATTTTATCAAGATCATAATCTTCTGGGTTCTGTGCGTAATTCAATTTTAAGTATAGAGGGTGTGCAACACTGTCAGGTATTCTTTGGTTTTTAAAGGATTTAACATTAGGGCATGAATAGTTTAATTCGATTGCCGCTATTTTAACAGGTTGTAATCTATGTACCATTGTTTGTATTTCAGAGTCAGAGCCTGCAATAGATACAGTAGCTTGAGGATTATAGATTCCATATTGCATTATCCAACCAGTTAAACCTATGTTATGCAAAGCTACTTTGTTGTATACCGACTTACCTAGTCTAATAACAGCCCAAGGATAACCTCGATTAGGTAGGATAGTTAGGGTTTTAGTAACAAAAGGCAAATCAGGGAAGCTATAGAATCGGTGAAAAAATCTACAATACTTTGAATCTTTTGTACGACCGTAACCCATCGATCCTGCAGAATAAAAGAAGTCTATAGTGCTTTCTTTCATAGCATTATCCCTAATTTACCTTTAATGCTTGCCAAAAGTTTTAGAAAGACACCTTGATTTTATTGGCTCTCTCTCTTAGCAGCGCCGCATACTTGTTCAGATACTCAGCTAGTTGGGTACCGTGCTGTAAGATAAACTTTTCGTATTTCCTAGCTAACGCACAGGAACAACCATAAACAATAGATATCCCCGATATCTCCATAGTACCTATACTATGGTCTACTCTGATATATTTATCAGGATTAACTTTGGCTTTTCGATGTAGTTCCTTTAGTTCCTCGGCATAAGCCCAACCCTCATGATCGTTAAAGTAGGTAATTCCGCATTCGCAAGTATGAACACTATTCCTACAGCGTGAATCAAAAACTACACTAAATAGTTCCGAACATTGCTCTTTATCCATTCCGCATCTCCTTTTAAAAGACTTCTACAAACCCTTCGTTTTCTGTATTGTCTAACTTCCAAACAAAGGTTCTACTAGTTTTTCCTGAGACCTCTAACGTGAACAGCGCCCTCCTTACTGCTAGGTTTTCGGTTATTTTATTGAAATAGTCAATGATGGCTTGTTCATCATCATAATCCCGAAGACCTCCAAATATCAATACAATATGTCTTGCGACAGATTCGTTATCAAGTTCTTTCCCCAACTCAATATGCAAACTACCCTCAGTCCCACAAGGAATTATGCAATTATCCCAGACACTATCGTCCTCTTCCTCAGGAGAACAATAAACACCAAAATCAGGTTTTAGTATCGGCTTGCTATCGTGGTTATCAAACCTTATAGTTCCTAAAACATGCGTCCATACGCTCATGTTAAATCTCCTTTTTTTCGAGAAAAAGCTCTCTCAGGAACACGTTTTCCCGCACCTTCATAACCTCTTGTTATCACAGTGGTTTCCCTACCCCTCTGTTTTTGACGTGTATTTCTACGGGAACTCGAAAATCACACCAAAACGTCACGGTACACGAAGCCTCAGGTAGCTTAAAACCAGCCTTTTAGGTGTGATTTTCAGAATCCTAGTGACGAGAGGCGTTTTAGCACTTAAGGTAGAAGAAATCTGGATTACCTTTGGTCAAAAGTCTATTAAATCTTTTTCAGAAGTCACAAAGAGCCGATCCGCCATGTACATATATGACCTCACGTCATAGTGAATCCACGTAGGTGCAATAGAACCGGGTTCTAAAGATTTTCTTCCCTTAGCCAACCAACCTATCTGAGCGTTAGATTTTTCTACTAACAACCCGCGGGCCTCTTCGTATAGTGCTTTTCTCTCTTTGCCCTTTGTTGTACGGTCTACTAAAGATAAATTACTGTCAATAGCTTTCCCAAAGTGGTTGGTAGTTTTTCTCTTAGTTTGCCTGTTTCTGGTACTACACCTATACCCAGAGGAAATAGATAAGGCCCCAAAACGAGAAGCCTTAAAGTAGTGGGTGGCCGCTTTAACAGCCCACAAAACCATTATATGAATCCCAGGATATTCGTATTGGTAATACTTCTCTACTTTGGGATATTTATCTCTGTATTCCCCCCAGCCATGGTTGTTTCCAAAACCGTCACATACACCACAAGGGCATCTAAGATTATCCCAGGATAGAGGATAGCGACCAGCAAAATCATGTAAGGAAGTTATAGTTTTTGGCCCCGCTATCCCGTCAGGTTGTATTATGTGCATAAAATCTCTTTGAAATGCAACAACCTGTAATTCTGTCCCTGGGCCAAATATACCGTCGGGGACAGTCCCACGAAATCCGGCTAAAACCATCTGAAGATGCTGTACTTTATCTCCGGCCATACCCTTCTTTAAAGTAGTGTTTATAGATTCCATATCTTTCCTCCTAAAATACAGCTTTTATTGATAGCGATTATTTCCAGTCCTCTATAGTAATATCCTCCTCTTTTTTTTCAGGTACTTGCTTTTTACTCACCATTAGTTTTTCGTAATGTTTAAGGGTACGAGAAACTCCGTCCGGGGAAAATTTCTCTAAAGCGTAATAATGTAAGAGTTCCTCTGGATCTAGGGGATTTACATAGGTTATCATAATAGCGTATTTCCCTGCCATCCGTGCCGCCCGTATCTTCCTATCTGTTTCTTTTTCTAATGCATTAGGGGGTACCTTGTACTTTAATTCTTTCGGGACCTTAATAGGCATGTCGTCGTTTAATCTGACATCGCTTTTAATCAGAACCTCACCTTCTATTTCAGGTCCTTCATTATTAGAAGGTAGAGTCATAGACCCAGGAACTGAGAGCATTTTACCCGAAAACAAGCTCAATGGGTCTAAAGGACTTTCCGAATTTACTCCTTTAGGAACTACAGCTTCGGGGGCAACTACAAGAGGTACAGGAGAGTGTTTTTTCTCGCTGTTATCTCCTCTTACAAAGACGTCCTCACTAATGAATCTTTTAGGCGGGGGCGACGGCAGTGGCGGTAGCTCTTTCTCTTTCTTTTCTGTTTTGTCCTCTTCGTTCATATTTTCCTCCACAAAAAAGTAGAGGGCCTCAACTAGATGGGCCCTCTTATTGTATAAATTTACAGATGATTCTTAATTACCTCATTTGCCTATGGGGTCAATCGTTCCTACGACCATCACATCGTTTTCCTGACTATCCTCCTCGTCTGCCTCCTCGATTAGGCTTCTTGTGTCCTTCCCACCAAGGTCCTCTTCAGGACCGTTAGTACCGTCAGTATGGGTAAGGGCGGGATATACATCCTTTCCATTAGGTTCGTCGTATTCTTCTTCTTCTGCGTCCATCAACATACTTACAGAATGGTTTATAATGTCACTAATACAGGGGGCTGTATCAACAAATTCTTTGATAGCAACGTCATCCCCTTCCTGTAAGAAATTAATAAGCTGAACTGCGGCCTGCTCTATAGGAAAGGCCCTTTTCCAAGAAAATACGTGAATCGGGCATCCGGGATAGGAAGGGGAACAATCCTTAGGTTCTTTCTTTATCCAAGGTATCCAGTAGCCGCATATCACGCATTTTACCTTCGGTATGGTTATCTCGAAGTTGTCTTCGCTCTCGTCTTCCTCTTCCACTTCCATTATTTCTCTCTCTTCCATTACTCTTGTCTCCTTTTCTTTGTTTTGGGGTTCTTCTCGCCTTGTTGCTTTTAAACGCCGCATTCCACTCTCCTTTATAACAGTTTCGACTGACATTTTACAATCTCCTTTAGTGGGTTTTTCTTCATCCTCTATTAACAAAAGGTCGCTCTCGTTATTACTATCCACCTCCATTTTATTCTGTAAAGCTGTTTTCACCGAATAACCTGAAAAGTTTTCCACGTGCTCCATTAATTGCACAGGATCCGTTCCGTCGTAAAAGGATTTCCAGCTTCGTTTACTTTTTATTATTTCTTGAGATTTTAAGTAGTCAATGAAAGTATCGTCTTGATTCCCTAACAATATTTCTATGGCCACTTTTAACTCTCCATCTACTTCTCTAAGTAAACGTAAGGCAGTATCCTTTAATTGACCTTTTATAAGCGTATCCTCAGTAGACTTGGTGTCACTAACAACGCTCCCAAGATAATTCTGTAAGTCGTCTCCTCCCATTACATTAATTAACCCTTGACGCCTAGAATGATGAGACATTATCCCATTTAATCTATTGGTTAACGAACGGGAACACAAATTCAACAACTTTTTTGTCGGTAGATAGTCATAGCGCCTAACCAAGTACACTATAGACGATAATATCTCCGACTCTAAATCCTCTTTTGTTATACCAAAGTAATAACCTAAAAATCTTCCTCTGTTTATTTTTGAAGATACGTTTCCTGATTTTGTTAGATTGTTGAATATACCCATAACTACCTTTGAGTAGTGGCTCTTTTCTGAACTCTTGGGGATTATATGGGTAACATTTTTGAGAAAAGCTTGAAAGGCTTTCTCATCCGTATGCGAAAAGTTTCTGTTTATGAACCTAATCTCTCTTTTCGTTATACCAAATAACTGAGAACTCTTTCGCAAAGAGTGGGTATACAAGCATTGCCCTGATTTAGTGCACCTCCTTCCTGCATAATTAACACACCAATCACATCTCTCTATAAACAAAGTAGCTATGGCTTTCCATAACCTAAGAGAATAGGATGTGGTCTTAATGTAAGACCTAACCTCTTTCCAATATTCAAACACCTCCTTTCCTTGTAGTTTTAACTGTTTAGTTACATCTCCTTTTGTTTTTATATTTAACAACCATCTGTAAACGTCCATAGCGGAATTACGAGGAAAACAATCAATTACTAACGGGTAGTCCTTATGCTCTACATCCAACTTTTTAGAAGTATTTGGATAACTCACTAGCTATATCTCCTAATTTAGTTGTTGTATTGATTTTGATACCTTTTAGCTTAAAAAGTATTTTAAGCCGCCTCTTCCCTAAACGTTGTATAATCTTTAATACGATACGTTTTTTTACATTAAAACTATCCTCCCTACTTACCTTAATCTCCATAGCATCCCATATTCGTAGCAGAAGAGTATTATTGGACGTAACGAAGTCTTCCTTGGAAATAGTAATACTAGTAGAAGGGCGTTTACCTACACCTTTATTAATAAACGCAACACCTAGAGCGGTGTCCCCTTCTCTGGGAAAAGAAACTAAATGAACTTTAGAACGCAGTTCTTTTCCTTCCCACTTAAACTTAAAAAATGCTGATGTACCTAGAGACAGACCTTTAGGTCTTAATCTTAACTCCGCATCCAGAAGAGACATAAGCATCATAATTTGAGATTTTCGCATAGTAGAGAACCGCAAAGCCTCGTCCATAAGATAACCTGATATCTTACTAACGTCTAACATGGCCTGAGAACAAGCAGGCGTCATTTTAGTAAGCATCTTAATTTGTGCTTTTTTCGGGCATGTTTTAAGTTTATGCTTTTTACACAAACCACAATACAAAGTGCACCTCCTTAAGTTTTAAACACAATGTCTTCTACAAAGAGTTATAGAACTTAATAGCTATGTCTAAGTCCACTATAGAATGGACTTGCTTACCATAATGTTCCACGGTATACAAAATTTCTCCTTTCTTAAGGTAAATAATCATGTTTAAAGACTTATGTTCTCCGCTTCCGTAGGCACCCGCAAGATTTGTCTCATACACATCACTTAACCCCTCTTTTTTGATAGGATCCGCTTTTCTACTAGGCAATTTTGCTGTTTCCATTGTAACCTCCTTTAAAGTTTTCCCCGTTTGGTCTCCTTTTGCAGAATACCTATAATGTAATTAGATATACTAACAGAGTTATCCTTAGCTGCCTGTTTTACTTGAACGTATAACGTATCAGGTATACTGACATTAACCTTATAGAAAGAGGCATGAGGGAGATTCTCAGATAATCGAAGTATCTCTACCACTTTTGCTAATCGAGGTCCTATCTCTTTCTTTTCAGCAATATGATCTAAAGCTATTTCGGTTCTTTTGGCAAACAGATGAGCCATACTATGGCAACCAACGCACAGTGAAAGTGTGGGTCCTTTCTTACCTCCTTTTGACTGTGGTATTATATGATGAGTTTCTTTTAAGTCGGCAACTGCCTTACAAACATAACATTGTCTCTTTTCGTCCATAAGTCCCACTATTTTGCTCCTAATATAGCCCAAGATTTTGTAGCAGGGATCAGCTTTCCCATTCTAAACTCAGAACAAGGCGAACATAAAATAGAGTAAGGCAAAATAAGATAGTAACAATGATCTCCTGTAGCAAAATACGTGGAGGTTACGATTGCCATTCCTGGTATTTTCTCTTCGACCCATGTAGCTAACTGATCTACTCTTACAAGCTTTTTCTGTATGCGTTTATTTCGATTAATTTCCCACTGTTTCATTCCCTCTTCATTCTTTTTGTGTTTACGTTTTGAAGCCCGAGAAAATGGAAGAAGATGATAATCCTTTCTTATCCCTAAAAGTAAGGCTTGTTCTACCACTCCTTCTGTCATACTAAGCCTCTCTGTTACGTGTGTATCCTTTAACGCCTTTTCTATTTTGTCTATCCTTCCTATAACTAGCACATCACTAAAAGTAAAGGATATCTTTACTGTAGAGGCCAAAGACTCAAATTTAGCCTCTTTAAATATAACGGCTTCTTTGGAAAACCTTATATCTTCTTCATCTTTTTTGTTTTGTTTACGATGTAACTCGGCTTCTTCTTCTTGTTCTTCGTACTTAATAACCTTCTCGTTAACGTAATGGTGCATGGCTCCTTTCATATCTGAAAAGGATTTTTCTTTCTTTTTCGGCTGAACAACCTCAGATTTTTCATTGTCCTGCCTATGTTTTATAGAAATGCGTAAATTACTGATTCGTTTTATTATCTTATCCTTGATTCCTGCGTACCGCTCATCTGATAAATAAGGTAACAATGGGGATATGCCCTGAATAGCCTCCCCTAACTCCCTATGTCCCATGGTAGTAAGAACACTCCCCGCGGTAGTTAGTTGTTCTTTATTAACCAAATCAATCAACTCTTTTTCGTAGCTATCCTTATTCATCTCCTTATCTCCTTTTATTTCTAATAATAGCATTTTTAAATAGAAAAGTCAATAGCAAATAAGGTCTTGTAAATCAAGAGGTTACGTTAAATTGTGTCTTTCGTTCCCTTACTTAAAGGCTCTTTTTGGGTCTTATATAGCCATATCCTTATTTAAGGATTTTTGTTTTCCTATCTCTACTAGACAACCCCACCTCCGTAAAAAAGTCTACTAGAAACGGTTTAAGATTTTTCATATTATATTTTATCCTTATGACTTCTTCTTCCTTGGCTTTATAGCCTTTTAGTATAGTTTTACGGGAACCTTTCGATAACGAGCCTAGTGACATTGCTACAATTAGTTTTACACCCTCATCGTCGGTAGACAGCAGCTTTTTTAACCTGTCAAGCTTATTTTTCTTAATGCATTCTACTACCTCTTGGCTATGTTCTATTACCTTTAGTCTAAGTTGAAGATAGCGCATTTCCTTAAGAACCCGTTTCCCCTCTTTCAAGAAGAATTTGGTATGTGTAGTCAGTATATAACTGCACCACATATCCATGTAATCCATAAGAGTAATATGCCTAAACTTTATGTTATCCTCTGCTATCCTTTCTACTATATTCCAGTTGTAGGTAACGGGGATTTTTGAATTGATAATATCTTCAGCTACTTTTTCTGAAGTAGTTTCAACAACAATTCGTATACTATCGGATATCTCTTCTTTCTTGATACCTCTTACCTCTTTCTTTTTACTTAGTCTTTCTAGGAACTTGGCTAGATTAAGCCTATGAGGGATGCCTGTTATTACAACACAATAACGAGACCCTTTTTGCTCTACAACAGCATCTATACCCCACTGTATCGAACCTTTGCCGTTTTTATACATGGCATTGATATCGGATTTCTCGTTATTGTAAACTACTCCGCCGTATGACCAGTCAGGACCTTTTAGGGTTCGCACCATACTCCCTAAAGTCATTGGCTTGTCGTTTGTAAACCATTTTTTTAACAGGCGAGTAACATCTTTCAAATTATGTGGAGGGATATCTGTAGAAGTTCCAACAGCTATACCTGATACTCCATTTAGAAGTAGAGCAGGTATAGAAGAGGGCAGAAACAACGGCTCCTTCCTATTGTTTAGATAGTTGTCGGTCATCTGTGTAACCGGCTGTAGATTAAAAAGATACTGGGCTAGATGAGATAGTCTAGCCTCAGGGTAACGCATAGCTGCTGGGGGATCACCATCAATAGACCCCATGTTTCCGTACATTTCAACAAACGGATAAGGCGCATTAGGTCCCCAAAAAACTTTTTTATTCGATTTAAGCGGCAGCCCTGACATGTTAACCATAGCGTCATATACAGAGCTATTATGTGCCACAATAAAAGTGGCTCTGTTATTTTTAGCTTTATTGGCTATAATCATGTTATGGTACTTATCAACGGTAAAATCATACATCGGAATGGGTTTTGAATAGACAAGCTTTTCAATCTTAGTAACTACTATACCTGCATCAGGATCCAATTTGCGTAATACCTCTATAAACTTTCCATTAGGGGTACAAGATTTTAGAGATTTTGCTAGAGGAAACTGTTTAATAGGAACACAATGACCTTGTTTATCGTATTTAGTAGGTACATTTTTTCTTACTTCTTGTCTAGCCTTATCATATCCTTCCCAAGATAAAGGGTGTCCTGATTTTTTCATTATGTTTAATATCTGTTTGAACGCATACCAATAAGGCATCCTTCGTGTTGAAAATCTGTGTATTTTTTTAGAAAACTTTGGATCGGAATTTCTCGACATAGATACTAGTTTCTCAAAACTAACGCCTTTGGCATTTACTGTAGTTAGACAGGTACCCCCACCTTTATAAACTAGTGTACGGTATTTTTCATACAACTCTGGTGTAGGTTTCTTATCGAGTTCTTTAATATGATTTATTATCCTCGCAGCCTTTACAAACCAAGAAACTTTACTATTGGCAATGGCCAGGTTAACCCAGGCTTCTACTCGTTTTTCACTTAACCCATGATGCCGCATGTGTTTTGTTTGTGACATTATTTGAATATTATCGGGAATATTGTTTTCAGTATTTTCATTTTTATGGTGTAAATCTACCCGTCTTCCTAATTCATCTCTTAACCTTTCAGGAGTATCTCTATATTTCCATTCTCCTACGATATAAGACATACTTCTTCTTGTTTTGGCATTGCTTAATCCTACAAGTGGTCTTTTTCCTAGATACAAGCTACCACCTAAAACAAGATCCCCTGCGCTAATATCCTCAGTTTTTGTGTAACCTTGTTGCTCCAAATAATAAGGATGATTAGCTGTAGAATAAAACGCACTGCCATCAGATAATGTTATCTTATATATCGTATCTGCCCATTGCCCTATTCTAAAACTATGCGCCTTAGTCGGGACAAGCTGTCCTGAATGTTTATCTAATGCTAACGTCCATAATTCAGGGGTGTCCAGTAGATTTTCGATAGAAAACAGTTTGTTGTATTCCAAAGAATATACCTGAGCATCTCCCCAAAGACAGTCACCATGAGGATGATAACGGGCAATAGTATTGCCTACTACGGCAGCACATTTTATAAACCGGGAATTCCATCTGTGACCCTCTTCGTACATGGTCCAAATGATTCTTCGTTGTACAGGTTTGAGCCCATCACGAAAATCAGGTATTTGTCGTTCGGTTAAAACGTAAGCGCCGTAAGTTTCCATACAAGAGGCTATAAGCTCATCTATACCCACGTCTTGAACATTGTCCATAAATTAGCTCCTTTTAAGTTGGCTTACTTATCTTACCTGTTTGCATTTATCGCATTTAGCTTCAGTGGCTGGGTAGAGACCACAAAACTCGCAAACGTATTCGTGATATTCTTCAAGCTTGAAAGTATCAGCGGAAAAAGAAAGTTGAACCGGAGAAATGTCTTCATTATAACCATCTACCGCCCCCAAAAGTTGCCCGAATAGGATAGAACCCGTTTTCAGATACCTAGACGTGTCGTTTTTTCTTAACCTTAGATAGTTAATAAAAGGTTTATGTCCCCCAATATACTCTTGTATCCGTAGATGCTGTTTTCGTATTTCTAGAAAATCCCCGGGATTTACTACAACAGTTAAATGAGAAAGAATCTTTGTCTCTCCCTCAGTGAATCTCCCGAAATGAGGTAGACTGTATTGAATACTTCTAAAACCAAGATCATGTTTCCTGCCTGTTATTAATGAATAGGCACTAAACGGCGGCACAAGTGCATAACCTAGTCTTATTATATCTTTAATAAGGGCTTGCCCTTTAAAACTGTCCTCATTCCAGTACACAAAAAAATCAGTGTCAGAAGTGGGATTGTAATAACCGAATCGTCTACTTCCCCCAATAAAGTATTTTATATCGTGATTTCTTAACAGCGTTTTGGTTTTCTCAGCAGCCTCCAGTATAAGTTTTTCTAGGGTTACTCCCTCTTTCTCTTTTTTACAAGCAGGGCAACTGTGACATACACCACATAGACAACTGTTATCTCCTTGATTTTGAGCCATAGACTTATCTCCTTTAAATAGGTTACTCGATTCCTAACAACTTTTTTCTTGCCGCACTTGATTCACCCATAATAGACAATGCAATCTTCCCTCTTTGCCTACTATACTCAATCCGTTGTAACATACGTGTTTGAGGGTTAAATGCTATATATTCCAAGTCATCGGGTTTCATTTCTCCCCAGCCTTTCACTCGCATTACGTTACACTTGCCTTTCGTCTGATCTAATACCTCGTCGGCTGTATTTCCGAAATAACGTTTGTCTTTGTATATCGTATGAAATAGAGGTCCTATTACAACGTACACCTTACCTTCTTTAATCCACGGTGTTAAGGTGTGTAAGAACAGGGTTGATATAAGTGCCGTAATATGTTTACCGTCCTGGTCGGCATCTGCTAAGATTATAACTTTACCTACTCTTCCTTTTAACGGATCAATACCTCCAATAGATGTTATGATATTTTGAACTTCTACTGACTTGAGAATCTTGTTCGGTTTAGCTCTAGTTGTATTTAATATTTTTCCCTTTAAAGGTAGAATTTCTTGATAATGTCTATCGCGGGCTGCTTTAGCTGTTCCTCCTGCTGATTCGCCCTCGGTTAAAAACAGTTCCCTTTCTTCAATCTTTTTTGTATAAGACACAGCTAGGCTTAAAGGTAACTTACCTTTCTTGACATCCTTTTCAATGCTCTTCAAAGCCTTCAATTTACCTGCGTGTTCTTTCGTTAGCAGTTCTATCTCCATGCCTTGTTTGATTATTCTTCTAGCCAAGGGTTGATGTTTCTTAAAGAAAACATCGAAGATACCTTTCAATTCAATGTACACTGCCTTTTCAATTCGGGCATCACCGAGTATCTCTTTTGTCTGCCCGATATAAAGAGGGTCTTTTGCTCGAATGTGTAAAATACCTTTTACACCCTCTTTCAATGATTCTTGTTTAGGTATTCTTTTTGCGTAGGGTGTCAACGAAGCTTTATAGGCTCTCCAGAAAGCTTTTAAATGTGATCCTTCTCTGACAGCCATTGTATTCACATAGCCTTCAACCTTAGAGTCTTCTGTCAGTGGTCGAATCCAGATATCTAAAGTATCCGTTTGAGTATGCAAATCACCCTTGACTACGTTTCCTGCAAGCCCCTTTTTTGAGTAGAATATTTTCTTAACCTGTTTACCCTTTGGAGTTATAATTATCAAATGAAACTTCAATCCAGGACATAACACTGATAACGAACTAAACCATGTTACAATCTTTTTATATGGTAACTCTTTCCGACGCAAGATAGTATGATCTGGAGTGAATCTTAAAGTAGTACCGTGTGTGGGACTTATTCTGAGTTCTTTTGGAACCTTCTTTTTGAGAGGCCCTTTAACTAGTTCTCCTTTGCAGTAATGAATCCACACCGTCTTCCCTTTTCTAGTAGAAAAGCACTCGAAAGAATCTGCTAGTGCGTTAGTACAGGATACACCCAACCCGTGTAATCCAGAACTTACTGAATAAATTTTATCGCTAAACTTAGAGCCTGAGTGTAATTCTCCAAATACTGTTTGCAGTGATTTTTGAGGAATTCCTCTTCCGTCATCTACTACTGTTATTTCCCGAGAATCTAAATTTAAAGTAACACAGATATTTTTACAGCATCCTGCTAGATACTCATCGACAGAGTTATCAACCGCTTCTTTTATAACTTGGAATAAACCTGATTCTGCTGTTACATCACCTACGTACATTCCTGGTCGTTTACGGACAGCCTCAATTCCCTTTAAGTGAACTATGTCCTTATCCGTGTATTCTGCCATCCTCTTCTCCTTTGTACTAATTGTTTACGGCCACCGTTTAACTCAAAAGAGAACGTACTTCCATTAATAACTCACCTAGAAGATTCTGTCCCTCTCCATTCACTGTTCCCCATATAGTATCACCATGATTGTTACCTTCTTCTAAATAAGCATCTCTTGTCTCTAGTAGTTTTTTATGTAGTTCGGGGTTGTGTGTAAACTTCTTTACCAAACATAACCGCATAATAGAAACCTTCATGTCTTCCCAGTCTGATCTCAATACAACTTGATTACCTAGAGACTTTGCCTTTCCGGGAGAGTCTGCCTCAGCTATCACCTCAAAGTGCGTGGTGTTTGTTGCTTTAAAAGCCTGGAAACCATGCTCTACCGTAGGAAATACCCGTCCACCTATATCAAAAGGGGAGGGATAAAAGTTACATAAAAAGTTGTATTCACCCACAAACTTATTTATTTTTTTCATGTGTTTTATCCTTTCTTTTACGCTTCCTCCAATAATTTCCAAGAAGCTACCTTCCCGTTTTTATAGACACACAAGGGTATAGCTGTCGGCTGAAATAGCTCAAGAATAACAGTCAGCTTTGGTCTAAGAAGTGAGGCTTGAATCGCCTTTATTCTTGCCTTCTCTAAAGTAGGGGCAAAATGCCCCTGACCAATCTCGTAATACTCCCACCTAAATTCCTGCGCTCTCTCCATGTG
>Ga0164315_10001104_pt1 | contig 20091 bp, 15 predicted proteins | sample GuaBasSedimGuay6_FD_113737 | JGI IMG/M metagenome (GOLD analysis project Ga0164315, IMG submission 113737) | Subseafloor sediment microbial communities from Guaymas Basin, Gulf of California, Mexico - Guay6, Core 4569-2, 0-3 cm | ecosystem: Environmental > Aquatic > Marine > Hydrothermal vents... | reverse complement strand
ATCAATACCCCGGTAGAAGATTTCCTCGCCGCGCTCGAAGAGCACAAGCCTGAAATCCTCGGCATGTCGGCGCTGTTGACCACGACCATGCCTTACATGAAGGTCGTCATCGACACCATGAAAGAGCAGGGTATTCGCGACAATTACATCGTCCTCGTCGGCGGCGCGCCGCTGAACCAGGAGTTCGGAGAAGCTGTCGGCGCTAATGCTTACTGCCGTGATGCCGCGGTTGCCGCCGATACCGCCAAGCAGCTCGTTGCCGAAATGCGCGCTGGTTAGCCAGCCGGGGACTGATCGCCGGTGCTATTTCATGATGGTAAATTCAGCCCCCATTCTGGTCATTACCTGCGCGGCGATCGCGCGTGAAGTCAATGAAATAAAGAAACTCGGGCAGTGGTCGCAAATGGATTTGCAGGCGATAACCGCCGATCTGCACGCGCGCCCTGAAAAAATTGCGACTGCGGTCGCCAGCAAGATCGATCAGGCGCGTGACCGGTACGAGCACATCTTCGTCGCCTACGGGGATTGCGGCACCAGCGGCGAACTCGACAAGGTCCTCGAGGAACGCGGTGTCAAGCGTCTGCCCGGGGCGCATTGCTACGACTTTCTTGCCGGGCGCGATCAGTACCAGCAGATGCAGGAGCAGGAGCCCGGGACATTTTACCTGACGGATTTCCTGACCCAGCAGTTTCAACGGCTGGTCATCGAGATTCTCGGTATCGACCGACACCCTGAACTGCTGGAGATGTACTTCGGTAATTACACGCGGCTGGTTTATCTCGCGCAAACCGAATCGCTCGAACTGACCGAGCAGGCGCGCGCCGCCGCCGAGCAACTGGGGCTGCGCTTCGAACGAGTGTTTACCGGCATGGGTGAAATGGTGCCGGAGCTGGATGCGGCGATGCAGGAGGCGATGTGGCGCAGTTGAAAGTCGTTTACTGGCGTGATATCCCCGGACGGGTCGTTGTTCGTGAAGGCCGGCGCAGTACGCGGCTGCGGCTTTCAGTGCGATTCATGAAAGCGATCGAACGCGCTGCCTATCGCCTCAAGAAAAAACAGCAGAATGCGCTGTTCGAGCCCTGGCGTGATGTCACGCAACCGCGGGATGGCGACGTCCACCAGCAGGCGCAGGCGCTGGTGCGGCATATCGAAGAACAGTACACGGAAGAAGTACTGGAAACCCTGATTCGAGCCAGCGGCCTTGATGAAAGCCGTGGGCTCAACAACTGAACGGAGTAGAGGTGTATAAAGTTCGCCAGTGGTCGGTTACCCATTCACGCAAGCTCGAAGCGCTGTATCGTAACTTCGAGCCGGCGCTAATGAGGTTGCATCCGTTGTTCAAGACGCTTGGATACGGTCACCTCGAAAAGCCCGTGCGCGTACTGGAGAAGACCATCAAGGGAGTGATGTTCGATTGCCAGATGTGCGGAAAATGCTTGCTCAGCAAGACCGGAATGTCCTGTCCGATGAACTGCCCCAAGTTGATCCGCAACGGTCCCTGTGGTGGCGTACGCATGAACGGCCATTGTGAAGTGAAACCCGAAATGCGTTGCGTCTGGGTGGAAGCCTGGCGCGGCAGTCAGCAAATGCGGAACTCGGAGGCCATTCGCCAGGTACAGATTCCGGTAAACAACCTGCTCAAGGGCAGTTCGTCGTGGTTGCGCGTGGTACGCGACGATCACGCTGCCCGCGAAAGCGAGGCAGCGCAATGAACGCTTCCGTTGATCAGCGTCCCGGCGGGCCTTTGTCGCAGCTCGAAGGGCACAGTTCGACCGGGCGTTTCGAGCGGATTTTGCGCGAAGGCCATTTCGCGGTGACCTCTGAGTTGGCGCCGCCGGACTCGGCGCTGGCCGAAGACGTCTATGAGCGCGCGCGCATGTTCGATGGTTACGTCGACGGCATGAATGCGACCGACGGCTCGGGCGCGCATTGCCACATGTCGAGCGTCGCGATGTGTGCACTGCTCACCAATGTCGGTTACTCGCCAGTCCTGCAGATATCCTGTCGCGATAAAAATCGCATCGCAATTCAGGGTGACGTACTTGGCGCGGCCGCGATGGGCGTGTCCAACGTGCTCTGCCTGAGCGGCGACGGGGTCCAGGTGGGCGATCACCCTGAAGCCAAGGCGGTGTTCGACCTCGACAGCATGTCCCTGCTCGAAACCCTTCGCATCATGCGCGATGAATCACGGTTTCTGAGCGGCCGGCCGATTTCCTCCCCGCCGCAGATGTTTCTCGGCGCGGCGGAGAATCCAAGCGCGCCGCCGTTTGATTTTCGGCCCCATCGGCTGGCGAAGAAAATTGCCGCGGGTGCGCAGTTTATCCAGACTCAATACGTTTTTGATATGCAGCACCTGCGCGATTTCATGGCCAGGTCGCGCGACCTCGGTTTGCTCGAGCAGTGTTTCATCCTGCCGGGCGTAGGCCCACTGGCCTCGGCGCGCACCGCCCTGTGGATTCGAAACAACGTGCCCGGTATCCACATCCCGGATGAAATCATCAAGCGCCTCGAGGGCGCTAGTGAGCCGAAGCAGGAAGGGCGCAAAATCTGCGTCGAATTGATTCAGCAGATCAGGGAGATCGAAGGGGTTAGCGGAGTGCATGTCATGGCTTACCGCCAGGAAGAAGCGGTCGGTGAAATCATTCAGCAATCGGGCGTGCTCGAAGGGCGGGTTCCCTGGTACCCAGGTTGCGAAATTCAGCCCAGTTACGCTTGATTCGGCGATCTGGCCTGATCCTGGGTTTAACGAGATTTTGAGGAGATAAAAATGACAGAAACGGTTGTCAGTTCAGCTACCAAAGAGTTAGTCATCGGCTTTGAGCGCCCCTTCGTTTTGATCGGTGAGCGTATCAACCCGACCGGCCGCAAGATCATGGCCGAGGAAATGAAGGTCGGCGACTATAGCCGCGTGCAGAGCGATGCGCTTGCGCAGATTGCGGCCGGCGCCCATATGCTCGACGTCAATGCCGGTATCCCGCTCGCCGATGAGCCGCGCATCCTGGCGGAAGCGGTGCAGCTGGTGCAAAGCCTCACCGATGCACCGTTATGCATCGACTCATCGATCATCGACGCACTCGAAGCCGGGCTTGCCGTTTACCAGGGCAAGGCGCTGGTCAATTCCGTAACCGGTGAAGACGAGAGTCTCGATCGCGTATTGCCGCTGGTGAAAAAACACGGCGCCGCGGTGGTGGCGATCTCGAACGATGAAACCGGCATTTCGGAAGACATCAACGACCGCTTTAATGTCGCGAAGAAAATAGTCGAACGCGCCTCCGATTACGGCATTCCGGCCTGCGATGTTGTCGTCGATCCCCTGGTGATGCCGATTGGCGCGATCAACAACGCCGGACGCGAGGTGCTCAAGCTGATTTACCGCCTGCGCACCGAGCTCAAGGTCAATACTACCTGCGGCGCCTCGAATGTGAGTTTCGGATTGCCGAATCGTAACGGCTTCAACGGCGCCTTTATCAGCATGGCCATCCAGGCGGGCATGACTTCGGCGATCACCAACCCGCTGCATGCCGAAGTTGTTGCGGCGAGCCTTGGCGCCGATGTCATGCTCGGAAAAGATCCCGATTGCGCGCGCTGGATCAAGCAGTTTCGTGAACCGGCGCCGGAAGGCGCTGTTACCCGCGGCACCGGACGCCGCGGAGGACGCCGCCGCCCGGCTGCCTGAGGAAGATCCTGGATACTGAACAGACAGAGGTCGAAGAGGTCAGCGTGCTGTTCATGCCATCGGGCCTGCGCGGGCAGGTGCCGGCCGGCACCACGGTACTGCAGGCGGCCCAGCGGCTCGGCGTCGACCTCGAGTCGATCTGTGGCGGCCAGGGCAAGTGCCGCAAATGCCAGGTATTGCCGCAATATGGCGAGTTCGCCAAGCACGGCATCAATTCGCGCGTCGAACACCTCTCCGAGCTGACCGCGACCGAGCTGTTGCAGCAATCGAAGAACCGGCTCAAGAATGGTCGCCGCCTGGGCTGCAATGCGCGTATTCTCGGCGATCTCGTGGTCGATGTGCCCGAGGAGAGCCAGCAGCACAAGCAGTATATCGCCAAGGCGATCACCGCCTACGATATCCAGGTGCAACCGGCGTTGCATTTATACACCGTGACCCTGCCCGAACCCGACATGCATTCACCGATATCGGACAAGCGCCGCATGCAGCAGGCCCTGGTCAGTGAGCACGATCTGCCGGTCATGGATTGCGACATGTCACAGCTGCGCCTGTTGCAGCCGGCGCTGGCGCGCGCAAATCGGCAAATCACCGTCGCGGTCTACCAGTTCCAGCAGATCGTCGGCGTCTGGCCGGGCGTCAAGGAAAACATCTACGGGCTCGCGGTCGACCTCGGTTCGACCACCATCGCCGCGCAGCTGTGTAACCTGGTCACCGGCGAAGTGGTCGCGACCGCCGATACCATGAATCCGCAGATCCGTTTCGGTGAAGATTTGATGAGCCGCGTATCTTACGTGATGATGAACGAGGGCGGCGACGTGGAGATGACGGAAGTCGTGCGCGAAGCTTTCAATCAGCTTGCCAAACGCGCTGCTAAATCCGCCAAAATTCAGCTCGAGGACATCCTCGACATGACCGTGGTGGCGAACCCGATCATGCATCACCTGTTTCTCGGTATCGACCCGACCCCGCTGGGGACGGCGCCGTTTACCCTGACCACCGATCAAACCCAGATTATTCGGGCGGCCGACATCGGAATTCATCTGCACCCTGAAGCGCGCGTTTGCACGCTGCCCTGCATCGCCGGGCACATCGGCGCCGACACCGCGGGCGTGATTCTGTCGGAACGCCCCGATCTTGCCGAGGAATACGTGCTGCTGGTCGATGTTGGCACCAACGCCGAAATCGTGCTCGGCAATCGTAATCGCCTGTTGGCCGCATCGAGTCCGACTGGCCCTGCGTTCGAGGGCGCGCAGATAAGCTCGGGGCAACGCGCCGCGCCGGGCGCCATCGAGCGCGTGCGCATCGATCCTGAAACGCTGGAGCCGCGCTATCGCGTCATCGGCTGCGACGCCTGGTCGGACGAAGCGGAGTTCGCGGATAAGAGCGCGCGTGTTGGCGTCAGCGGGATCTGCGGCTCGGGTATCATCGAAGTGGTCGCGGAAATGTACCTGTCCGGCGTCATCGACGAGGATGGCGTCATCGGGCCGGTTGTCGGCAACCCGAGTGAGCGCATTGTCGAGGATGGAAGAACCTGGGCTTATGTCATCAAGGAAGGTGAACGCGCGATTCGAATCACGCAAAACGATGTGCGCGCGATCCAGCTCGGCAAGGCTGCGTTGCATGCAGGTTGCCGCCTGTTACTCGACCACATGGGTATCGAAAAGGTCGACCGCATAGGCCTGGCGGGCGCATTTGGAAGTCATATCGACGTCAAGTACGCGATGGTGCTGGGGATGATTCCGGACTGTAACCTCGATAATGTTGGTTCGGTTGGCAATGCCGCCGGCACTGGTGCGCGTATCGCCTTGCTGAACTATCCGTCGCGTCGTGAAATCGGAGAAATCCTGCCCAAGGTGGAAAAGATAGAAACCGCCCTTGAGGCGAAATTCCAGGAATACTTTATCGACGCTATGGCGATACCGCATAAGACCGATCGCTTCGAGGAACTTTCAAAGTTCGTCACATTTCCGAAACCCAAACCCAGGGCCGAAACCAATCTCGGTGACGATCGCAAGCGGCGCCCGCGCCGGCGCCGGTCGCCTGGCTAAGTAGGTGGCAAATCGGCGAGCCCGGCTTCCTCGCGGGCAGCCTTGAGTTGCAGCTTGCGGCGTTCGTCGCGCGGCGGAATACCGAACAGGTCGCGGTAGCACTTGCTGAAATGGGGCGCCGAGATAAATCCGCAGGCAAGCGCAATATCGACGATGGATTTACTCGTCTGCAGCAACAGCAGTCGTGCGCGGTTGAGGCGCAGATTCAAATAGTAGCGCGTCGGCACACAATTCAGATGCTTTTGAAACAGACGCTCCAGCTGGCGCCTCGAAATGCCGACATAACTCGATAACTCATCGAGACTGATGGGTTCTTCGGTGTTGGCCTCCATCAGGGTAACCGCCTCGGTGAGCTTGGGCTGGTTCGATCCCAGCGCAAGGTGTAACGGAATTCGTTGCCTGTCGTCTGAACTGCGAATTCGCTCGCACATGAATTGCTCGGAAATACGCGTGACCAACTTGGTGCCGTGCCTGTCGCTGATCAGTTTCAGCATCATGTCCATGGACGCCTGCCCGCCGGCACTGGTGATGCGATCACGGTCAATCGTGAAGAGGTCGTCGGCCACCTGGACCTCCGGGAAGTCTTCTCGCAGGCTGGCGATGTTTTCCCAGTGAATCGTGCATTTATAGCCGTTCAGCAAGCCCGCGCGCGCCAGCAGGTAACTGCCGGTGCAAAGCGCTCCGAGCTTGACATTGCTGCGCTTGGCGATGCGCCGCAGCGCAAACTGCAGTGGCCTGGACCAGGCATCGGCGATATCGGCGCCACCACAGACGAACAGGGTGGTAACGTCGTTGGCGTGTTCGATGCTTGCGTCGGGGGTGATTTCGAGACCGCTGCTGGCTTTTTCGGGCAAGCCGTCGATGGTGAAGATACTCCATCGATAGAGTTCTCTGCCGGCATCGCGGTTCGCCATGCGCAGCGGTTCGATGGCGCATGAAAACGCCATCATCGAATAATTGGGGACCTGCAAGAAGCCGAAGTGCTCCGGCTTTGCGATGGTTTTGTCGTCACTCATAGAGTTGATTGTAGTGAAATGCGGACTGCATTGGGGCACCTGGGTCCAATCCGCCAGAATACTAGACGCTAAAAAGTCCTATTGCACGATATTTCTACTTGCGGGAATAGGTTACCTGTATCACCTCAATGTGTCGGATCGTCGTAAGCGGGGGTCGTACGATGGTAAATGTTGTAAGTGCTGCCTTCGATGCCGCGGCCGTCGGGATTTCTTTTGCGGGAGCGCGACGTCCCTGTCGCGCGAAATCCCACAAAAGAATTCCCGACGTCCACGCCTTTACAATGTTTCAATTTTTGATATCGGGGCTTCGATTTTTCCAACACCGTGATCACGTTAGAGGCAAGCGATGATTCCCCTCGCGACTTTCAGGGCCGGTTGCCGAAAAAGGGCTGATTTTAAAGGGCACGGCTCAATCCGGGACGCCGGACCGCGGCATCCTTGTCTCAGTTCGCCTAGGGCCGATGTGTCGGACCACCGCGACCCTACCCTGGCACCCGAATTAGGAGCATTACTTCATAATCTGAGAGATATTCTCATTTGTTATTTAATGGGGTCCTCGGGAAAATTGGTGCGATCTAAAACCATTCTCTTAAATTGAAATAGGAGCGCCTTAATGTCCAGGAATAAAGCTGAAGTTGCACAGTTTGTTATCGACGCATGGAATGCCCATGACGCGGAGAAAGCCTTCTCACTCTTTACTGATGATGCCTCGGATGATGATACAACACAGCCGGCAAAACACTCAGGACCGGATTGTCAAAAATATTGGGCTGATTTGTTCGTTGCTTTCCCCGATGTGTCGTTCGAACTCTCCAACATAATTTCCTCTGATGATTATGCGGTGATTGAATGCACTTTCAATGGCACTCAAAAATCTGCTTTCCCAGCCTGGGCCGGAGATGTCGTTTCAGGAAAACGGTTTGAGGTTAGAGGAGCCTTCGTGCTCAGATTCAGAGGGGACGAGGTGTATGAGATAACCGAATACTACAATCTCGGCGCAATCGAAAAACAATTGTTGGGTTAACAAAGCTCACTCATTTTATAAGGAGGAATTCCCACTATGATGAAATTTATCCTATCTCGTATTAAAAAAATATTCTGTATTGCCACTGCCAGCATGGTGGCAATCATACTGTTAAATCCCCTGACTGCCGAGGCGGCTGTCGAGTCCGATGATCCGATCAAGTTAGCTATAAATGAATGGACAGGCCAGCATATTACGACACATATAGCCGGTGGCGTTCTTCAAAGAATGGGTTACAAAGTGGAATATGTGGTGGCAGGGTACTTCCCGCAGATGACGGCGTTGCAGGATGGATCATTGACTGCGACACTGGAAATCTGGACCACCAATATTGGCGATGCATATGAAAAGGCCCTGGCTACAGGCAAGGCTGAGGTTATTGGCAGTATGGGTCTGAAACCGCGTGAAGCATGGTATTACCCTACTTATATGGAGGCAGAGTGCCCAGGCTTACCCGACTGGAAGGCATTGAATGACTGTGCCATGATTTTCACCGTTCCGGATACCATTCCGAAGGGACGGTTTGTCGATTATCCTGCGGATTGGGGGACAACCAATGTCGACCGAATAGATTCACTAAACTTGAACTATCAATCCATACCAGCGGGTAGCGAGGGTGCATTGATAGCTGAAATCAAGTCGGCGTTTGCTACTAAACAACCCTTGCTCCTGATGTTCTGGGAGCCACACTGGATTCACTCCGTCTATGATATGAAAATTCTTGAGTTGCCGAAATTTGAACCTGCCTGTTATGAGGATGCGTCCTGGGGTACCAATCCAAACAAGACTTATGATTGTGATTGGGATGATTCCGGTCGAATCGAAAAAGTAGCGTGGAGTGGTATGAAACAAAAATGGCCCGGTGCCTACAAAATGCTTCAGGCTTTCAAACTAACCAATGCTGAACAAGCAAAGTTAATGAAGGCTATTGACCTGGATGGTGGCGATATCGAAGAAGTTATCCCAAACTGGCTCGATAACAACGAAGCTACCTGGAAGGCATGGATTCAATGAGTCGGCAAGTTGGTTTAGCATGATATGATTTTTGATTGATCAGAGACCATCCCTTATTGATACGGGTTTACCACTTGTCCTCCTGGTGTACCCGTATCGATTTTTTAGCCAGGATGCACGGTTGAAGGTATGGAATACTATTAATATTTTACCTGTGGTTTCTAATAGTTATTTATATTTGGTCAAAGTAACTTTATCGAGGGTTATTCTGTGAAAAGACGTTTGCCGCCACTGAGTGCACTTCGAGCATTTGAAGCAGTAGCGCGGCATTTGAGTTTCACCAAAGCTGCAGATGAATTAAGCGTAACGCCAACAGCTATTGGCCACCAGATCAGGACCCTGGAAGAATACTTCGGTTATACACTGGTGAACCGTACGACGAGAACGGTTTCGCTGACGACTGAAGCCGATAATGTCTTACCCTTGCTAACGCAAGGATTCGATTGTTTGAGGGAAGCTTCGACCCAACTCAGGCTAGCTGGGGGCAAACCAAGACTAAATTTGAGTGTAGAAATTAATTTTGCTTCCAAGTGGTTGGTGGATCGGCTTGATCGGTTTTATCAGTTACACCCGAATTGGGAGGTTTACCTTGATGCAAAGCAGTCACTATCGAATATGGCGCGAGAGGAAGTGGACATCTGTATTCGATTCGGCCCTGGTGATTACGTTGGTCTTCAGTCTGAAAAGCTATTTGATGAAGAGGTTTTCCCCGTATGTGCTCCCGGATTGCTCGAAAGGGGGTATTCTTTAAAAAAGCCAGAAGATTTACGCTTTCAAACGCTCCTGCACGAGGATTGGGTGGTTGATGGTGAAGATACCTGGCCAAGATGGGATACCTGGTTAGAACAGTATTGTCCGGCAGATACCGAGCCAACCGGTAATCTTCATTTTTCCGATTCAAACCTGACTATTCAGGCAGCTGTTAATGGTAAAGGGGTAGCCTTGACAGGCAATGTCCTCGTTGCAGATGATCTTTCGGCGGGTCGATTAGTCAGACCATTTGGTTCGAAATTCACAACAGCTGTCGAATGGTCTTACTATCTTGTCTACCAAAAGAAGTTTGTAAACGACCCCAAGATCATAGAGTTTCGAAACTGGATTTTTTCCGAGATCCAGTAGTGGTAATCTGACCCCCGCATATAATACCACCGTTAATAGCCCTGATGATTGGAACCCTGGGTTCAAGTTTAGCTGTTAGAGTTGAACGATTCTCGTGGAAGATTATTTGAATATTACCTGTGGTGAACCCTGTAGCCATTCCCACCTCGCCAATCAGGGTTGACAGGAAAGGTTCGATAATGCCGATCTCACTAGAAATGACAGTCAAGCGGATGACCGTGTTTCAAGAGAAAAACTACTAAATCCACGAGAGATTCTCATTTGTTAATCAGTAAACCAATGAAGACAATCGTTGCCATAGTTGCTCATGTGGTTACGACAAGTTTGTAGTCTACAAGATAGTAGGTGTTAGCAGGCTTCGACGACCAGATGTAAGTGTAATTCCAGATATCTAAGGTCACGTTATCAGACTTATCGTATATACCGAACGAACACAGTGCTTAAGTCATAGACCGGGAACTTGCCAGACGCGATGCCTGGTAGTGCTCTGGTGATTTTTGTCGACGCTAGTACAACTTGCTAAACAGAAGGGCATACACATGGAAAATGGTACTTACGATTACATCATTGTTGGAGCAGGATCTGCAGGATGCGTTTTAGCTAACCGGCTTACTGAAAACGCCAACGTATCTGTTCTTTTGCTGGAATATGGCGGTAGTGATTCCAGTATCTTCGTGCAGATGCCGACGGCGCTCCAGTTTCCTATGAATATGGAAAGGTTTAACTGGTACTTCGAATCAGAAGCGGAACCGAATCTCAATGGCCGTAAAATAATCGTTCCACGCGGCAAAGCGCTGGGAGGTTCATCGACAATTAACGGCATGATCTACGTTCGTGGCAACGCATGTGACTACGATCAGTGGGAGACGAGCGGTGCAAAAGGCTGGGCTTATCGAGATTGCCTGCCGTATCTCAGGAAAGCAGAAACCTGCGCCTACGGCGCGGATGATTATCGGGGTGGGGACGGTCCCCTGCATACCTGCAACGGCAATGGTATGAAAAACCCACTCTATCGGGCTTTTATCCGAGCTGGCGAGGATGCAGGTTATGGCGTCACGGACGACTATAACGGACACCGCCAGGAAGGCATGTCAAAAATGGACATGACGGTGAAGGGCGGTGTTCGTTGCAGTACTGCCCTCGCATATCTGAAACCGGTTCGTCACCGTAACAATCTGACGGTAATCACACATGCGCTTACCAGGCGCATTATTCTCGAAGGCAAAAAAGCCGTAGGCGTCGAGTACATCAAGAATGATCGCAGCCATCAGGTAAGGGCCGGTCGTGAGGTTATTCTGTCAGCCGGATCAATCGGCTCGCCCCATATCATGCAAATGTCGGGGATAGGGCCGGTGAGCGTATTAAAAGATGCCGGGATAGAAGTGCTTCACGAACTGCCGGGCGTCGGTGAGAATTTACAGGATCACCTGGAGTCTGTGATTCAGTACGAAACCAAACTGCCAGTTTCATTGAATAGAAATATGGGGCGGGTCAGTAAATTCTTTATCGGGCTACGCTGGATGTTATTCAAATCAGGATTGGGTGCGACCAATCATTTTGAATCAACGGGATTCATCCGTACCCATGCCGGGGTGAAATGGCCGAATATTCAATTTCATTTTCTCCCTGCCGTGATTCGATACGACGGAATGGAGGGCAATGAAGGCGAGGGCTACCAGATACACTTTGGCGTAAACAGACCATACAGCCGGGGTTGGGTTCGGGCCAGGAGTAGTAATCCGCTCGATAAACCGACCATCGTCTTTAACTACATGAGTGACCAACGAGATATAGACGAATATCGAATGGCATTCCGCCTGACACGAGAAATTGGATTGCAACCCGCCTTTGATGAATATCGCGCGTGCGAACTGGACCCAGGCGATGCGGTTGAAACGGATGACGAAATTAATGCATGGGTCAGGGACAACGTAGAGACGGCGTATCACCCCTCCTGTACCTGTAAAATGGGTGACGTCGATGACGAGATGGCCGTGGTTGATCCGGAGTGCCGGGTGCGCGGTATCGATGGCCTCAGAATTGTCGATTCATCTATATTCCCGACCATTCTAAACGGCAATTTAAATGCGGGAACGATCATGGTCGGAGAAAAGGCGGCCGATATAATCAAGGGGAAGGCTCCGTTGCCGCCATCGAACGCGAAGGCTTACGTCGCCCCCGATTGGCAAGAAAAACAACGTGTCGGGTCGCCGGTTCGCAAGTATATCGACGATTAAACCAGGGAGTAACCGGCTCATAATCGCCTGTTATTGAATGCCATGTTTTGGTGGGAGTTTGAGAATGGGCGCCGGGGATAAGGGGGCAGGTATCGTGAACGAGACCAAGTTGTCGTGCCGTAACGTCTGGAAGGTTTACGGAAATCAACCTGACCAGTTTTTCCAGGAAAGGAATGGCCAGGTAGAAAATCGATCGGCGCTGTGCAGGAAAATAATCGATAGCGGTCACATTGGCGCTGCCTGTAACGTCAGCTTCGACGTTCATGTGGGTGAAATTTTCGTCATCATGGGACTTTCCGGTTCCGGAAAATCCACTATTGTGCGCTGCCTTTCCCGTCTGGTTGAACCCACCGCCGGCGAAATTATTCTGGACGGCAGAAATCTATTAAATGCCTCCGCTGATGAACTTATTGAGATTCGTCGCCACAAAATGGGAATGGTGTTCCAAAGCTTTGGCTTGTTGCCCCACTTAAACGTCATCGACAACATTGCTTTTCCGCTTAAGCTTCAGGGCATCGACGAAAATGAACGGCGTGAACGCGCGCAGCGGGTGATTGAGCTGGTTGGATTGCAAGGTCGTGAATACAGCTTTCCGCGGCAGTTGTCCGGTGGCCAGCAGCAGCGTGTCGGTATTGCGCGTTCCCTCACCGTTGAACCTGAATTGTGGTTTCTGGATGAACCGTTTTCCGCTCTCGACCCGCTGATTCGCAGACAGATGCAGGACGAATTCCTGCGTATTCAGCAGCTCCTGCATAAGTCCATCGTTTTCATTACCCATGATTTTCTCGAAGCACTTCGCATAGCTGATCGCATGGCGATCATGCGGGACGGGCAGATTGTCCAGATCGGAACTCCGGTAGAGCTGATCATGAACCCCGCGGACGATTACATTCGCGACTTTACCCGGGAGGTTCCCTGGGAACGTATCTTGACTGCGGCTGATATCGCCGAGCCCCCGACCAACTCTACCGAAGGCATGGGGCGGATTTCAGGCAACACATCCGTTGAGGCGTTGCTTCCCTACATAGTTTCACACGAGGCAGGTGTTGTGGTCGAGGGTGACGATGGTGCGATCCTGGGTGTCGCTACCGCTCATGGTGTCGTCGCGGCCCTGGCGTCAGGAGTGGTTGAAGCAGCCACGGTACGCGAGTAATACGATGCCGGTTGTATTCGATCGAGGCTTGATTCACTGGTTCGGTGTTATCGCGGCGACGCTTGTTTGTCTTGCCATCCAGGGAGAGGTCGCCTGGTTGAAAAATTACCCGGAATCGATGGTAATCCCCCTGGGGGATTGGCTAAACCTGTTCATGGACTGGTTTGTCGACCTGTTCGGTTGGTTCTTTCATGGAATTGCGCGGCTACTCGAATGGCCTATCAAGGCCACGCAGTGGTTGCTGCAATCGCTGCCATGGGCTGTAATTTTATTTCTGTTCTGCGTTGTTGCCCATGCGGCTTCCGGTTGGAAACTGGTTGCCTTTACGCTGTCTGCCACCTTGTACATGTTATTGGTGGGATACTGGGAAGAAAGTATGAATTCCCTGGCACTGGTGGCGATTTCGGTGCCTATGGCGGTTACGGTCGGTTTTGCCCTCGGTGTATGGGGTTTTTACTCCCACCGGGCGGAACGATTAATCATGCCAACTCTGGACATGCTGCAGACAGTCCCGGCATTCGCCTATCTGTTACCAATTTTGCTGCTGTTTGGCTTTGGCACCACCGTCGGCCTGATTGCGAGCTTGCTGTATTCCTTCCCCCCGATGGTACGAAACACCATTGTGGGTTTACGCGGTGTGCCGATGGAGGTAGTTGAGTCCGGTCTGATGTCCGGCGCGACACCGTCACAGCTGTTCTGGCAAGTTCGGGTTCCGGCAGCATCACGGCAAATTCTGTTGGGTATTAATCAGGCAACCATGGCATCCCTCAGCATGGTCATCGTGGCATCCATTATAGGAGGGACAGCCGATATAGGCTGGGAGGTGCTTAGCACCATGCGCAAGGCGCAGTTTGGCGAAAGTGTTCTGGCTGGGATCGTGATCGCTCTGATCGCTATGATTATGGATCGTGTGACCTGGGGTCTTGCGGTTAACAATGATAATTATGATGCCGAAGCCAAAACGTTCATGCAGCGCCACCGCTACTGGCTAATTGCTGGTGCCGGCGCCGCTGCAGTTTTTGTCATTGCCCAGATCATTACCATCCTGAATGACTGGCCGAGAGATATGGAGATCCACCCGGCTCAAATCATGAATGATGGTCTGATCTACATAGTCGTCAACTTCCAGGCGGAAATCGCAGCGATTAAAAAAATTGCCTTTTTCTATGTCATGTTGCCCACCAAGATAGGGTTGCAACAAACTGTCAGTCCTTATACCTGGGGGTTCGAACTAACGCTTGCCCATTCCTTCGGATATGTGATTCTAATGCTAAGTCTGGCTGGCTGGTCGGCGCGTCGGTGGGGCAATAGCATCGGCATTACGGTGTTGTTATTTGCTGTTTTCTTTTACTACGGCTTAACCAATATTCCATGGCTCGCAATTTTGCTCATCTATTCAGTCATTGGCTGGAAAGTGGGCGGGGCAAGATTGGCTCTTGGAACATTTCTTGGACTCGGTTTTCTGGTGATTACAGGTGTGTGGCCACAGGCAATGTTGTCGGTTTATGTCTGTGGCATTGCCGTTATCATTTCGTTCCTGTTTGGCACAGCGATTGGTATCTGGGCGGCGCACAGTGACCGGGTATCTGCATTCGTCAGGCCCATTAACGATACGATGCAAACTATGCCCTTGTTCGTGATCCTCATCCCTTTCGTGATGATCTTCAAAATTGGTGAATTCACGGCACTGCTGGCAATCATTGCATATGCCTTTGTTCCTGCTATTCGCTATGCCGAACATGGGCTCCGTGGGTTGCCCGGTGATGTGCTCGAGGCCGCTGAAATGATGGGCTGTACCCATCGCCAGCTGCTGTGGCAAGTGAAGATGCCACTGGCATTGCCCTCCATGATGCTGGGTCTTAATCAAACCATTATGTCTGGCATCGCCATGCTGGTGATTGCTGCGTTGGTTGGCACCAATGGTCTGGGTCAGCGAGTCTATATTGGATTGAGTAATGGCGATTTTGGTGTTGGCATCATCGCCGGTGTCGGTATGGCCATAATTGCCATGATAGCTGATCGCATGACCCAGGCGTGGATCAGGCGTCGGCAGGAAACCCAGGGCCTCCAGGATTAATGTTGGCATGGTGCAACCTCTGATAAAACCTGAATCCCCTGGAACAAACCTATTGGAGACTATCTGATGAAATCCCATGCTCGAGTTGTCATTATTGGAGGCGGCATATTCGGCGTCAGTGCCCTATATAGCCTGGTCAAGGAGGGTTGGTCAGATGTCGTACTGTGTGAAAAGGCGGAGCTAACCTCCGGTTCGACGTGGCATGCGGCATCTCAATGCCCAAATTTTATCGGTAGTTACAATTACGCAAAAATACATCAGGACAGTATCGAGATATACAAGGGGCTGGAACAGGAAACCGGTCTGACTGCCAGCTTCCATGCTTGTGGTGGTATTCGTCTGGCGACTACCCCGGAAGAGGTGGACTGGTTCAAATACGTCAAGGGCATTTCCAGGAATATCGGGTTCGATATGGATATCATCGGTGTGGATGAAATTAAACAATATCATCCGCTTCTTGATACGACGGGTGTGCTCGCGGGCGCTTACACCCCTGATGACGGTCATCTGGACCCGTCTGGCGCAGTGCAAGCCATGGCCCGTGGAGCAAGGAAAGGTGGTGCCGAGATCTATTCCCGCAACCGGGTAGTGGATATCAATCAGTTACCTAATGGCGAGTGGGAGCTAGTCACCGAACAGGGTAATATCATCTGTGAACATGTGGTCAACGCGGCGGGGTGTTATGGCCCTCAAGTCGGTGCCATGGTTGGTTTGAAGGTACCGTATGTGAATCTGCTGCATTGCTATGTGGTTTCTGAAAATGTGCCGGAAATAGAAGCGCTGGATTTTGAGCTGCCGGTTATCCGGGATCCTTATTCATCCTGCTATTTGCGTCAGGAAGGCCAGGGGATTCTGATTGGCGCCTATGAAACAGCGAATGTCCAGGAAATCTGGCCTGACGGTGCCGAGTGGGATCTGGAAAATCCTCTATTCGATGCGGAATTCGATCTCATCGCCCTTAATCTGGAACGTGCTGCCGAACGGTTTCCGCAATTCGAGACTGTCGGTATCAAGCGTATTATTTGTGGCGCGATTACTCATACACCCGATAGCTCCTTCCTGGGTGGACCGGCACCAGGACTACGAAACTTCTGGCAGTTTTGTGGTACCTCCATTGGTATCAGTCAGGGTGGTGGTGCAGGTAAGTTTCTGGCTCAGTGGATGGTTCACGGCCAATCTGAACTGAATCCACGGGAGTTTGACCCCAGGCGCTACGGTGACTGGGCTAGTGGCGATTACCTGCTCGCTAAATCAAAGGAAGATTATGAAATGATGTACGCACCCGGTCTTCCCGGTGAAGAGCGTTTGGCGGGTCGACCGGTTAAAACCAGCCCAATTTACGAATCATTGAAAGCAAAGGGAGCACTTTTTACAGAAGCTTTCGGATGGGAGCGACCCAAGTGTTTTATGCCAGGAGGTGAAATTGAAAAGCCAGGTTTTCGTCGCAACAATGTCTTTGATTTTGTGGCGGCTGAATGCAAAGCGGTGCGTGAGAATATCGGTGTTATCGACCTGAGCAGCTTCGCGAAATTCGACGTTATTGGAAAGGATGCTGAATCGTTTCTCAATCGCCTCTGTGCCAATAAAATTTCCACCCGCGATGGTGGAATCACCCTGACTCACATGCTGACCGAAGACGGTTGCATCGAAAGTGAAGTAACTATTACCAACCTGGGTGGCGGATGCTACTACGTACTGTCATCGATTGTGGCACAAATACACGACTTTGACTGGATGCAACAGCATAGGCTGGAAAATGAAAGCGTTACCATCAAAGACATAACAGATGTCACCGGGATGTTGCTGGTTACCGGCCCTGGATCACGTGATCTGCTGTCAAGGATTACCACTGCAGATCTCAGCAATGAAAGCTTCCGCTGGTTGACGGGTAGAGTAATCGAAGTTGCAGGCGTCGCCTGTCGTGCTCTTCGGGTTTCCTATGCCGGCGAGCTGGGTTGGGAATTGCACCACGCCATGGGAGATATGGTAAAACTTTACGACGGCATTATGTCGGCCGGAAGTGATCTGGGTGTGCAGGATTTCGGCAGCTATGCACTCAACAGTTTGCGTTTGGAAAAAGCTTACAAAGGCTGGGGATCGGAATTGACCACCGAGATCACCATGATCGAGGCGGATATGAAGCGCTTCGTCGATATGAACAAGGGTGAATTCATAGGCAGAACCGCGTTGGCCAGGCGTGGGCGGGATGGCATCGGAACACAATGTGTTTACATGAGTGTCAATGTCACTGATACCGATTGTCGTGGCAACGAACCGGTTTTGATGGATGGCGTGGTTATCGGTGTGGTGACCTCCGGTGCCTATGGACATACTTGTGGTCAGTCTCTTGCATTTGCATATATTGACCCCGTTCACGCGGTTCCCGGTACAAAAGTTACAGTTGAAATACTAGGAGAACTATGCGAGGCCAATATTCTGTTTGAGCCAGTTTATGATGCCTTGAACACAAAACTGAGAGCTTAATTCCTGTCAGAAATATTCCAATATGCGTCATGATTTCCGTCGAGCTTATTGCACCATTCAGATTGTGATTTTATTTGCAAAACAGTAACGGACTGCCTTGGTCAATGCTGTCAAAATCACGCATTTATTGCCAGGATCAGATTACATAATCGTTTTATCTATCTCAGGAAATTAGTGGGAACTGGTTTCAAGGTGAAAACATGAAAACTCATGGCAAGCCTCTACTCCTCTGGGGCCATTCAATTCTCCACAGCATTCGGGCACATTAAAATTCATTGCCTGCACTCGCGTGGTTTCGTCCTTGGGGGCCATCCATCGATTGGTCTATTGGGTCCCCCTCGTGCCAACCTGTCAGCGCATTGTGCGTGGGCTAAAAACCTTGGCCTACTGACTAATTGCAGCTTGGGTAAAGTCATAGTCTCAACGACGACGGTAAAGGCTCGCAGACTGTTTAGTGCAGAGAACTCAGTCCAATCCATAAGTTATTAACTTGTATATTTGATAAATCCCTGGTAGCGGCCTATCGTAAGCTTGCCAATAATGTGCATTCACAAGTTAGATTTTCATTTTTGTCAGTGGAGGGGTAAACATGGGCGAGGAAGCTAAGCAATATGAGGGGGGGTGTCTTTGTGGTGCAGTGCGCTACACACTCAACGGTCTACCAGATTGGTCGGCTCATTGCCATTGTCGTTCTTGCCAAAGAGCAGTCGGTGCGGCATTCACGACCTGGATTGGAATCAAATCAGAGAACTTTAAAGTTACTAAAGGTGAGATTGCGATCTGTAATTGGCCAGGTGTCGAACGAGGATTTTGTGGAAATTGTGGTACCTCTTTGACTTATGTTGCTGAAGAAGGGTGGCCCGGGCTAGTAGCTATACTTGCGCCAACACTCGACGACCCAGCCATCGCGTCCCCCAGTGAACATTTATATGTCGAACATCAACTTCCCTGGGTGAAGCTGGATGACGATCTACCCAGGCATGAACAATTCCCCTAAATGGGCAGCTCCTCTTATAGAGATTTGGACTTTCAATTTTCTGATTAGGAACTCTTAATCAGTGTTGTTGGGTTCCAAATTTAAATGGTCGATGTATACGTTTCCAGGGGTGGAATCGAACCTACACAATATCCATCTGACTTTTAATCATAAATCCTTGGCTTCTGACTGATATACCCAGGTAAATACCAACGCTGATTAACAATCGGGTTATGGGGAATATACACCGCAGCGGCGGGAATTACTCTTGAATTGAAGTGTTCGGTCTGCCCTTCGATGGGGACACGGCACATTTTTCGGTGATTGATGTGCCGGGATCGGATAGCTCGGCGAAAAATTGTGACATGCCCCCGAGGGTTCGGTCCGTGGGAGCGCCCGGATTATTAGACCATCGAGTCGGGCATGGAGTCCTTGCGTTGTTGGATGTAGGCGAGCAGGGCCTCATCGATAGCCGGGTCGATCGCGGGCGCCTCGTACTCGGCCAGAATTTTTTTGTAACGCGCGTTGCAACGTTGCGCATGATCGAGGCTGCCTTCGGATTGCCATTGTTCGAAGCTGTTGTTATCGGTAATCGGCGAGCGGTAGAACGCAGTTTTGAAATTATTCTGCGTATGCTTGCAACCGAGGAAATGAACTCCGGGCCCGACTTCGCGAATGGCGTCCATCGCCTGGCCGTTTTCGGAAAGATCTACGCCACCCATCAGGATCTCCATCATCGCCGCCTGGTCGGCATCCATGATGAACTTCTCGTACCCCATGGCGAGCCCGCCTTCCAGCCAGCCCGCGGTGTGCAGTACAAAATTGACCCCGGCCATTACCGCCGGCATCAGCGTCGCGGCGGCCTCGTAAGCTGCCTGCGCATCGGGTAACTTGGAACCACACAAGCCGCCGCCGGAACGGAAAGGTACGCCGAGACGGCGCGCCAGTGCGGCCATGGTGTACAGCACCAGGGCCGGTTCCGGTGTGCCGAAGGTCGGTGCGCCCGATTGCATCGACATCGAACTGGCAAAACTGCCGAAGATGACCGGTGCGCCCGGGTTGACCAGTTGCACAAAGGTCATCCCGGCGAGTGCCTCGGCGAGGCTCTGCGCCGCGGTGCCGGCGACCGTTACCGGTGACATTGCACCGGCCAGAATAAATGGCGTGATGATGGTGGCCTGGTTGTGTTCGGCGTAAACCTTGGCCGAACACAACCAGGCCACCATCATCACGCCATTTATTCTGGCCGGTGCAATGATGGTGGCCT
>Ga0164315_10001103_pt1 | contig 20100 bp, 18 predicted proteins | sample GuaBasSedimGuay6_FD_113737 | JGI IMG/M metagenome (GOLD analysis project Ga0164315, IMG submission 113737) | Subseafloor sediment microbial communities from Guaymas Basin, Gulf of California, Mexico - Guay6, Core 4569-2, 0-3 cm | ecosystem: Environmental > Aquatic > Marine > Hydrothermal vents... | reverse complement strand
GGGGCAATCAGAACGTTTCTCCTTGGAGCGTCCCCGCTTGGCCTTGGCAACACCTTTTACCTGCCCCTCGAAGAACGTGTTCGTTAAATCGTACAGGGTAATGGTTTCCTCAAAACCAAACAGGGCCTGGGCGTGGCCATACAGGTGACGTTCCAATACCGCCTTGTGTTTCAAGAGTTGGTCAGACGCCTGGTACAGCCGATCCCGTCCCATGGATTCGAAATCGTAACCCAGTAGTTCGCCAAGACCGCTGCGTTGCGCCAGCCACTGGTGACTGGCCAGCTCACTGGCGGGAAACGCCATGCGCGCCAGGATATTTCCCATGGCGGCGGCCAATTGGTGGCGGTTGAAGCCCAGTGCCGTCAGTTGGTCGCGCAGGGCCAGTTGCTCCATGGCGTGCAGGGCGAGGTGCTCTATGCCAACCCGGCGGGGGCGAACCAGCTCCAGCGTATCGAGATCGACCGAAACAAGGGTGTCAGGCGTGTTGGCTGCTCCGCCACGACTGGCCAGGATTTGGGCGGCAAGACGCTGAGCCAGCGCCTCCAGCTCCGTTGGCAATTCCAATGCCAGCAGTGCATCCTGACCACCCAGCAGTTGCTCAATGCGGGATGCAAGGAAGCGCCAGTTTGCTTTGGGCACGTCGAAATGCCGGCCGAGATTCAAAATAATACGTTGTTTCATCTGCCCGTTGACGCGCTCCGATTCCACCAGGCGATGGGTGTAGTAAGGCTCCGCATTATTGCGGCTCTTGATTGCGGTGCGGCGAATAAACATGGCAACAGCCTGGCGCAGTTATTTCAAGAAATCAATAGCTGGCATGCATTTTATGGCATTACATTTTGATTTTGGTGGCATGCACCGTTGATTTTAAAAGGAATTATCTTGAAAAAAGGTCAAAAATCGATGAAATCTACCGGTTTTCACAAAAGATGGGCTAAACAGATTACTCAACGGGTGGAAACAAGGAACATTGCCTATCGACATTGTAGGCGTGATTTCGAATCATGAAGACATGCGGTCATTAACTGAATGGTATGGGTTGGATTACTACTATTTCCCTATAGAAAAACACGAAAAAGCCGGGCAGGAGAAGAAAATCCTGGATCTATATGCAAAGACTGGTGCTGATTTACTTGTGCTAGCCTGGTATATGCAGATTTTATCGGATGATCTGTGTCAGAAATTGAGTGGGCATGCCATTAATATCCATCACTCCTTCCTACCCGGCTTTAAGGGGGCGAAGCCCTATCATCAAGCTTTCGAGCGAGGCGTAAAATTGATTGGTGCTACTGCCCACTATGTCACTTCTGATCTGGATGAAGGCCCAATTATCGAGCAAGCGGTCGAGCGTGTCTTCCATATGCACTCTCCGGATGAGATGGTGGAAATTGGTCGAGACATCGAATCCCTTGTGTTGAATCGAGCTGTCCGCTGGCACGCTGAAAAACGTGTGATTAGAAATGGCAATCGTACTGTTGTCTTCGGGCGATAGCTGACCACGTTGTACGGTAAAGCATTAGCGGGCAGGATCATTTTTATTTTCCTGGTTAATTGTCTCCAGCCCACTTGAATGGCCCGTAGAGGCCTTGGGCGATGTCCATGCGGTCGCGCTCTGCACCCCCCAGCCACATTTGTACAATTTTGTAATCTCGCATGTATTTCTCAAGATTGGTTTCATAGGCATAGCCCGCCGAACCCATCAACTGCATCCCGCGGTTGGTCACCATTTGGGCCGTATCCCCAGCAAAGGAACGTGCTGCCGAAAATTTCGCCTTCATGTGGGCATCCCATGGATTACCGTAGATTTCCGGGTTCATCGCCTGATAAGTGGCACTTAGATAGTATTGCCGCGATATCTCGATCGAGCGGAACATTTCAGCGATTGTTGCAGCGAACAAAGAGCGCTCCCGCATCGGTGTACCTGCAATAATGCGGTTCTGGGTCCAGTCCATGACAATTTCTAGGACGGCTTCGGACAGACCGGTCAGCCGCGCAGCACCTGAAAGCCGGCCCAGGCCAATTACATAACCTTTGATCAACTTCGAACCCTGACCCTTTTCGGTGTCAATCCGGTACCTTTTGGGAATGCGAACTTCGTTGAACCAAATATCAGTGTTCGCTTCAGAATAGCAAAACCCCATTTTTTCATACGGACTTGAAAACTCCAAACCGTCTGAATCTGCGGGCACATAGAAGATACCAACGTTGTCTTCACCGCCAGCCGGGTCTGTAATCGCGCAAACCCAGTACCCCAAATGGCCTTTCAGATGTTCAGTTTGGAATAACTCGGCAGGACCTGACGGGCCAGGCCAGAGCTTGTGGCCATTGATTACATAGTGATCACCATCCTCTCGAGCAATTGTATTCATGGTTTTGTAAGCAAGGGCTGGATCTTCAACATTGGCACCACCCGCTGGCTCCGTGATAGCAAAGCAGGCAGTCCAGGCCTCATTACCAGCAATACGCGGTTGAAACTCTTCCAACAGATCATCCCTTTTGGCAGCTAGCATTACTGAAATTGCCCAATGCAGCTTGCCTACCTTCGTGGCCAAGCCAATATCCGCCCGCGAAATCTCTTCGTTGATCATTTGCCGGACGACAGGCGTGTATCCCAGACCGCCGAAGGAGGTTGGTAAAATCACCTTGGTCACACCGAAATCGACAAGCTTGGAGTAAAGCCGGTGTATCGTTTCCTTTGCCAGTTTCGGATCGCGATGCCAGCCGCCCTCCATATCCTGACGATGTGGCATCAGTTCCCGGTTCACGAACTCGCGAAAGTGTTCGACAATTTCAATTTCTTCCGCGGTACAAAAGGCCCGATTGTATTTCTGTGCTGGCGAGAGCAGTTTGTAACCCCCAGTCCCGTCCGCATTGGGCACGTGCATCTGTTCAATGGTGTCTAAATCGTTCATTTCTTTCTCCAAATCTGGCTGTCAAATCTCCCAATAAACGTAACATGAGCGTTACGGCTACTCAATGATGGTGCAATAATAGAGTTGCAGTTAATTAGCGACTCCGCTACTGAGAGGGTCAGTGATATAACAATCGATATCTGTTGGTTGCCATTGGCTGTTCGTCCATACGGTTTATACCTCGACCTATTCGGCCTGATAGGGTCATATTTCCTGTACAGGCCAGCTCCATCTACGCGTAAGCCTTCAATCGGGTGATGTTGTACGCCGTCGCCGTTAATCTGAACATCCAGCTGACGTTGGCCGTACCCATGTGTCGCAGTTTGTGATTCAGCCCGAAGGTTTTCATCCAGCCAAAGCACTCGTCTACCGTTTTAACGGTTTTGTTTGTGATATTCCATATTTGGTTGCATCTCTACCGCACTAGCAACACGATTGGTCATATTGTAAAAGCCAGTTACATTAGCAATATCCCAAATGTCTTTTTCATTAAAGCCAGCATCACGTAGGGCTTGCCTATCCGCTTCTTCAATCGCGTCGACGGTATCAGTTAGCTTTGTTGCAAAATCCAACATCGCACGGTGACGTTCACTTAAATTAGCAGCTTTATAGTTCATCACCATCAGTTCGCCCAGCACAGGGTCCTGTGAATACTCTCTAATCGCTGCACCATGTGCAACAAGGCAATAGTAGCAGTGGTTTCTTGATGACACGGCGACAGCAATCATTTCTTTTTCAAGTGGTGTTAATGAACTGCTTTCACCAAACATAATCGTGTTATAGAAATTTGAAAAGGCATCCAGTTGATCAATGTCTTGAGAATAGGATATTAATACATTGGGCACCATACCCAGTTTTTCATCACACTTATTGAAGTATTTCTGGATGTTTTTTGGCAAATCATCTCGTGTTGGAATAGGGAGGTTGAGTGCCGTTATATGATCGGGTTGAGACATGATAAATTCCTTGCAGGTTATGGTTATTTAAAAAATAGTGGTCGATGACGACTACGCGTTAACATCAATAATGATGCGACCACGTGTTTTCCCGGGCACAATATCATGAGCTAATTCAGGTAACTGAAACACGGGTGACGTGGTTCAGCATTTCAGACAGTTCGAAAACGCTGGCGGTTTGATAGCTGCGGATTTACAATAATTCCCGAATCAGGGTCGACAGGTAGTATAGCAAGGTAGTAGTGTAACAAGGTAGTAGTGTAACAAGGTAGTAGTGTAACAAGGTAGTGAAAGATGCCAAATTCTTCCGCCCACGCCCCCTGCGATGTGATTGTCATCGGCAGTGGTTTTGCCGGTGGGTTCTCTGCCGAGGCGCTGGTTAACGCTGGCTTTAATGTCACCATGTTAGAGCGTGGTCCGTGGCGAGATACCGTCCCCGTGCGTTCCTTAGGTATTGAAGACACGGCTGTTCTGCCACGAGGCGTCGGCATGTTTACTCACGCTTTACGATCCTTCAATACGCGCTATTGGCCCGGCGGTCGTTTCACCTGGAACAAACGCGGCTTAATAGAAATTTTTCGCGGTCAGGGCATGGATACCTTGTGTTCATCCAGTGTTGGCGGTGGCAGCCACATTTATTCCGGTGTGTTTCGCAAACCCGCACCGGCCGACTTCTGGGATAATCGTGCGCCGGGTGTCGATGAGCAGGTGATGGTGCGCCATTACGACAGCGTGATCGATAAATTGCAGTTAATTACGCCCGACGCCACCATGCAAATACCCCACACTGCCGCAGAACGCATGGGCCCCAACGACCCTTTGCAGGGGCCGAGCAAACCGGTGCCCACCTGGCTCGGCTTTCTGTTTGCAGATGAATGCGGCAAGCACCAGAAAATCACCACACCGGAAGGCGTAGAGCGCTGGCAGATGAACTACGAAGACCCCCATAATCACGGTGTTTTCGGTTCACCCAGCGGCGCCAAAACAACGCTCGACTGGCACTTGGTCAAGCCTCTGATGGACCGCGGCATGGTGCTGAAGGATATGACCGAAGTTACCCGAATTGCCGCCCAAACCGACCACAACAGCAGTCGCTATTGCGTCGACATTCATGATTTGCGCACGGGGCGGCGGCGCTCCCTCTACTGCAACCACGTGATCCTCGCTTGTGGCACCATGAACACATTACGCCTGCTGTTAAAAAGCCGCGACCAGGACCAAAGTCTGTCCGGCATGCCCTGGCTCGGTTTTCATGTCGGTGGCAACGGCGATTATTTTGCGTTATGGGACTACAATGAGCCCGGCCGCGATTTAAGTACCGGCTTACCGTTTCACGGCGGCTTTGAACTCAAAGAAGGCGATGAAAACCCCGATGATCCACTGGTCCTGGGTGGCGGCGGCTGGCCGGCAGTAGAATTCTGGCCCCTGCCAAAATTTATCCGTACACGGCTTAAGCGTACCGGCTTTACCGCCTGCTATGGGCAAGAAGAACAAGACGGTACCGTCAGCTGGTGGCGCGGTAAACTACGCCTGACCTATAACCCAGACAATAGTCCTATCTACGCGCGGATTCGCCGCACCTGGCGTAAAGTTAGCGAACTCACTGGTCGCAAGATCTATTTTTTAAATAAACCTGTCACCGTCCATGCCCTGGGCGGGTGTTGTGTCGGCACTCCAGACACGCGCTCGGTAGTGGACGCCTATGGAGAAATACACGACAATCCCGGGCTGTACGTCGCCGACGCCTCGGTCATGCCCGGCTCCATCGGCGGACCACCGACGCTCGCCATTGCCGGCTGGGCCGAGCATGTCGGCGAAACATTGGCCACTCGACTGCAGGCCGAGCGCCTTGCAGATGACGATAAACACAAGACCCACGCAAAAAGTAAAGGAGATAAATCATGATTGTTGCCCACGTTCAATTTCCGGTAAATGTAACGGATAAAAACGACTTCATTAACAAAATGGCGGCTACCACCGCTAAATACGAAGGTCTGAAGGGCCTGGTGCGTAAATATTATATGCTCAACGAAAGCGGCGATCGCGCCAGTGGTCTTTATCTCTGGGAGTCCCGCGCTGACGCAGAGGCCTGGTACAACGACGACTGGCAAAACTATATGCGCGAAGCCTGGGGCGAAGCCGCGCAGATAGACTATTTTGATTGTCTTATCGTCGTCGACAACGAACTTGTTAAAACGACGGTCACAGAAGCCGCGTAAAAAGTTACGGTGAAGACGAACCGGGAAACGTATTCAGCATCCCGGCCGGCGTTTCATTTCGTTTAGCGGCGACTGTCGCGCCTTATACTCGGGCGACTTTATAATGCCGACCAGTCGCAGGCACCGGTCCATCTTCCTGGTTAGAGCGGGCCGCTTTTAACAGCGCCCGCCGTGCCCGGTACGGGTCAAACACTCATTATATTCTGGGGTCGTGGGACGCAGCTCCGGCTTCCCACTTCAGCAATACAACGCGCACAATCATTTATTTCTACCTATGCACAAAAATCTTCCGTACAGGAAATGTGATGCCTGCCCATAAAATTGTTATTTGGTAGAACTTACCAGTGCACCACTTTCTGTTAACTGCTGAACCTGACTGTCAGTGTAGCCTGCCTCCGTCAGGATCGCCGCATTGTGTTCACCCAGGCCGGGTAATTTGAAATCAGGAGATCCGGGCTCGCTGGTAAATTTGACCGGCAACCCAAGGTGCATATTGCCTTCATCGTCTCGCAATATATGTCGACCAGGGTCTCCTGATTTCGCGATTCAAGCTTGATAATGGGCTCTGGTATATAGAATCGAATAATTGCTATGCTGTGGCAATAACAGCGTATCTGGAATGCTTGCTGAATTTTCAGGCCAACCATCAGGAATTTACACAGTATGGCGTTAGCTCCAATCTACAACTACCCAATATGGGCTGTCGGCCTGATTTTCATCGTTATACTCACCACAACGCTTGAACTCGGTTTTCGAGTTGGGCTCAAGAAGCGGGAAACGTGGAAGGATGCCAATTCCGGTGGCGGTGCGGTTGTGCTGAGTTCTATGTTCGCACTAATGGGGCTAGTGCTTGCGTTTACCTATTCCATCGGGGTGAATCACTATGATGCGAGCAAGAAAGCAGTGATTATTGAAGCAAACGAACTGAGTACTGCCTTCCTGAAAGCAAACCTGGTCGCCGAACCGGGCCGCACGGAATTGAAAACGATATTGTTGGACTATGCCCGTACCCGTGTCTTTCGTTTGGGTGCCTACAGAACCAATGAAGAGCGCAAAACGGCGCTGATGATAACGCTGGACAAGCAAGCCGAGCTCTGGATGGCCACGACGCATGTCGTCGATCAGGGTGATCGTGGTCCGATGTCGTCATCACTGGTCGCCGCTATCAATGACGTAATCGCTGACATGGAAGCCGATCTGGGGCAGTGAATGGAATCGACAGGCAGGCACCCCCAGCTTGACTATTTCGTCATTAATTATCACTGACAGAGGGAGCCGCAATGGCACACGCAAATTGTCCATCCTGCTGTGCCTGCCGGCTGGCTACAGCCTCGACTGGGGCGGTGATTTCGAGAACTCGCAGCGCTCGCTGAAGGCCGCTTTCGGCGACTTGCCCCTGGCGCTGTTGCTGACGCTTGTCTTTGTGCCGGTGTTATACCTGTCCCTGGCGGAATAGTGAGTATTATGATTTCGATTGTTTGCGCTCGGCCCGTAGCCGCCGTTTCCTGGTCATGCGGCGCCGGGCATAATAGGACAGCGCTTCCCGGGCCAGCGCTTTATCTTCTGCTGATAATTTATCGCAGCCTCGGTACTGTTTGTATAGATAAAGCAGGTCTACTCTTCTGACATGGCCGCGCAGCCCCTCTTCGAGGTGGGCGAGGTCGCGCACCATGGCGTGTCGGAACATAAAGTGAGGGAGATGATGGCCACTGGGGCAGTCGAAGAAAAACAACTCGGGCTCGTTGTCCCCGCCATCCGATGAAGCGGGGGAGTTCCGTCGCACCAGGATATTTCTGGTTTTCAGGTCCTTGTGATAAAAGCCCTGTCCGTGCAAAATCCACACGGCCCGGGCCAGTTGGTCGAAGATTTTCCGTACACCGGTCACGCCCTCGCTGTAAAGGGTGCCGGCTGCGATGATCTTGTCCAGGTCCGTGGCATGCTCTACCTCGGCGGTAACGATCACCGCTTGTTCCAGCAAACCCAGGTTTGTGACATGGCCGTAGGCGATGAGCGCAGGTGTGAGTAGCCCCAACTCGTTGAAGTACTGCAGGTTATGTAGTTCTCGTTGGTAGCGGCTGGTGCCCAGCCAGTGTCTCAACCGATTGCCCGGGCCTACGAAGGTTTTTACATAGTAGACAGACTGCAGGGACAGGGTGGACACGCCACTGCGTGAATCCATGGTGACTTGTTCCATGGGTAACTGCAGCAGTGTGTCCATGGACTGGAATGTTGCGTGCTCTGTCGCGTCCAGGGTCTCAGGCGCTATTACCCAGCGAGCGCGCCTGAAAAATCGGGCGACGTCTGCCTTCATTGTGCGGACAGTATCGCCCAGGCCTTAATCTATAACTGCCAGTTGGCGAAAACCGCAAACGAATAGACTTCGTTAGTGCTGTATTCACCACTCCACAGGTGCGCGTCTATTTTAGCGCTGCCCAGGTCTGTGTAATTGACATAACCACCCACGGTGAGCGTATCGCTGAGCGCACAGCGCGCCCCGGCGTTATAGCGGACCTGGCGGTCGATAGGTAAATCCGCGGTGCGATCATGAGAATCTACCGGGTTGGTATCGTAAGCGATGCCTGCGGTCAGGTCCCAGTCCTCGTTAAGTTTGTACTGAAAGCCTGCGGCGTAGTGGTAGGTGTCCTCCCAGTTTTTCTTCAGGTCGGCGCCGGCTCCGGTGTCGACCGCGACAAATACACTGTCCATCGCGCTCCAGTTGTCCCAGCCCACGGTGAAATCCAGGCCCAGCCTGTCGTTGAGGTCGTGATGCAGGCTGGCCCTGACAGTCTCGGCCATAGTCAGCTCCGTATCGGAATTGGCTTGGAGGTCGGCGGGCTTGATCTTGAGGTCACCGTCGTATTTGATGTCGAATTTACTCTGGTAGCTAATTCCCACCCGGGTGTCAGCGGAAAACGCATAGATTACGCCCAGATTGTAGCCCCAGCCGGTATCGTCACCATCCAGTTTAATCCTGCCGTCTTCCGTGCCGGTAACCAGGCTGGTGGGAGCTCGCAGCTTCAGGTCCAGTGATGAGTAGTAGTATTGGGCTTTGACGCCGACAGATAATTTGTCGGTGATCTTATAGGCGACCGATGGCGCCAGCGACAGCAGTATAAGCTCTACCTCAGTATCCTGGTAGCGTCCCGCCCAGTTGTTACCGTAGTCCAGGCCGGCGCCGGACAAACCGCCAAAGGATATACCGGCGCTCCACTTGTCCGATCCGAGATCGTTTGTATACGCGAAGGCGGCACCCGGCGCATCGAGGCCGGCCTGGCCGCCATCACCATCGCCGATGAGGGGGGCGGACTCATCCACATCAAATTCCACCTTGGGGATGAAAGCCCCGGCGGACAGGAACAATTGACTGCCCTTTAACAGAGCCGAACCTGCCGGGTTGTGAATAATGGTTGCCGCCTCGTCAGTGCCGGCACTGGCGCCGGCGCTGGCGCGACCGCCGGCGAAGTCGCCCCATTCGTTCAGCCACAGACCACCGGCCAACGCCTGGTTGGCGCCGAGCAGGGCCAGGGCGAATGCGCTTCGTTTAAACAAGGTCTTCATGGTCATTAATCCTTTGAAGGGTCTTTTCCGGTGGGGTTTTCGAGTGGATAGGCATCTGGCCATACCACCTATTTATTGCAACACTATGTTACACAAGGAATTATGAATGACTACAGAGTATTTTTGGTGGAATTCACACTGCTATAGCGTGGCGATAGCTGCGTGCAGCGTGATGGTCAGATCCTCCCCCTCGATATTTGTCGGCAACAGTGAAATACTGTTAGCCGATGCGTATTCTTATACCTCTTTTGGCGTTACTCCTGCCTACCGGCGTAACGGGCGCAAGCTTTGAGTTGCCGCCGCCGGAGTTTGATCTTGTAGGCACCATACAGGTGGCGCAGGCATTGCCCGAAGACACGCTGCTCGATGTCGCACGGCGCTATGATATAGGCCAGGAAGAAATCGTGCGCGCCAACCCCGACGTCGATCGCTGGCTGCCCGGGGCTGGAGCGAAGATCATCATTCCGTCTCGCCGTATTTTGCCGTCGGTCCCTCGCGAGGGTCTGGTATTGAACCTGCCCGAGATGCGCCTTTACTACTTTCCCGAACCGGAGCCCGGCCAGCCCGCGCAGGTGCAGACCTATCCTGTCAGTATCGGGCGGATGGACTGGGCCACCCCGCTGGGAGAGACGAAACTGGTGGCCAAGAAGAAAGACCCAGCCTGGTATCCGCCGGAATCGATCCGTGAGGAACATGCCGCGGAGGGCGACCCCCTACCCAAAGTTGTACCCGCCGGTCCGGACAATCCGCTGGGACGCTACGCCCTGCGACTGGGTATTCCCGGCTATTTGATACACGGTACCAATAAGGTCTTTGGTGTCGGGATGCGGGTTTCACACGGCTGTGTGCGCATGTTACCGGAGGATATAGAAAAGCTGTTTCCGCAGGTACCGGTTGGGACATCGGTGCGCATTATCAACCAGTCTGCCAAGGCCGGCTGGTATGGGGGTGAGCTGTACCTGGAGATTCACCCGCCGCTGGAAGAAGATCAGGCTGCTCGGGACACGCTGGTTGAGACCGTGATGCTGGTCATAGATGAGGCGCTGTTCAGGCGGCCGGGCAAAGTGAACAAGCGGGCGATCGAACAGGCTATCGCCCGGCAAAACGGGTTGCCGACCGTAATCTCAGACGGGCTGTGATGCCAGGGGATTGAGGGCGCGCCTGTTACCACGCACCTCTGCCCCCGACGGTCGCCCTCAGAGAGGGCTGCTACAATAATTCTGCTGCTATTTGTACATTGATTTCTTGAACATACGATCCAGCTTTTCATTGGTTTCCTGCGCTGAATCACGCGCTTCCTCGGCTGCCGTTTTCGCGGCTGCGGCATCCTTTTTGGCACTCGCCGCATCTGCCGCCGCCTGGTTGGCGGTTGCATTTGTTTTCTGGACTTCCGCCCGCAGGGCATCGAGGTCTGAAGTGGTCGCACAACCGGCCAGGCCGGTTATCGCCACCATCACCAGTCCTGTTGTTGTGGTTTTGAGCATATTGCGCATAGCGTCATTCTCCCTTGCTGAATAACAGGGCATCGCCTTCGATCCCCTTCTCTCGCTCATTCTGTGAGATAAGAGCACTGATCGCAAGAGAATATTGTTCTGGTTTTTCGCGAACCTGAGGAGCCTCTGATTAAGGTCATCCTCGCGAAGGCAGGGATACATAACCTGCTGATTTTTATAGACTCCGAAACGCCGAAAACCGGCTTAACCAGAGGTTCCCCAGGTCAGGAACTCGCCTAGCGAATAGACACCCGCGTTCCGATCTTGACCCACCCGGCCAGTTCCTCCACCTGCTCGTTGGTCAAGGCGATACAGCCGTTGGTCCAGTTAAAATTGTTGTGAATCTCCAGGCTTCCTGCGCCAACTCCATGTATGCCCAGTTGACCACCGAGCTTTGTGTTTTGGGGTGGTGTAACTCCGTTGCGCCATGCTTCGCTAACAGCGTGGTATTCCTGTGGGCTTATATAGCCATTCTTTAGTCCGCGCCGTGCATGCTCCATATTGGGGTAATTGATAGACAAAAACAGGCGGAAGCGCTTGCTGGTCCTGATACCATTGATGCTGAATTCACCCAGTGGAGTCTTTTCGTCCTTCACCCTCTTTTCCCGCGTCGAGCCATTACTGCCTATGGCGATATTGTCATAGGTGAGCAGGGTGCTTTCACCCTCCATCACAGACAGGGTAAGAGCCCTGGTGTCGATAAGTAGCCAGACCTCTGAAGACTCCGCAATCGCTTGGCCTGCGGGCGCGAGACTAGCCATCGCGAGAAGACCGGCTAGCAGAATGGCATACAGGAAAATGGCAGGCCGTTTAATGGATGTCAGTTTGGCTTCAAACATGCCAAAGCCCGCCAGGCGATGTGGTTTGTGGCCGGAAGTGGTCCCGGGATGGGTTTAGCTGTTGGTCAGCATCCATTTGCGCAGGCGGTTGGAATCGCCGAAGGGGGTGAGTTTGCCAAAGGAGTTGAGCAGCACGATAGATACGTCCTCTCCCTCTATATTGGCCTGCATTACCAGACAGCGCCCGGCCTCGTTGATGTAGCCGGTTTTGCTGAGTTCTATATCCCAGCTCTTGTTCTTCAGCAGGCGGTTGGTATTGCCGTAGGTGAGCGGGCCGCGTCGAGTATAGGGACGCACTTCCTTGCGTGTGGTGGTGGTAGACTGGGTGATCAAGGGGTAGCCGTCAGCCGCGTTCACCATTTTGGCCAGATCGCTGGCGGTGGAAACGTTCTCCGCCTTGAGTCCGGCCGGGTCGGCAAACCGGCTGTTGTTCATACCCAGGCCCCTGGCTTTTCTGTTCATATGGGCGACGAAGTTATCCATGCCGCCGGGATAATTTCTGCCCAGGGCTGTCGCGGCGCGGTTCTCGGAAGACATCAGGGCCAGTAATATCAGTTCGCGGCGGGGCAGGGTGGCGCCGTACTCCAGGCGCGAGCCGGTCAGGCGAATGAGGTCCCGGTCCTCTTTGGTGATGGTGATCTTTTCGTTGAGATCCAGGCCGGCATCCAGTACCACCATGGCGGTCATCAGCTTGGTGATGGACGCGATGGGGCGTACCGTATGCACGTCCTTGCCATAGATCATGTTGCCGTCGGCATCGAGCACAATGGCGGAGGCGGAGCGCAGTTTGGGGTTGCCCTTCAGCTCGGAGAATTTGGAGTCGCCAGCACTTGCCGCCGCAGTTGCGGCCATCAGTACCAGAACGAAAGAAATCGCTCTCGTAATACCCATGCTCTTGCCCGTCCCGTCGTTTATCATTGTTATCATTGTGGTAACAGCGCCCTGCCGTTACCACCGGCCCGTCACCGTGGGCACCTTGTCACACTACCGCATTCTGCCTCAAATACAGGAAAAGCTCCAGCGAGCTATATTCAACGCACGTATCGTGTCGGCCGAGGATTTTACAACGGGCAGTTATCCGGGCTCTGATTCGGCGCCGGCTTCTACACGCAACAGGCCGCGGAATGCCCGGCTGGCCGATGCGTCACCCGACAGCACCCGATAAACGTCGCGGGCTATTGGCATTTCCACCCCATATTTATCGGACAGCGCCAACACCGCGGGAGCGCTTTTGGCGCCCTCGGCCACCATTACCATCTCGTCTATGATGTCCTGCATATCGCGGCCCTTGCCCAACTCCACACCTACATGGCGGTTGCGGCTCTGGGGGCTGGTGCAGGTGGCGATCATGTCACCTATGCCCGCCAATCCGGAGAAAGTTTCCAGGCGCCCGCCCATGGCTACACCCAGGCGGGTCACCTCCGCCAGGCCGCGGGTAATCAGCGCCGAGCGGGTGTTGTCGCCTGCGCCCTGCCCGTCGCCCATGCCCACCGCGATGGCGATGATGTTCTTCAGTACCCCACCCAGTTCGCAGCCGATTACATCGGTGTTGGTGTAAACTCGGAACAGGCCGCTTTTGAATACGTTCTGTAATTCCTGCAGGATGATTTCGTCTTCCATGGCGATCACGCCGGCGGCCGCCTGGCCAGCCATGATTTCCCGGGCCAGGTTGGGACCGGTGAGCACACCCACCGGGTGGCCAGGCAATACCTCGCTGATAATTTCTGTCATGCGCTGGCCAGTGGCCAGTTCCAGGCCCTTGGTCAAACTGATCACCGGCACCCAGGCGCGAATGTGCTTCTTCACCTCCTGTAAAACGCTGCGGAAATTCTGGGAGGGGATGCCCATGACAATCACGTCAGCGCCGCCCACCGCCTCGGCAATATCGTTGGTGGCCACCAGTTTGTCCGGCAGTTTCGCGCCCGGCAGATAAGTTTCGTTGGTGCGCTGTGTATTGATCTCTTCCACCGTGGCCGGGTTGCGAGCCCAAATTTTGACGGGGGCATTGCGCGTGACCAGCGAGGCCACGGTCGTTCCCCAGGAGCCCCCGCCCATGACTGTTACATTGAGGTTTACCATGGTTACTTCTCCTGTAAAGTGCCGCGATTGGTTACGCCGATGGCGCGAATTAGATCGATTCTCCGCAAAAGATCGCGCAATTCGCGCGCCAGTTCCATGCGTTTCTCGGCAACCTTTGAGTCACTGCAGTCCGCCAGATTACGGCTCTGCAGCATCTTGAAGCCGTTTTTGAATAGTAGCTTGCCAATCGAGGACTCGCTGCTGATCCTGCGCTGCAGGTAGGCCTGCCTGCCCAGCTTCAAAGCGTCGTTGACACACGCTTCCTTCTCCAGGGATTCCGATGGGTCCAGCCGGGCGGCCAGCGCCGCAACCACCGAGTAAGCCTCGGTGAAGGTCAGCAGTGTGACATGTGATACCAGCGGAATCATGGAATAGAGCAATGAGCCGAAGCCGGCGGCACCCTGTGCCAACAAGGTTTCCCAGTTGTCGTCGTAGCGATCCAGTTCCTCCCGGATCTGCTGGTGAAACTCCTCGGTGGGAGCGTAGAAGAACTCGAACTTGAACAGATCCCGCAGGTGATCCACCTCGGACCAGAATACATCCAGCGCCCCGGGCCCCTCATTCTCACTGGCTTTCAGCAGGGCCAGTTCGATGATGGCCTTGTTTATGAAGAAGTGGATGATGGTATTGCGGTAGTAGCTCGCCACCGGGTGTTGGTCCAGATCGATACCGTACACGATTTCGGGGCCTTCGTCATACCGCGTGACGATGCCTTCGTCGATCATGATGCCCAGCACACCCTGCATCTGGTCCGCATAAGCCTCGTCCAGATCCCTGGAAATGCGCAGATTGCGCGCCTTTGCCCAGACCAACAGTGCGTTCATATCCTCCACCACCTCGTCCTCAGTGAGCGCTTTGGGTGATGATCCCAGCAGACTCATGGTGATCAGCGAGGGGAAGGTGATGGGGGTGACGTGGTTGGCTTCCACTGCCACTTCGAAGGCGATTCTAGACAGGGCCATGCGGTCATCCGGATCCGGGGCCCGCTCCAGCACTACGGGTTCCCCGATATCCATATAGACCTTGCCCATGGGCCGGGCCAGGCTGCGGATATACCCGATAAACCAGCGCAATGATTCGGCGCCCTTGCCGCGGCCGGTTTGTTCTGTGGCGTATTCCTCCACATCCCGGATCAGGTCGTAGCTGATGGATATTGGAATGATATGAATATTTCTGGCGTCGGTCGCGTAGCAGGCCTCCAGCACATATTTCAACAGGCCGTAGCGTGGTGGCATCAGTTTGCCCATGCGCGAACGTGTGCCCTCAAAGGCCCAGTTCATGGGGAAGCGCTTTTCCATCAGGTAGCCGATGTAGTGGCGCAGGGTGATCTTGTACAACTCGTTGTCCTGGAAGCTGCGCTTGATGAAAATGGCGCCGGCCCGGTGCAACAGAAAGCCCAATCCCGGGAAATTCATATTGGCGCCACCGAACATATGGGGCATGGGGAAGTCGTTGTCGTACAGCACCTTGGGTACCACCATGCCATCCAGGTAGGTCTTGTGAGTCCATAACAGCATGGACGGGTTTTCGCGTACGATCTGGCGCATTTTTTCCACCGCGGTCTGGTCGTAGACGATCTCCTCCTCGTAACCCAGGCCCAGGCAGAATTTGTTGAACCTGGCGTAGAAATCCAGCCAGAAGGTGCTGGGCCTGGATACCATTTCATCCATATACTGCGCCGCTTCCTTCATCAACTCAGCCTTGGGGGTACCCGTCTCTGCGGCGACTTTATCCACTGCTTCGTTGTAAGCGGTATTGGTCTTCAGGCTGGTGGCCACATGACGTGGCACTTTATAGCGCCCTCCTTGCAGGCGACGTTCCGCCAGATCAAGCACCACCACTGCCTGGCGTGCAACAAAGCCGGCGAAATCCTGCTGGGCTTTCTCGTCCTCCACGCTGTGGCGACGTTCGAAGCGTATGCGCAGGTTGGCCACGGAGTCCGGTGCCCCGGCAATCAGGTGCATGCGCTCCGGCGCCTGACTGAGAATTTTGCGCCCGCGGCGGGCACCGGGCTGGCGGGGGTCGCCGAATATCAGGTCGTGCAGGCGTGGGCCTGAATTGATGGCCTCCTGCGGGGGTAGCCAGACCACACGCAGCGGCGCGACGAGAGTGTCGGCCGGCAGGGCCAACGCCGTGACCAGCTGCGAGCTGCCCATGCCCTTGCGGTCCTCGTCCAGGTTCAGGCAGACTTGTGAGGCTTGGAACTCCTCGCTACCACTTTGTATGTGCTGGTAAATCCATCCCTGAAGAAGTTCCTGCTCAAAGCTGTTGCGGGTATCCAGTATAAACAGGACCTGCTGTTTGTCCCTCGCGGGCCAGGGGCTGCTGTGCTGATATTTACTGGCTAAATCCACGCCTGTCGCACTCCCCTATTTCTTGCTTTTGCTTTTGGTTTTGGGTCTGGCCTTACTCTTACTGGCAGTTCTGGGTTTGGCCTTGGCAGGCGATTTTCTGCCAGTGTTGGCTTTGGTTTTCGCTACCACTTTGCGTTTGCCGGCGGTTTTCTTTGTCGCGGGTCTTTTCGCTGCCACAACTTTACCTTTGGGGGCGGTTTCTTTCTCCTGTGGTTGTCCCAGCGTGCGGGCGAACATATTGCGTACTTCTCGCACATGCTGCGCAATTGTTTTCGCACGCCAGTCACTGGTGTCGACAGGGGGCAACACTTCCACTTCCACGGTAGCGGAGCGAAATACGAAATCACCCTTGGGCGCCACGTCGCCCGCGTTGTGGATTACGATGGGCACTATCGGCACCGCGGCCTGTATCGCCAGGTGGAAAGCGCCTTTTTTGAATGGTGCCAATTTGGGAGAGACCGTGCGGGTACCCTCTGGAGCCAATACCACCGACTTTCCCTCTTTTTGCATTGCATCCACCAGTGGCGACATGGCGTGGATGGCGCTCCTGGCATTCGCCCGGTCTATAAATACCACGCCGCCCAACTCCAGCACCATGCCGAGGATGGGAGTCTCCTTCTTGATTTCCTGTTTGCCAATACCGGTGATATCCCGTCGTAGCAGCTTGGCCATGATAATGATGTCGGCCTTGCTCTGGTGGTTAAACACGAACACAGCCGGCCGGTGGGACCACAGGTGCTCCTCGCCCTTCACGTTCAGGTCCATGCCAATTAACGCGCTGGCGGTGTCGGCGAACAACGACAGGGAAAAGTTCTGGGAATCGCGCCGGGAGCCGGTGACAGCGAAAACGGGCAGGCCCGCGACGAAGCTGGTCACCAGGCTACTGGTGGCTGCCACAGAACGGATGAATTGAGTCACGGAAGGACGGCCGCGGCTGCCGAATCTGGCGGTGGGCCATTGTTTGTCGTGTGCGACCCGCGCTAGTTTTGAACTGGGGTTCAGCGCTATTGGGTGACCGACCCGCTCCAGTAGTTGCAGGTCATCCGTGCTGTCGGAATAAAAGAAACTGTCGTCCAGATCGGCCCCGTACTTCGCCGCCAGGGATTCGGCCGCATCCACTTTGCCCTGCCCGAAACAGGTGGGGCTTACCACGCCGCCGGTGAATTTGCCGTCTGCTACTTCCAGACGGGTGCACAGTACGTGATTTATGCCCAGATCGGCGGCGGCCGGCGCTATCTGGTAGTGAGTGGCGGAGGAAATGATTGCCAACGTGTGGCCTTTGGCCATGTGGGCATCCACCAGGGCGCGGGACTCGGGGTAGATCAGGCGGGCTATCCGCTTGGTATAAAGCTCCTCTCCCACATCGTGATAGGTTTCTTCTTCGATGCCCCGCATGAACTGGGCATTGATCGCCATCATGCCCGAGAAGCCGAGGTTGCCGAGGCCAAAATTGGTCATGGCGCGCATCATCTCGACAAATTCCTTCGGGGACAGGTCCCCTCGCTTGATTTGCTCGCGGATAAACGCTACCGCGGAATAACCGGAGATGATGGTGCCGTCAAAATCGAAAATAGCGGCGATTTGTGGGCCTTCAGCTGATGCCTCGATGTCTTGTAACAGTTGCTTTATGCCGGCCATGAGTATTCCCTAATGTGGATTGGGAAGCATAGCGCATTCTGGGTATAAAAAAACGCCGTTGCGATTGGAGGCGCAATGGCGTTTCAGGGTAAAGCCTTTTTTTCTAGTCTGCCCAGGTTTTTTTTATCCGGCCCGCTACCGGATTACGTCCCCATGGCCACAAACATCTCTGACAAATGCCTGTCAGCTTTCCCAAATTCTGGCGCTGATCCATAACCGACAATCCCCTGATCAAGCACCACAATTTGATTATATGTAATTTTGTAGAATACACAAGATATTACATTATGATATTTATTTATATCTATTAATAACCAAAGGTTATTTCTTGCGGGGTGCCATTAGTACTCTAAGACGCCTTGCGAAACAGCAGCGTCATACGATCGGACTCACCAATGGCGACCATGGTGGCGCGCAAGTCCGGATCTTTTTTGCTGGTGCTGAGAGATGGCGGCAAGCGCCACACGAAATCATTGGGTCCGGGGTTGTCATTTGGGTTAGCGTTGATTTCACTTTCGCGCACCAACGCGAAACCCGCTTGTTCGAACGCGGCGATGACAGCGGACTGTTTCAGATAGCCGTTGCTACCGCTTGCCCACTCATCGGTGGTGGATTCCTGTGCCCGGTGTTGCACCACGCCAACCAGGCCGTCGTCTTTGAGCATGCGGTGTATCTCAGACAGGGCCTGAGAAAGGGCGCCGGCCTTGGCCTCAAGCCGATTGAGGTTATGCAGGGCGCGAATCAGGAGGACCCGGTCCACCGAGCCTATGACTTCGGGGGGCACCGTACTGAAGGTAAAACTCTCAATGGCGATACCGTTGTCACTGAAACCCTCTACCATGGCGGGGAACGTGGCAGTTCGCTCGGCATGCTCGGCCACCCATTTGTCGGAGCGCTCAAACAGGGGCCACAGGTCCTCACTATAATTGATACCATAGATGCCGCCCTCGCGGCCCAGGTAGTTAGCCAGAATTTGCGTATACCAACCCCCACCAGGCAGGCCTTCGGCCACGGTCATGCCGGGTTCAATCTGGAAAAAAGCTATGGTCTGCGCCGGGTGGCGGGCACCGTCACGAGCCCGGCTTTCCTCGCTGCGCGAGTCGATCGCCAGCGTTAGAGCGTCGTTGCTATCCCCGGCGTGGGTCGCGTGGGTGAAGCTGGCGAGTGTCATGCAGGCTGCCAGCAGGCAGGTTTTTATGCGTATCATGGTCAATTCCTCGTAGTTGCAACTTGCTGTAGTCGGTCTATTGCTGAGGAATTGTACAGCCTTTCCCTACGCCACCACTATTGAATTTGAATAGCTTCCGCTTAGGGTGCCAGCTGCATAAACCTTGTCCACTTCAGCTGAACACCGATGACCCAGCTCGGGGTCGAACCGCCTTCCCAAGTGCAGAAGCCAGATCCTCAAGATCATCGCCGATATAGTAATGGCGCTTCATAGCGTGTTCTCCTTCCAGATTGCATAAACCGGGCGTCTGGAAAACCACTTCCATGCGCTTCACCAAATACCCATCACTCGGGAGGTTGGACAGCTGGGGCCGGTTTGCGTTGTATGCATTTATAGGTTGTTTTGCTACTAACAGATTTTTTATTAGATTTTTTATGAAATAAGTGCCCGATTATGCCATCCTCGAACGACACAGGGCAGCTTGATTCGGAACCGGAATGACAACTGATTCTTTTACTTTGTGGCGCCCGAGGAGCCTCCTGTGCCTGGCGGGGTTGTTTCTGTTGGCTTTACTACCCCGGCTCTATAGCGCCCAATCTCTGGGTTGGCACTGGGACTTTCCAGGGAGTTTTACCCTGGTCAACTTTGATGAGGCCGGATCTTGTAGAGCTGCTCTGGAAGGCTTTGACTATTCCACGTTTGTAGGTCGGCAGACCATTGCCATCGCCGATGTGTTGGGCCGGGGGCCTGAATCCGACATCATAGGTAACCGGGCAGCGGTTAAGGCGTACTGCCACAATGCAAATCATATCCTGATAGCCCGAACTTATTCGGCCGTTACCGGTGCACTGACGGTGGTATTGGTGGCTGTGATCGCGCTGCTG
>Ga0164315_10001102_pt1 | contig 20103 bp, 16 predicted proteins | sample GuaBasSedimGuay6_FD_113737 | JGI IMG/M metagenome (GOLD analysis project Ga0164315, IMG submission 113737) | Subseafloor sediment microbial communities from Guaymas Basin, Gulf of California, Mexico - Guay6, Core 4569-2, 0-3 cm | ecosystem: Environmental > Aquatic > Marine > Hydrothermal vents... | reverse complement strand
GGTATTGACCCTTGTGGTGCCTTTTTCATCGGTAATATTGATCAGCAAATCACCCGACTTGAGAATACAGTCACCACTGAAAAGTTGGCACTCATCCTGTAGCGTGAGATTGTATAACTGCCCCTTTTTGTCCTGGTGTGAAACGTATTGGTCAGAGGCGATATAGCCTCCAACAACAAGAAAGGGGGCGATAAAAAGTGCTAATTTTGTCTGTCTGTTCATTATGCTTTCTATTTGCGCTGAAAATATAAGGTAAAAAGACCCCGCTAGGAGCCTTTTTACCTACAACCTTAATAGATCATACTAACAACAACTTACTTTAGTGGCTATGCGCTGCGCCTGCCCCTTTAGGTGTGCGGAAGTTTTCAACAAGTTGTTGAATTTCAGCCGGTGCAGGTCCTGTTATTTTGCAGACAAGAAACGCGACGCTAAAGTTGATAATTGCGCCAACAATACCAAAGGCATTAGGTGAGATGCCTAAGAACCAATTTGGCTCCATATCTCCTAAGAATGCAGTGCCGGGGATAAACATAATGCCTTTGTGTTGAAACACGTAAAGCATAGTGATGCCAATACCTGCACACATTCCGGCAACCGCTGCAGTGCCACTTATCTTCTTTGAGAAGATCCCCATCATTAACGCAGGAAATATTGATGAGGCAGCAAGGCCGAAGGCAAGCGCCACCGTTCCTGCGGCAAATCCGGGCGGATTCAAGCCGAGATAACCGGCCACCAAAATGGCAATAGTCATAATTATTCGGCTGGACAAGAGCTCATTTTTTTCAGACAGATTGGGTGTTAAGACTCCTTTCATCAAGTCATGAGAAATAGAGGAAGAAATCGCCAACAGCAGACCTGCAGCGGTTGATAGCGCAGCCGCTAACCCCCCTGCAGCCACCAAGGCAATCACCCAGTTTGGTAGGTTAGCAATGGCAGGATTAGCCAACACCATAATGTCACGGTCAATTTTGACCATTTCATTTTTTTCCTTATCGGCTGTGTACTGGATTTTGCCATCACCATTCTTATCTTCAAATTTTAAAAGTCCGGTATTTTCCCAATCTTTAAACCATTGAGGGCGCTCTTCATAGACAAGATACTGACCTGGTGAGGGTTCAATAGTACTCATTAAGTTTAAACGAGCCATTGCACCAACAGCAGGCGCAACGGTGTAAAGAAGCGCAATGAATACCAGTGCATAACCAGCAGAAGCACGAGCTGCTTTTACGGAAGGGACAGTAAAGAAGCGCATGATCACGTGTGGCAAACCGGCTGTACCAACCATTAGAGAGAGCGTGTAGGCAAACATGTTGATGCCACTGCCCAGTTTGTCGGTTGTGTACTCTTTAAAGCCTAGATCAGTTACCACTAAATCAAGTTTGTCCAGCAGATAGATGCCGCTACCGTCAGCCATAGTGCTGCCAAGACCTAACTGAGGAATTGGATTACCAGTAAGGTGTAGCGAGATGAAAACGGCTGGAACGGTATAAGCAAAAATCAATACGACATACTGGGCAATCTGAGTATAGGTAATCCCTTTCATACCACCGAGTACCGCGTAGACCCAGACAACACCCATGCCGATGCCAAGACCGAGACCATAATCGACTTCGAGGAAGCGAGAGAAGGCGACGCCAACCCCCTTCATTTGACCGATAACATAGGTCAATGAGGCGATAATCAGGCAGCCCACAGCAACAATACGCGCTGCTTTTGAATAGTAACGGTCACCAATAAACTCAGGTACCGTGAATTTACCATGCTTGCGAAGGTATGGAGCAAGGCACATTGCGAGTAGAACATAGCCTCCTGTCCAGCCCATTAAAAATACCGAGCCGCCATAGCCTAAAAAGGCGATTAGCCCAGCCATTGAGATAAACGAAGCGGCACTCATCCAATCCGCACCAATTGCCATACCATTTGCAAGAGGGCCTACACCGCCACCTGCGGCGTAAAATTCACTCGTGGTGCCCGCGCGTGCCCACCATGCGATGGCAAAGTAAACGCCAAATGAGCCAAAGACGGCAATATAGGTTAGTGTTTTTAAATCCATTGTGATGCCCCCTTATTCTTGAACGTCAAATTCTTCATCTAGCTTATTCATTGCACGTGCGTAGTAGAAAACGAGCGCAATAAAGACATAGATGGAACCTTGTTGAGCAAACCAGAAACCTAGCTTGTAGCCGCCAAGACGGATGGTATTGAGCGGTTCGACTAAAAGGAGCCCGAAGCCATAAGAGACGACAAACCAGATGATGAGGCATTTCGCAATGAGTCGCAGATTGCGCTGCCAATACGTTAATTTTTCAGTAGTCAAAATATTCTCCTATTTTGAAGTGGGTTGCTAATGCTCCAGCGGAGGTTAGCGCAGTTATTATTTTTTCTAAGGTTACTAACTAAATGTAAGCTGAGTCAGAATAAGACATTCACCCACACTCGCAGACATCTTAGCCTGCTTGATAACCGAAAAGAATTAGACTTAAGTCGTATTTGAAAATAGGTACATCTCTGTAAACTATTCGTTACGTTGTTTTGAACGAGATTTTATCGTAACTACGTACCTCCTACTGAACTGAACGGGTGCTATTTATAAGTGTGATTAGCACCTGTTCAGGATTTTTTATCTGCTTTGTTACAAGCTGCTTTCCGTGTGAAGAATCCGGTACTATTGGCAAGTCTGTTGAACTTTAGTCTGCATAATTTATGATCTCTGCAACGTGGCTAGTCGTTATTACGATTGTTTACCTATTGCTGCTGTTTTATATCGCTTATCGAGGTGATCAAAAACCGGTTGGCCAGTTTTCCCGTTATCAAACATTTATCTTTACGTTGTCATTGATGGTTTATTGTTCCTCGTGGACCATATTTGGGGCGGCGGGCAGGGCTGTATTATCAGGTTGGGAATACCTCTCTATTTATGCCGGGCCGATTTTTGTTTTTGTTTTTTGTTTTCCATTACTAAAGAAGCTCGTCATCATTAGCAAGCGCCAGAAGACAGTGAGTATTGCTGATTTTATTGGTTCACGGTATGGCAAAAACCGCTCGCTTGCGGCAATGGTCACGATGATTGCGCTGGTTGGCACGATTCCCTACATTGCATTGCAATTAAAAGCAGTTGCTGGGGCTTTTGATATGTTATCGGGTCGGCATTCTCCGTTGCAGGCCGGTTTCATTTTGTCCGATACAGCCTTTTATCTGAGTTTGATTCTAATTCTCTTTTCGATATTTTTCGGTGCACGCCGGATTGATGCAACAGTGCACCATCGAGGCATTATTAATGCGCTGAGTTTTGAATCTATTGTCAAAATTGGCTCGCTACTAGCAATCGCTGTGCTGGCCTATTTTATGATTTCTGAAGAGGGCGCTAGGGTAGCATTAGGAGGGGCGAGTACCGCTGAAATCTTATTTGCCCCTTTCAATATGGAGCAGTTTTCAGTCAGCTTTTTTACTCAGTCCTTGCTCTCCGCGACCGCTATTTTTTGCCTGCCACGACAGTTTCATATTATGGCTGTAGAGGGCCGAGGAGATGAACTCTCTTTCGCACGCTGGGGTTTTCCGTTGCTCTTACTACTTGTGAGTCTTTCGGTGATTCCTATTGCTGCTGCGGGGCTACATTTTTTAAATTCAGTAGATAACTCCGATTTGTATGTACTCTCTTTGCCACTGTTTGATGGCAGCCATGGTTTGGCGGTACTGGGTTATTTGGGTGGCTTATCGGCAGCGACAGGAATGGTTATCGTTGCAACTGTTGCATTAAGCACGATGGTTTCCAATGATTTGGTCTTGCCGATTTTATTACGATTTAGGCAGCAAGAGGGCGGTAGCCACTATTACCCTATTTTGCTGTTTATACGGCGTATTACCATTTGTGTGCTTCTAGGGCTTGCTTATGGGTATTACCGAATTGCAATTGGTGATAAGACACTGTCGAGTATCGGTTTACTTTCATTTGCAGCCGCCATTCAGTTTTCACCCGCCATTGTTGGTGGGCTTTACTGGCAAAGAGGGCATAAAAATGGTGCGATGGTGGGGTTGCTGAGTGGTTTTTTCCTCTGGTTTTATACCTTAATGTTACCCACTTTGGCTGATGCAGGCTGGTTTTCGGCCTCTTTTATCTCTTCGGGGCCGCTGGGGTTGGCGTTGTTTGCTCCGCAGAACCTGTTGGGATTTGAGTTTTCAGACAGGCTGACGCATGGTCTGTTTTGGAGCTTAGGTGTCAATATTGGCTGTTACATTTTATTCTCCTTGAGAGCGAAACCCTCATTAACCGATAAATTGCAGGCGGCTGCATTTGTTGAGGTTGAAAGCACGAGTTCTAAGGATCAAGCCAGCCCAAAGCACACCTTTAAGGTGGCGGATTTGGCAGACTTATGCGGGCGCTTTGTCGGTAAGGAGCGAGTTGATCATTTCTTTTTTGAAATTGAAAGTGAGCGGGGGGCGGTCGATCATACTCAAGTGGCAGATGTCGAACTGCTCAAAAAGGCAGAGCAGATGATGGCGGGAAGTGTCGGTGCAGCGATGGCCGAGAGTATTCTCAATACCGCGTTGCAGGCAGCAATGGGTAATCGTTCAGTGAATGTTGTCAGTCTGCTTAGTCAGACCAGTGAAGCGATCGAGTTTAACCGGGAGCTTTTGAATGTCACGCTGAACAATATTAATCAAGGTATAAGTGTTGTTGACCAGCACTTGTGTCTAGTTGCCTACAATAAGGCTTACTTAAGCCTCCTACAGTATCCAGAAGGGTTTATTGAGTTAGGAATGCCGATCGAAAAAATTATTCGGTTTAATACTTTTAAGGGAGCAGGTGTTCTAGTGGGGAGTGATGGTGAAGTTGAAGTTAAAAAGAGAATTGATTTCCTAAGGAGTGGCGAAGCCTATTCTTATGAGCGTACCTGGAAAGATGGCACTGTTATTCAAACAGAAGGGAATCGCTTGCCAAATGGGGGTTATGTCACCACTTACACCGACATTACGGCCTTAAAAGTGATTCAAAACGATCTTAGAAAGAGCAATGAGGAGCTTGAAGAAAAGGTTGGGCGACGAACTGAGAAGCTTCTCCTGGTCAATAATGCATTACAGGAAGCGATGGAGAGTAAGTCGCGTTTTATGACCGCGGCAAGCCATGATCTCTCGCAGCCACTGAGTGCAGGAAAGCTTTATCTTGGTGCATTGCTAGAGGACCTGGAGCATGATGATAGTGGCCGCCGCCTAGCTGGCGGCGCTTTAAGCGCACTGTATAATGCAGAATCACTTTTAAAGTCCCTTTTTGAGATCTCTCGGCTTGATTCAAACGCTTGGGAGCCAGAGATTGAAGCAGTTTCAGTGAAAGCGCTATTTTCCTCACTTGAAACAGAGTTTTCGGTGATCGCGAAGGATAAAGGAATACGGTTGAAGGTGGTGGGGCGTGATTGCTATGTGCGAAGTGATCAGAATTTATTGCATAGCATCTTACGAAACTTTCTCAGTAATGCGGTGCGTTATACCAAACAGGGTGCTGTGATGTTGCTCTGTCGGTATGGAAAAGAGGGTGCACGTATTGAGGTGAGAGACTCAGGTATTGGTATTGCTGAGAAGCATCACGGAACAATATTTAAGGAATATCATCAGCTTCATAAAACCAGCAATGAAGGTTATGGTTTAGGGCTCGCAATTTCTAAGCGCGTGGCAGAGCGGCTTGAACACCAGGTAGGTGTGCGCTCAAAATTAGGGAAAGGTTCTGTTTTTTACCTCAATATTCACTGTATTACAGGGGGAGCTATTGAGAATGAACAGCAGGAGAGCAGCTCCCTAGAGAATAACTTTTTAGAGACTGTTAAGGTGCTTTGTGTGGATGACGAAGCTGCACCACTAGAGGCCATTAGCGAAGTTATGCGCCGTTGGGGGGCTACTGTAAGTTGTGCCAAAAATTACCAGGAATACACCGACATTGTTAGTTCAGGTGAACGTTTTGAGGTGATTTTAGCGGACTATCATCTTCGAGATGGTTCGGTGGGACTTGATCTCTTGAAGGACTATCGTAATCGAGTTGAAAGCAACTATTTAGGTGTGTTGGTTACGGCAGAAAGGGGGGCAGAAATTGAAGATGAGGCCATTTTGAATGGCTTTGGTTATTTGCCGAAACCGTTAGAGACGAAGTTACTGAAAATGTTATTGGCGGAAGGATTACGTTAACTACTCTTCTGCCTCAAGCGCTTGAGAGGCTAATACGGCTTGAGTACGATTGCTAACTCCAAGTTTACGAAAAATAGCGGTGATATGTGCCTTTACAGTCGCTTCGGTAACAAAAAGCAGCCCCGCAATCTCCTTGTTACTTTCACCTGCCCGTAGATGAAAAAGAACTTTAAGTTGCATCGGAGTTAAATCAGTAAAAATTGAGAGCTCATCTTCGGCATTCTTCTGGTTGCTTTTCTCATAATCCTGGGGAACCCAGCGACCTCCGCTACAGACCACTTTTAGTGCCTCTGAAATGGTGCTCATTCCCTCCGTTTTTGGAATAAACCCCATTGCACCACAGTACAATGCCTGATGAATCGTGGTCAGTTCATGGCTTGCTGAAACAATAACGACAGGAACTTCTGGGAAACGGCTTTTAAGCTGAGTGATGCCGGCCATCCCTTTTGAATCAGGTAGATTTAGATCGAGCAAAACGAGTTTGATTTCTGGTTCTTTCCTAAGGATTGTTAGTACCTCGTTCAAGCTCTCAGCACTCAGTAGCTGATATTGGGGGAAAAGTCTTTGAAGAACGATAGTGACCGCTTCTCTAAACAGTGGGTGGTCGTCTGCAATAACGATAGAAGAGTTCATTCGGTCACTTGATGTTGTATTGTTGTTTTATCACAACAGCCCTTTATCATCTGGGGGTGACGGGCTGCCCATTTTGCCTTTTAAAAGCGTTCATTCGGTTTGCTAAAACTCTCTACTTAGTTGAACGCTCTGAATTATTTCGAGCATTTAGAGTACCGGTTTAAAAAATATAAATCACGACTTTAGTCTAATACACATTCTAACAACAAAATATAAACTAAGGCTTGTCTTGATTTTAGGCAGAAAATAAAAGTGGGGAGAGGTTGTATGAATAATAAAAAATTATTAGCAATAATGGCGGTAAGTGCAATGGGCTTATCTCCTACAGCAGCCAATGCGGTTAATATGAAGGAGGCAGTGAGTAGTGAAACATTGGATTTCAGTATTGGTGGTTATGTTAAGTTGAGCACAATGTGGACAGATTATTCCGCAGGTGATGTTAGTGGGAATAACTTGCTTGGTACATTTTACTTTCCAGGTGGAATCCCAACGTCACCAAACGGTGGTGGGGGTGAAGGAGGTAGCGATCTTGATTTCACTGCGCGTGAAACACGCATAAACTTTAAGGTAACAGATACCATTGATGGCCATTCTCTCCTTGGTTTTGTGGAGGTTGACTTTATGCCAAATGGGGATGCGGGTGGTAATGAGGTTTTAACCAATAGTTACAGCCCACGTTTGCGACATGCCTTTTTAGAGTTTGACGAATGGCTTTTTGGACAGACATGGTCGACTTATATGGATGTTGGTGCTCTACCTGAATCGGTCGATTTCCTGGCGGTATCAGAAAGTACGGTGTTTATCCGTCAGCCAATGATTCGTTATACACATGGGCCATTTCAGGTTGCACTAGAAAACCCTGAATCGTTTAATGATTCAGGAGATCGTGATGATAGTGATTTGCCCGATTTAACTGCCAATTATAAATTTAAGGGTGATTGGGGGCATGTGCGCTTAAATGGGATGGTTCGTAAAATTGTTACTGTTGACAATCCCAATTCAGGGGATGATGATTCGGCGGTTGGTTGGGGGCTAGGGTTTACCGGAAGCCTGAATGTGGGCCAGAGTGATGACTTTAAATTTTCCGTTAATCACGGAGATGGATTAGGCCGTTATATTGGTTTAGCATTACCCAGAGATGCAACGATTGATGCTGATGGTAATCTTGAGTTAAGTACAACTACTGCATTCTTTGCAGCATTTCGTCATTGGTGGACTCCAAAATTACGTTCTAGCATCATGTATGGTGACATAGATGTTGACTATAGCGGTTCTGTAAATGCTTTTACTTCTAGTTCTGACAGCATTACGCTTAACCTGATGTATTCACCTGTCAAAAAAGTCACGCTGGGTGCTATGCTCTTACATGCTAATCGTGAGCTTGATAACGGAGATCATGGTGATATGGATCGCATACAGTTCTCTGCTAAATATGCATTCTGACTGTTAAGTTGTCGTAACTTACTTAGGAAGGGTATTTAAAAAGCTCACTTTTCTTCTTAGCTAAGGGAAGCAGGAAAGTGAGCTTTAGCCTGAGAGTGGATTGCATACCTGTTTGCCTATTTTATGGGTAACATTTTTCTGGCCTCTTGAATGGGGCAATCTTTGTTTTTGGAGCCTGATTATGAAAAAAACCTTTGTACAATTAATCTTGTTAAGTTTTTTATGCACACCAGCGTATGCAGCAAAGCTTGAGTTCACAGCTGACCTGGTACTGTTGGCTGTTGATGGTAAAGATGTTGGGTGGTTTGGTGGTTCAAAACCGCTTGAGCTCGCCGCAGGAAAACATAAGATTGCTCTGAAATACGAGGAAACAGTTGAGGGAGCGAATCCTCGGGTGGAAGAGTTTATTCACTCAGAACCATTGCTACTAACGTTGGAGGTCGAGGAAGGCCAAGTTTATAAATTAATGACTCACCCGGAGGCAAAAAAAGCACCGCGCCAATTTGCTCAAAACCCAAAAGTGAAAGTGGTTCGAGAAGATGGTGGTGAGGTGAATTTTAGTATGGCACTTTTGGTTGAGCGTCAGCAGAGCAAGTGGGAGACGCAGACGCAGGATTATGATGCGACTGCAAAGCCCGTGGTGTTAAGTGATATGGAGAGGTTGACGAGTCCAGTGGAGGCTACTGTAAAGAGTCAAGAGGCAGCTATTGTGGCGAGTGAGGCAACGGCTTCGGTGGTAAGCCCTAATAAAGCTTCGACAGTTAGTCTTGCATCAATTTCGGCAGCTAATCTTGAATCAAATCCGACCGCTAGCCTTGAGTCAAAAATGCTTAGCTATTGGTGGAATAAGGCAAGTCCAGCAGACCGAGAAGCTTTTCTAAAGAAAGTCAGAGTGAAATAGTTTTAATCCACATTCGGCGAGATAGTAAAAAGCCCCTGAGCAACAACGAGTTGCTCAGGGGCTTTTTCTTTAAAGATTAAAGGAATTAACCTTTGTTTTGACGGTTTTCAATCAACTCGTCGACCACTGATGGATCAGCGAGTGTTGAAGTGTCACCCAGTTCGTCAATCTCATTCGCAGCAACTTTACGTAGAATGCGGCGCATGATTTTGCCAGAACGAGTTTTAGGTAGACCCGGTGCCCACTGAATCGCATCGGGGCTGGCAATGGGGCCAATCTCTTTGCGAACCAGCATGACAAGCTCTTTCTTGAGCTCGTCGGTTGGTTCAACGCCGTCATTCAAAGTAACATAAGCATAGATGCCTTGCCCTTTGATTTCATGAGGGAAGCCCACAACAGCCGCTTCAGCGGTTTGTGGGTGTAAGACCAATGCACTTTCAACTTCAGCTGTTCCCATTCTGTGGCCGGATACGTTGATCACATCATCGACACGACCCGTGATCCAGATATAATTGTCTTTATCGCGACGCGCACCATCTCCTACAAAATAATAGCCTTTATAGGTTGAGAAATAGGTTTCGATGAAGCGCTTGTGGTCACCCCAGAGTGTGCGGGCGATGCCAGGCCAAGGACGAGGTATTGTCAGAATACCTTCTGCTTCACCTTCGAGAACATTACCATCGTTATCCAGAATGACAGGTATAACGCCGAAGAATGGTTTCGAAGCAGAACCCGGTTTTAGGTCTGTTGCGCCAGGAAGTGGTGTAATTAAGATGCCGCCGGTTTCTGTCTGCCACCAGGTATCAACAATTGGGCAGTTAGCATTGCCAACCACGTTGTAGTACCACTCCCACGCTTCTGGGTTAATTGGCTCGCCAACACTACCCAATATACGCAGGCTTTTACGGCTCGTTCCTTCAACAAGCTCTTTACCTTTCGCCATCAGTGAACGGATAGCGGTTGGCGCAGTATAGAAGATATTAACTTGATGCTTGTCGACCACTTTCCAGAAACGATCTGCTTCGGGGTATGTTGGAATGCCTTCAAACATTAGTGTAGTCGCACCATTAGCGAGTGGACCATAGACAATGTACGAGTGACCGGTAACCCAGCCAATATCGGCTGTACACCAGTAGATATCACCTTCGTGATAATCAAAAACATATTTGTGCGTAATCGCAGCGTGTAGCAGGTAACCGCCAGTTGTGTGCACCACCCCTTTTGGTTTGCCAGTTGAGCCTGAGGTGTAAAGGATGAATAGAGGATCTTCAGAATCCATCTCTTCTGCAGGGCAATCTGCTGAGGCTTCTGCCATCGCTTCGTGATACCAGACATCGCGACCTTCAACCCAATCAACATCACAGCCAGTGCGCTTGATAACGATTAGTTTTTCAACAGACGGAGCATTTTCCAGCCCTTTGTCAGCATTGGCTTTCTGAGGAAGGCTTCTGCCACCACGGTAGCCACCATCAGAAGTGATCACCACTTTGGCTTCACAACCGTTGATACGGTCGTTTAGGCCAGCAGCTGAAAAACCACCAAAAACGATTGAGTGAACCGCACCAATACGGGTACAGGCCAGCATCGCAACAGCGGCTTCAGGAACCATCTGCATATAAAGGCAGACACGGTCGCCTTTTTTAACGCCTTGAGCTTTTAGGACATTTGAGAACTTACAAACTTCTTCGTGAAGCTCTTTATAAGTGATTTTTCGATCTTCTTCTGGATTGTCACCTTCCCAGATAATCGCAACTTGGTCGCCCCGTGTTTCGAGATGTCTGTCGAGACAGTTGTAGCTGACGTTAACTTTCGCCCCTTTGAAAAAACTGATTTCACCTTTTGGCAGGTCATATTCCATGACCGATTCCCAAGGCTTAAACCAGGTTACAAATTTCTCCGCCTGCTCAGCCCAGAAGGTATTCGGGTCATCGATTGATTGAGCGTACATTTCTGCATATTTTTCTGCATTAATGTGGGCGTGTGCAGCGACTTTCGCGGGAACTTTATAGATTTTATCGTCAGACATTCAAAATACTCCTCAGTTTTTAGATGTTGTTGCTCTGTAATTTAAACTCAGTATGCCGCCCTAACCTGTTATTTTTTTTGCTAAAGCTGCCTGTTTTCTGCTCAGGCAAGAGAAGCGTAGCGGGGTTAAGTTTTGAAATTATATCAACCTCATTGAGGGATACCAGTCTTATAAACAGTCTAACTGTTTAATTCCACTCAGTTTTGAAGGGTTCCAGTTTTCAATAGCCCACTCAAGTATCTCTTTTTTGTTCGCTTTCGATAATGCAGAAGGTGGGTTTTGTGCGAGTAACTCCAGGCAGGTAAGTAACATTTTAACGGGATTTTCCCCGCTAACCGGCTTAGCAAAGCGCTGCTTGCTCAGTTTAATGCCCGATGCATCGGTTAAAACGGGAAGGTGCATGAATTCAGGCGCTTTAAGGTTTAGTCGTTGTTGCAGATAAAGCTGTCTGGGTGTTGAGTCCAGAAGATCGATTCCCCTTAAGACCTCGGTGATTCCCAAAAAATCATCATCGATAATGGTGGCAAGGTGATAAGCGTATATATTGTCGCGCCGTTTGAGGACAAAATCACCAACAGACAGGGCGATATTCTGAGAAATAACACCTTGTAGTTTATCGGTAAAACCGATGAGCGCATCATCAGTTCTAATACGCAAAGAGTATGGCAATTTGGTGTCAGTAGGTTTTTTTCTGCGACAAATTCCAGGGTAAATTGCCGGCTTGTTTTTATTGATTTTGGCGAGTTGTTTGCGAGAGCAGGTGCAGGGATATAGGAGCGACTGGTGTTGCAATGATTCAATTGCCTGCTCGTAGCGTTCTTTCTGCTGGCTTTGGTAGAGAATCTCGCCATCCCATTGCAGAGAAAAAGCTTCAAGGGTTTTAAGGATGCTGTCGGTTGCACCGTTCGTTACGCGAATGGTGTCAACATCGTCAATACGTAGAAACCATTGCCCTTTCTTTTTATGAGCCTGAAGAAAACTGGCGAGCGCTGTAAAGAGTGAGCCTAGATGTAAAGGGCCGCTTGGCGAGGGTGCAAAGCGGCCTTTGTATATCTCTACAGGCAAAAAGTGGGCGCTTAGCTAGTTTGCTTCTCGCGAATTTCATCGAGTGTTTTGCAGTCGATGCAGAGCGTTGCTGTGGGTCGAGCCTCAAGACGTTGCACGCCAATATCAACGCCGCAGGTGTCGCAGTAACCGTAGTCATCACTATCAAGATTGTCGAGCGACTCGTCAATTTTACGAATGAGCTTGCGTTCACGGTCACGGGTACGTAATCCCAGGCTGAACTCAGATTCCTGTGTCGCACGGTCAGTCGGATCGGGGAAGTTTGCGGCATCATCTCGCATATGGCTAACCGTTCGGTCAACTTCCTGCATCAGCTCGCTCTTCCAGTTTAGGAGAATCTTCCTGAAGTGCTCTTTTTGAGGGTCATTCATATATTCTTCGCCTTTTTTTGCCTTATAAGGCGTGAAACTGAAAGGTGAAGAATCCTGATTTGTTTTTTTTGCGGTAGCCATTTTTTTGGACTCCTGAACTTCATGATAAAATTTTGAGGGCGCATCTATAACAAATGCCAAATAGATCTGCAAATTTTTCGGTTAGTTATGATTCGTTTAAATAGCCTCTTTGGCGGACATTTTTAACTAGTATAGTGGGTAAACAGGGCGTTTGGGGCGGTGTGCCTGCTTGATATTTAAATTAAAGAAATGGAAATGAAAATAGCTAAACGTACGGCGGGTATATCCCCTTTTTATGTAATGGAATTATTATGCCGAGCACGTGAGCTTGAGGCGCAAGGTCGAGAAATCATCCATATGGAGGTGGGAGAGCCAGATTTTCCGACACCAAAGGCAATCATCTCGGCTGGGATTGATTTTCTGAAGAGGGGGCATGTGCATTATACGCCAGCGGCAGGTCTGCCGGCTCTGCGTGAAAAAATTGCCGGTTACTATATGTCGCGGCATGCGGTTAAAATCTCACCATCTCGTGTTTTCATAACACCCGGTGCATCGGGGGCGCTGCTGCTTGTTCTGGCTGCCTTGCTTGATTCGGGTGATGAGGTGCTGCTAGCAGATCCTGGTTACCCCTGTAACCGAAATTTTATCCAGTTACTCAATGGGAAAAGTCGCTTGATCCCTGTTGGTGCGCAGTCTCATTATCACCTGGATGCCGATTTAGTTGAACAAAATTGGGGAGAGCGTACTTGCGGGGTTTTAATCTCATCACCATCTAACCCCACGGGTACGGTGATTTCTCAAGCCAAGCTAGAGAGGTTATTGCAAGCCGTTAAAAAGCGACATGGTTTTTTGATTTCAGATGAAATTTATCATGGGTTAATTTATGAAAAGCCCGCTGTATCTGCTCTGGAGCTGGATGATGAGCTCTTCGTCATTAATAGCTTTTCAAAGCAGTTCGGAATGACCGGTTGGCGACTAGGGTGGGCTGTTGTGCCAGAGGCGTTTATTGAGGCCTCTGAGAAAATATCACAAAATATTTTTATCGCAGCAGCAACGCATTCACAGCAGGCAGCATTAGCCGCTTTCGACCCAGAAACGACTCTAGAGATTGAACGGCGAAAAGAAATTTTTATGAAAAGAAGGGATTTCCTCTATAGAAGGCTAATAGAAATCGGTTTTTCAGTGCCTATTTTACCTGAGGGGGCGTTCTATATTTATGCAGATTGCAGTCGTTTTACAAAAGACTCTTATCAATTCTGCATGAGTCTTCTTGAGGAAGAGGGTGTGGCAGTGACTCCTGGTCGTGATTTTGGAGTGGTTGGGCAGGCAACACACATTCGATTTGCCTATACGACGGAGAAAGAAAATCTGGCTAAAGGACTCGATAAAATTGAGCAATTTGTTGGGGGATAATATGGGTAATGGCTTTTAATTAATTATTTACTATACTTCAGGAAAATTTTTAAGGCTGGTGAGAAGAGGCGTCAGATATTATGTTATATTTGATCGGTCTGGTCGCTAATACTGCGATTGCATTTTGTTGAGATAAAGGGAGTGGTTTTGTGATGAACGTTTTTGCTAAATGGTTAGGCAGCATTTTAGGTCTATTGATGGCTGTGGTGGTCTCAGGGTGTGCAGTCTCTTATCCTCCGCTTCCTCCTGAAGCCGATGTGCCGGAGGACTATACTTACATTATTGGTCCTGGTGACAGTGTCCAGATGTTTGTCTGGGGGAACCCTGAAGTGACGCAATCAGTGGTCGTGCGGCCCGATGGCAAAATTACAGCGCCTTTGGTTGAGGAGTTGCCTGCCAGTGGGAAAACACCGTATGAGCTCGCCAGAGATGTTGAAAAAGAGCTATCTAAATACGTGCGTAACCCGTTGGTAACAATATTGTTAGTGGCTTTGTGGGGCCTTATAGTGAACAAGTTCGTGTGGTTGGTGAAATTGGTAGTGGGGACGAGGGTGAGGTGAGACCGATGGCCATTCCGTACAAAGAGGAGATGACACTTCTTGACTTGATGATTGCTGTCGGTGGATTGACGCATTTTGCAGATGGCAACCGAGCAAGCCTTATTCGTGTTATTGATGGAGAGATGAACCAGTTCGGTATTAGGGTAGAAGACCTTATTGAGGATGGTGATATTACGGCAAATGTTGACATCATGCCCGGTGACATCCTCTTTATACCAGAAGCATATTTCTAAGCTAAGCAAGAAAAGGATTCTCGTTCATGCATGAAGTTATCAATGAAGTTCTTGCACATGCAAGGGGTGCTTCAAGATTTAAGTGGGTTGCCATTATTACGGCTTGGGTTGTCTGTTTGGCAGGCTGGGTCGTTGTCTCTCAAATGCCAGATAAGTTTCAATCATCGGCAAGGATTCATGTGGATACGCGGACTGTTTTGAGGCCGTTATTGAGTGGGTTAGCTATTCAACCGAATGTCAGTAGTCAAGTCCGGTTAATGTCAAAGCTGCTGTTTAGCCGGCCTAATCTTGAGAAAGTGGCTCGCATGACAGATCTGGATTTGAATGCTAAAGACGAAAAAGAAATGCAGGCTTTGGTGGCTAGCCTCAAAGGTATGCTGACAATTTCAAGCGCACGTCAACTTGATCTATTCACAATCTCGGCACAAAACCAAGACCCAAAATTAGCTAAGCGTCTCGTTCAGGCACTATTAACTATTTTTATAGAAGAAACACTGGGTGAAGGCCGAAAAGATTCGGATACCGCTCAACGGTTTATCGGTCAACAGGTTAAGGAATATGAGAATCGGTTACTTGCAGCCGAAAAGGCACGTGAGCAGTTTAAGCGAGAGAACTATGGTGCATTGCCAGGGCAAGGTGGAAGTCATTATGAGCTGTTACAGTCTTATGCTCGTCAATTGGAAGAGGCTAAGCTAGCGATAGATGAAGCAACCAATCGGCGTAACGAATTAAAGCGCCAACTAGAAGACGAAGAGCCCATGTTTGAGGATTTCGGTGGCGGAATTGCATCGAGCCCACTGGATGCAAGAATCCAGTCGCTTCAGGCACAGATAGATAGCCTGTTGCTCAAATATACAGACCGACACCCTGAAGTAAGGATTCTGAGACAGACAATTGTTGATCTCGAAAAGCAAAAAGAGGAAGAGCCTGAGTTTGGTGAGGATGAGGAAGAAGATTTTTATGGGGGGAGCGGCCAGACAAACCCAGTTTTTCAGCAGATGAAGATTGCGTTAGGAGAAGCTGATGCGAACGTTGCCTCTTTAAGAGGGCGAGTGAAAACGCTCAAAAAAAGGATTGAAGATACTAAGCAAATGATGGGTAACAGCCTTGAAGTGGAGACAAAACTAAAAGGTTTGAACCGTGACTACGGCATCATCAAGAGTAATTATGAGACGCTACTAAAACGTCGTGAAACAGCACAGCTTTCAGAAAGTGTTGAGCAAAATACCGATTCTGTAAAGTTTAGGATTGTGGATCCCCCTCAAGTGCCAACAAAACCATCGGCACCAAACCGCTTACTACTGTCGAGTGGAGTCTTTGTGGGTGGATTGGTCGTTGGTTTGGGGCTTGCTTTATTGCTGTCTCTTATTCGTCCTGTATTCACTTCAGCTCAGAAAGTCAGGGATGTGACAGGCTTGCCTTTATTGGGGAGCGTTTCAATGAATTGGGTACCTAGCTTGGTGGAAGAGAGGCGTAGTCGATTATGGAAATTTAGTTTGGTTTCCGCTTCTCTAATAGTTGCGTTTGGTGCCGTACTGACACTTGAGGTGATGGGGCTAAACCTCAGCTCAATTTAAAGGATTTGAGTGTAATTCTATGAATATAATTGAAAAAGCCCTCGAGAAGAAGGCTGGAAAAAGTGAAGAGATCGCACAAGCTGACGAGAAAATAGCTGAACAAGATCAAGGTTTTAAGTCGGTTGCGGAGGACTTAATTGCACGTGAGAATAATTCTGTTCCCTTGGAGAAAGAGCCAGAAGTTGTTGTTAATACCATTGCTGGCAAAGACAAAGTTGCGGGCGAGGAAAAGAAATCATCAAGGCAAAGATCGTTAAAAGCCGACCTAAAAGTTAATCTGGCACACTTGAAAGATAAGGGAATGTTGGTGCCAGAGGTTAGTCAAAGTCAACTCGCGGAAGAGTATAGAATTGTTAAGCGGCCAATTTTGGATAATGTGGAGGGGCAGGATTCGAATGGGATTGAGCGTGCGAATCTGGTTTTGGTTACGAGCAGCCTTCCAGGCGAAGGTAAAACATACACGGCGGCAAATCTGGCTTTGAGTATCGCAACAGAGAGAGATAAAACCGTCATGTTAATAGATGGTGACGTTGCAAAGCCTTCGATATCGAAACTGTTTGGGATCGAGAGTAAAAAGGGGTTGATTGATCTGATTGAAGGGGAAGTCAGTTTTCAGGATGTTGTGTTGCGTACAGACATTCCCAACCTATCGATTATGCCAGCAGGGAAACTTCACGAGCAGTCTACTGAGATTTTGGCCAGTAGTGCAATGAAAAAATTAATCTCAGAAATCTCGAGTCGTTATAAAGATAGGGTAATCATCATTGATTCGCCGCCATTATTGGCTGCGACACAGGGCGCGGTACTGGCGAGCTTGGTCGGACAGGTGGTTATGGTTGTCGAATCAGACAAGACACCACAACACATTATAAACGAGGCGGTGGAAAAACTTTCTTCATGCGAGGTGGTTGGTTGCGTGTTAAACAAATCCAGAAAAGGATTTGGGATGGGCTACTACTATGGGTACGGAAATTATGCGGAGTAGCTGGAAGCCAAACTCCATTAAGGAAAGCGTTGTTTTTTGCGCCCGTGCCACTGTTTGTACGATGGCAGTTACTTTCTTTCTTCCTGCTGTAACGCAAGCAGGAGAATATAATATTTATCCGAGGCTCTCTTTAAAAGAGAGCTATTCAGACAATATCAATTTGGATAGCAGTTCGGAAGAGAGTGCTTTTGTTACCGAGATTATCCCAGGAGTTTCAGTTAAGGGCGTGGGAGGACGTTTTAAAGTCGATTTGGATTATCAATTGCAGCAGGTATTTCGCTCTGCTGGCGATGAAGACAACAGTACTTATCACCAGTTGCAAGCTGATGCGACGACGGAGCTGACGGAGAACTTCTTTTTCCTCGATGCTGATGCCACAGTTGGCCAGACGAGCATCGTCTCAACTGGAACACAGTCTGCGGATAATATTTCTGGCTCAAGAAATCGGCAGACATTTTGGACAGCAGGATTCAGTCCTTACTTGACACCCCATATGAATGGCTACATGGATGGTGAAATACGCTACAAATATGATGTTGTGCGCTCTGATGGTGGCGTTGCATCAGACTCGGAAGTGCATCAGCAAATTATAGATCTGAGAAGTGGTCATCGCTTGTCTCAGGTGACTTGGTCTTTAGATTATTCAAATGTAGAAGAGAAGCGGGATTCCAACAGAAGTAATGACACCCAATATAGAAGTACTAATGGAGAAGTTCGCTTAAGGATAAATTCAGACTTCAGCACTTTTATTCAAGCAGGGAACTATCGGAGTGATTTTCGGGGCGATACAGGACCGAATAGTGACAATAATGATGGTAGCTACACAACCGTTGGTGCATCTTGGGAGCCAAACGCTAAGGTTAGAATTGAGGGTGGTGTTGGGAAGAACAACTCATTTGTGACGGTTGATCTTACGCCTTCTGTTATGACAAGTTGGCTGACAACACTTAGGGATAGTGATGTTGGGACAAATACAGGTAAAACTTGGCGGACTGCGTTTACTCATAGAGCCAAAAATTTAGACCTTGGAGCAGTGTACTTTGAGGATACAACAACTTATCAGCAGAGTTTACTTGAACAAGATGGCCTGCCAACTGGCACGCCACAATTCACCCCAACTGCAAGAGATGAGGTATTTACCCGTAAGCGTGGAGAGCTGTCTTTTACCGGGGCAACTGCAAAAAGCACTTTTAACTTGGGTACTTATACGGAAAAGCGGAGTTATCAGGTAACTGGGCAGAATGAAGATGTTTTCGGTTGGGATGCCTCATGGAACTGGCGATTGACTAGCAAGACTAATTCGGTTCTAAGGTTTAGCTGGCAAAAAACGGATAGTGACAACCTACTACCAACCGTGCAAAGGGCAAAGACGGAAAGCACATTTACGTCAGCTTCTTTGAGGTTAAATAGACGGATGACAGAGGATGTTAATGGTAATTTAGAGCTATTACGTGCAGAACAAGATTCTGATGGATTAGCAGGTAATTACGTTGAGAACCGCATAACTGCCGGAATAACCATTGAGTTCAATTAAAGTTAGACTATGTATAGTTCATTTTATAAATTAAAAGCTAAACCTTTTCAGCTTAGCCCAGACCCTAAGTTTTTCTTTAATAGCGGTGTTCATAAGCGTGCACTTTCTTATTTGCGCTATGGCCTGGAGCAGGGAGAAGGTTTTATCGTTGTCACTGGCGCTCCAGGGACTGGAAAAACAATGCTGGTTAAGGCTCTGTTTAATGAGCTGGATAGCCGGGAAGTTGTTGCTGGGCAACTGGTTTCAACTCAAATTGATGCGGAAGATACTTTAAGGTTGATCTCGGCCTCCTTTGGGTTGGCGCATGAGAAAATTTCCAAAGCGACACTACTCAAGAATCTGGAGACTTTTTTTAGAACACGAGCTAAAGAAGGACGGCGTGTTTTACTGGTTGTTGATGAAGCTCAGAACTTACCGCTCCAGTCTCTTGAAGAGTTGAGGATGCTCTCTAATTTTGAGCACGATAATCGCGCTATATTTCAGAGTTTCCTTCTCGGCCAGGAGGAGTTTAGAGCGACAATTAATTCGCCATCAATGGAGCAGGTTAGGCAACGGGTTACGGCAACATTTCATCTAAATCCACTTGAATTTGATGAAACGAAGGCCTATATCGAGCACCGGCTGTCAACAGTTGGCTGGAATAAAGACCCTGAATTCACACCAGAGGCATTTAAAGAGATTTTTCGGTTTACTCAAGGGACGCCACGAAAAATCAACACATTATGTGACCGGTTGATGCTTTTTGGGTTTCTGGAAGAGCTACATAAAATTGATAAGGCGGCAACTACAACGGTGACTAGCGAAATGCATAAGGATGCTGCACCAGTCAAGGGAAGTCGTGCGAAGGGAGCTGTTTTAGGGTCGGTCAAAGCAACAGTTTCTTCAATTTCTCCAGAACTTACAGTCCAGGAAAGATTGAATAATGATGACCTAATCCGACGTGTTGGCCAGCTAGAGTCAACAGTCGACGCCTTGAAAAAGACGCTTAAAAAAGAGCGCGCATTGTTACGAAAAGCGATTCTCTTACATCTTGAGATGGGAGAAGAAGCAGAAGAAGATCTTCTGGATTAGTTTATTTAGGATTTCAAAATGAATGATAATTCCAAAAAGCCAGTATTGGTTTGTGTCGTAGGTGCTCGTCCAAATTTCATGAAGATTGCCCCGATTATG
>Ga0164315_10001101_pt1 | contig 20117 bp, 19 predicted proteins | sample GuaBasSedimGuay6_FD_113737 | JGI IMG/M metagenome (GOLD analysis project Ga0164315, IMG submission 113737) | Subseafloor sediment microbial communities from Guaymas Basin, Gulf of California, Mexico - Guay6, Core 4569-2, 0-3 cm | ecosystem: Environmental > Aquatic > Marine > Hydrothermal vents... | reverse complement strand
TTTAGATGTATGCCGACATTTTTATTCTGTGGATTTTGTAAAGAAGTATATTGATCTAATGGCCCGCTATAAACTCAATACTTTCCATTGGCATCTGACTGAGGATCAAGGCTGGCGTATTGAAATTAAGAAATATCCCGAATTGACAGAAATAGGTGCTTGGCGAAATGAGCCTGATACTGTTACAGGCGATACCATACGTTATGGAGGTTACTATACTCAGGAGCAAATCAGTGAAATAGTTAAATATGCAGCAAAACGGTTTATTACCATTATCCCAGAAATTGAAATGCCTGGTCATGCACGTGCAGCTTTAGCAGCCTATCCACAGTTTTCCTGTTCTGGAAAACAATTACCCGTTGCCACAAACTGGGGAGTATTTGAACATGTTTACTGTGCTGGAAATGATTCCACTTTCTTTTTTATTCAAGATATCATTGACGAAGTTGTTGAGCTATTCCCAGGAAACTATATCCATATTGGAGGTGATGAATGTCCAAAAGAAGCTTGGGAGAAATGCCCAAAATGCCAACATAGAATCAAAGCCGAGGACTTGGCCAACGAGCACGAATTACAGAGTTACTTTATTCGGCGTATCGAAAAATACTTGACAACGAAAAATCGGAAGCTGATTGGTTGGGATGAAATACTCGAAGGTGGATTGGCACCTGAAGCCACAGTAATGTCGTGGCGTGGGATAAAAGGTGGTATTGCAGCTGCCAAGCAAGAGCATAACGTAATAATGACCCCAGGAACACATTGTTATTTTGATCATTACCAAGCTAAGCCAAAATATGAACCCAAGGCTATTGGAGGATATACAACTCTGAAAAAAGTATATTCCTATGAGCCAATTCCCAAAGAGCTTAATTCCATTGAATCAGAATATATCTTGGGAGCACAAGCTAATATGTGGACCGAATATATTGCTACTGAGCATCATTTAGAATATATGTTGTTGCCACGAATGTTGGCACTTGCTGAAGTGAATTGGACGGTGTTTAAGCATAAATCATGGACAGATTTTCAACATAGACTTCAACCACAACTTCGTCGCTTCGATCGCGAAGGAACCAACTACTGCCCTGGTGATTATACTGTTAACTTTACCTTAGTTCCAAATCCAAATGATGGCGACAGTTTGCTAAAAATGGATTGTGAAATTTATCAAGCAAAGATTCAGTACTCCATAAATGGAGGTGAGCCACAAGTTTCATCCCCTGAATATTCTAAACCAATAAAGGTTAGCAGAAGCGACAGTATTAAAGCTTCAGTTTTTGAATATGGCAAAGCAGTAAATGGATTTTCAAGTTATCATTAGAGCTTTTAAATTCCTTTTATTGACTAAAAATCTAATTTATTCTCAATAGCTTCCATCGTATAATCAAATCTTGTTTTGATGATACCTACTGGACAAGCCGGACTGACTGACCACACAAGGCCGGAATAGTTAATACTACGTACTATGCTGAAATTCTATAAATTAGACTGGTGCTGACTGCCCGTATTTGTCTAATCAAAAAAAGTCATAAACTTACCATATAATTTATAAATTTGTCTATTCAAAAAATTCAAATTATGAGTACAAGCCAAAGTTTATTTGAAGGAGTAGTGGTTTTAATTGCCATTATTATGATTGCCGTGGTTCTTAAAAAACTGGGAATATTTAAGCAAGAATATAGCTTAACATTTAGCCATCTTGTTTTATACATTACTTTACCAGCGGTAATATTCTCATCCTTAGCCCTGCAAGAGTTTAATACTACTTTCTTAACCATGTCGCTAATAATGGCACTAATTGAATTATTAGTTATCTTTTTAGCTTGGCTTATTGCTACTTTATTAAAGTTTGATTCTGGAAAAAAGGGTGCGTTAATGCTGGTCTCGGCATTTGGAATGACCTCGTTTTTAGGGTATCCAATTATCCAACAGGCATTCCCTGGAAATGCCCTTGCCTTAGAAGAAGCAGTTGTTACCAGTGAGATTGGTGTTGGGCTTCTTCTGTTTATTCTAGGACCACTTATCGCCATGTATTATGGAGAGTCGAAAGTAGAAGGAAAAGCAATTACTGCTTCTGTAAAGCAGTTCTTCACTTCCCCAATATTCTTCTCTATTATTGCTGGGATTGGTGTTTCATTTATTCCTTTGAATCACGATGGGATAGTATTTAATATGGTATTTAAGTTTTTCAAACTTGTGGGTGATGCTAATCTGCTACTCGTAGCCTTTACAATAGGACTAATTTTCGAGTTTAAGGGGATAAAAAATATTGCCCTATTTATTGGAATTGTAGTGGTGCTTAAGCTATTTCTCAAACCGTTTTTAGCATTAGTACTAACGGATAGTTCCCTATTTACAGAAATGATGAGAGAGATTGTATTTATTGAAACAGCACTTCCCTCAGCTATTCTGACCGCTGTTTTTGCCAAACAATACAATTGTCGTCCCGACTTGGTATCTACTGCGATTATGATTACCCTGATTCTGAGTATTGCTACGGTTAGTTTATCCTTTATCTACTTTTTCTAAAACTCTGGATATATTATCTTTGGGATTAGTAATCAATTATAATTGGGGAAAGACTTAGAATACGATATAAACAAAGGGTTATAAAAAATCTAAACCTTCAATGCAATAAAATTTACCCCATGAAACAAGAATTTCTTGGTCAAAGGGCTTTGTTTCCAAATCTTTTGCTCGCTTTCAATTAATTGAGGCACTCCTTTCTTTCGGGCAACTGAAGGAGGGAAAAGGCGTACATATTGCAATGATTTAGGATCAATCGTCATTTTGTGCTTGCTGAATTCCTTTTGCCATTGGCCTATATTGCGGATATTCTCATCCCCTATTAAAATATTCTTTTGAAGCTTTTCATCATAAATTTCTTTTACCCTTTTATTTCCTCTTTTAAGAAATAAGCGTGCAGAATTCATCAGATTATCGCCATTCTCTTCACAGGCAATTAGCTTACCTTGTGGACTTAATGCTTCTTGAATAATATCCAATGCATCAGGTAGGGGTTCCAAATGGTGCAATACATCTTGGACAATTACCACATCATAAGAATTAGGCGTTGGTGGTTGATCAAATAAGTTCTCGTAAGCCACTTCAAAGGAGTCCAAATTTCCATATTTAGACCAAAAATCTAGACGCTTTGCAATTTGCTCATAATAAAACTCGATAGTAGTACCATAAACTTTATAACCGTTCAGGGCTAAGAATATTCCCGTTGTACCATATCCACAGCCAATATCTAAAATTCGTTGAGATGGATTATCCAATTGATCAACAACATATTGTAAACGTTGAACGAAATAGGCCTTGCGAAATTCAAATAGTGACTCCTTATTTAAAAACCTATAATAGTCCCTAAGCTCTGGGTGAGATTTAAGCTCCTCTATAAAAATATCAAAAAATTCGTCAACTGTCATTAATTCCTGCTGTTTGTCTTTTCGAATACAAATGTATTAAATATTCGCGACGGAGTCTTACTAAATATTGGAAATCCAATTTGAAGCTATTCAAAAACCACTAGATCTACAAATTCTATTTTTCCGCCAACTCCTTATTATAGTTGTCTATAGCAATAAAATAATCAGGGTCTTCTAAAACATTAACCACACAAATTTTCTCCGCTTTCTTTATAAGTTTTGTGCAATCCTGACTCAAGTGGCGAAGGTGAATGGTTTTATCTTGCTCCAAATATTTCTGAGTGATTTTATTGATTGCTTCAATAGCCGACTGATCCATTATTCGAGATTCTTTGAAATCAATTATGACCTCTTTAGGATCATCATTTACGTCAAACTTTTCAGTAAACAGTTTTGTAGAGCCAAAGAATAAAGGGCCATAGATTTCATAATGCTTAATTCCATGTTCATCAATATGCTTACGCGCTCGGATACGGAGGGCATTTTCCCATGCAAACACTAATGCTGAGATAATAATTCCTGCTAAAACGGCTACTGCTAAATCCTCCACCACTGTGACAAATGTTACGACGGCAATCACTAGTAAATCTGTAAGCGGAATTTTATTGACAATCTTAAACGTACTCCAGGCAAATGTTCCAACCACAACCATAAACATTACACCAACGAGAGCGGCAATGGGTACCATCTCAATGTAGTCGGAAGTAAAAAGAATAAACATAAGCAAAGCTAAACCCGCTACAATACCTGATAATCTTCCTCGACCTCCCGATTTTATATTGATAATACTCTGGCCAATCATGGCACATCCGCCCATTCCGCCGAAGAATCCGTTTACAATATTAGCGGTTCCTTGCGCCACACATTCTCGATTTCCATGTCCGTGGCTTTCGGTTAATTCATCTATCAAGTTTAGTGTCATCAGAGATTCAATCAAGCCAATAGCCGCCAAAATAAACGCATACGGAAGAATAATCCCTAAGCTTTCAATGGACATTGGGATTATAGGAATAGCAAATTTTGGAAGCTCAGCTGCCAAACTACCATTTCCATCAGCACTACCAGAAGCAACAAAGCTCCTTACACTTTCGGTATCAATATTTAAGAATATCACTAATCCTGAAACCAATAATATGGCAATTAATGTGGATGGAATTTTCTTTGATATTTTAGGTAATAAAACCATCAGAGCCATAGTTAGTGCTACTAGGCCAATCATCATATATAGTCGTTCGCCAGAAAGCCATTCGCCATTTGACTTAAACATACTTAATTGAGATAGCATTATTACAATAGCCAACCCATTTACAAAGCCCATCATAACAGGGTGTGGAATCATTCGTACATATTTCCCAAGCTTGAAAACTCCTGCCAGAATCTGAATTACGCCTGTAAACAATAAAGTAACAAAGAGAAACTGAAGTCCCATCGCTGGTCCATCATAACCAAGCGACTCCCCATAAACATTGGCTTCAGTTACTAGGCCAACCATTACAACAGCCATGGCGCCTGTTGCCCCTGAAATCATTCCTGGACGGCCTCCAATAAGTGCTGTAATCAGCGCCATCATAAAGGCTCCATAAAGACCAATAATTGGGGAAATACCCACAATAAAGGCAAAGGCAACAGCCTCAGGAACAAGTGCTAGTGCAACAGTAAGACCTGAGAAAACATCGTCTTTAATATTCCACTTTGTTTTGGCAATCCACTTAAATTCTTTGATCTTTATTTGCATCCTATTCCCCTTATTTAATATTGTATGAAAAAGCGTGCAAAGATATACAAATGTCGGAGTGCTGGAGGTTTAAATTCGCTTCGCTCATTTTTTGGTTCCCGCAGATTACGCGGATTCCCGCGGATAAGTTTCTGCGCGCATCTGTGAGATCTATGGGAACCTTAAACCTTATAATCCATTAACCTTCCGATAAATCTCACTCTTAATCACATCAGTATTAAAATTAACTAAAATTCCTAATTTCAACCCTGTGATTTTAAGGTAGGTTAGTAACTGTTTATGGTGCACTTTTGCGATAGCTTCAACGGACTTTACTTCAATAATAACTTTATTTTCAACTAAAATATCCAATCAAAAACCCACATCAAGTTTTATATCGTCATAGTAAACAGGCAATGCAACCTCTTTCTTTACTGATAGACCTTCTTTTTTCAATTCATACATCAAAGCAGCCACCTAAACACTCTCTAATAAACCAGGGCCCAAATTATTGTAAACACTGAAAATGGCTCCTCGTATTTTGTAGGAAATATCATTTTCTGCCATAATGGGTTGTTTTTAACTGTTTTTATACTCGCATTGCTTGTTTTATTGTTTCCCGCAGATTGCGCAGATTTTCGCTGATCTTTCTGCGCTTATCTGCGAAATCTGCGAGAAACTATCTAGAACTTCATCCGAACCTGAGCCGTAATCTCACTGCGAGTATTTCCCTGTATTTCTTCCAAACTCGAACCAATTGTAGTGCGGTTGCTATAGTATGTCTGTGCAAAATGCAACCAAAAGCTAAAATGATCATTCATAGTATAGTTCAGTAAAATATAGAACCGACTGCCTTGATAATAATAAGCAGGCACACTAAAACGATAGAGTACATTATTTTCGTAGGCATAAATACGTGTGTCATAATCATCTGTATTGAAAAGTGCGTAGCGCAAGGTGATTTTCATTGGAAAATTATCGGGTCGATATTGAATATCTTGATAAATCAAATAGCCATGTGTAGCTTCTTCAGGCTGCTGTTGGTATTGTGAAAATTCTAATCGACTTTTTAACTGCAATTGATGATAGGGTGAATAATTGATATGAAAGCGCAGACTTTGTTTTCGCGTATTAGTAATCGCTCGAATCGCAACTTCTTCGTTACTTTCATTGAGCATTTTATTCTCCATTCGGTAACGAATATTAAAATTGACCTGACGATTGGGGCGGTTTTCATACAGAAATGAAAACTCATCACCATGCGAAGGTGCATTTACGCGATAACGCAACCAATCGAAGCTATACATATCGTAATATACTTTGATATTACTATGTGTTCCTGTATTAATTGCTGCGCCAAAATAAATCCCCTTTTCATTTTGGGCTCGGCTTCCCTCGGAAAAAGGAACAGCATAAAATACCTGATAATCACGTGCAAAATTTCGATAAAGTAAACTAAAGGTTAGTCTCGGATGAAGGTTGAAAATGCTACCAACTAATAATGCTTTGCCTCCATTCTGACTCATGGAAAACTCACCAAAAACACTTAAATACCTATTGGCATAAGATGCATCAATTCCAGCATTGAAATTATTATTCCCTTGAAAATCATAATACTGGTATGGCGCCGCATCTTTAACTAAATCAATGCCATACAAACTTTTATAAGCCGTTGCCCCCATACGAAATCCTTTAACTTTATAGGATAAATTTCCACCATAAATTTGCTCATTTACCGCATCTTTTTTTGCTACTTCGTTGGGTGTGCGATGAAATCCACTTTCGGTAATGGAGCTAAAAATATATTCTTCATTATTCAAAGTGTCTTTTTGTGTAAGCCCTGCATCCACATTTTTATTGGAGTAAAATGCAGTTAAATCCAATCCTTGCAGAAGCTCAAAAGTAGCTGCACCACCTCTGAAAAACAAATTCTCGTTAGCCGAAGTATTGGCTCGCACACCTCTTTGTCGTTTTTGAATACCTATGGCTGCCGCTGATTTCCCAAAGGCTAAACCTGACCAAAGGGTAAGCCCTTGTCCAAATTCTAGATGATAATCGCCTAAAGCCACAGCTTTTAATCGACCTTGATCTTTTATAAAGAAATGAGCCGAGTAGAAGTCAAAACCATGAGGATTGCTTCCTGTGAAAAACTCCTCTCCAGCATCTTTTTCTCCTAAAAATCCAATACTCATTTTATTGCTATAGTGATATTTATATCGAAGGTAGAGCTTATTAGGATCGCCCAAATAGCGAGAATTGGGATTTGCCGCCAATGCAGAATCGCTGATGGGTAAATAGCCTTTTTGCTCTTCAAGCACACGGCCATAACGCATAATTAGCTGATGCCGACCATATTTAAACATACTTTTAAGTTTCGGCCCACTTGTTTTTCGGCTAGGAGCAATTGTAATATATGGACGAATACTCACAACTAAATCCATATAAAAACCTTCAATATTTTTTATTTCATAAAGACTTGTAAAATCACCATTTTTTTTTCGAAAATCAATCAGTGCTGCTATTTGTGTATTATTCAGAAACATCAATTGTTCCAAATCTTCTTCATTTGCTATATTGATATTTATGGGGTACTGCGCAAGATTTGTAAAGTGATCTAGAAGCTCTGAATAATCCAACTCAGCATCAATTCGACTAGTAAGCTCCTCGATGCTTCGCTCAATTTGCTCTTTACTAACTTCTGTATTTTGGGCAAATACCTGCTTCCCAGCAAAAAAAGCTAGTATTAATATAATGATATGGAGTGAATTCCTTCTCATAAACAGATTAGAATAAGTAGCTAGCCGAGATTTGAGGACTATAGCCTAAAATCTGGTGCATAGAGGAAGAGAAATCTAGTTTGAAACCGCCAAGATACAAGCCCACTCCGAAACTGAACACATTAGGATTATTGGAAACCCCTATTCGGGCATACATCAAATCCATAATATTGTATTCCAATCCTGCACGGAGCATTAACGGATTATTCATATCACTTTCTGCCTCAATGGCTGCTGTGAAATCTTTTGATAAATCCCAATTCAAGCCAAGCTTAAGAATTGTTGGAATACGTTCATCATTATACTCGGATATTTGAGTACGTATTGGGTTGAAAATATGGGCACCTAATGTAAGTTCATCCGTAATTTTAGTCATCAATCCTATTTCGAATGATAACATGCTCTTGCTGCCATAGTTTTCTGCAATAAAGGTATGCAGATAATCCATTTGCACCCCAAGGGCAAAGCGTTTTCCGAGCTTCATTCCGTAAGCTAAGCCAACTTTTTTCTCATTATATTGTCCATAGCCAAAGTAGCCAACATTAAGACCAAAGCCACCTCTTTTGGTTTTGAAAACCGCAGAAAATTGATTTAGGCTCACTTCTTTTATCATAAAATGATTGTCGTAATAGAATCCCACACCAGAACCTTCAATAAAACCCAAGCCTGCTTGGTTGTTATTCACCGACCAAAAATCGCTACTAGCAACCCCTGTTTGTCCCATTGCTGCACTGCGACCGCCAGCATTTCCACTAATATTTTGCCCAAAAGCAAAGCTATAAGATAGGCTGATAAAAAGTATAATGAGTATTTTTTTTAGCATTCGAAATAATTTCATTTTTTGAATGCTCTAAATTAGGAAAAATCTTTGGATTTGTGATTTTATTGAAAATTTAAAATTCCTGCCAAAAATATTCTTACATATACCAATTCCATTTAGTACTATATTTGTGATTCAAAACAGTCTAATATATGAAACATCTATTTTGGTTTCTTTCATCTCCCTCAATACTTTTAATGGTATTTTTAATACCTTTATCAGTAAATGCACAAGCAAATCGAGAGCATATTATTACTGTTTTTGATAGTATCACATATTTCCCAGATTCTTGTATTCATGCGGCCTATACAATTAAAAAAGGCGTCCCTAATGGTTATGCGATTGAATTCGGGAGTATCCATAAATACATTAGTATTGGGGAGTATAAAAATGCCAAGAAAGTGAATGTATGGTACAGAGATAATGGTAGCTCTGAACATTTCAAAAAAGGAGAAGGTGGTTTATTGTTATACCCGGGCTGCAACTCAGGTTTGCAAAAAGCTAAAATTGCTTTTCAAACTCTTTATGCTGAACAATTACAATGCCCTGAATGTAGAATTGAAGGCAAATATCATGATATGTTTAAGCATACTTTGATTATTTATGCTGATTCAAGTTTTGATTATTTTCAACAAAACGCCGATACAGTATTCTTCACAAATGGAAATTGGAAATATGCTAATGATACAGTATTTTTTAAAACCAATGCCTCAGATAAAATGAATAAAGAGTTAAAACTAGGACAGTATAAAAGACAGTATAAAAACATTCACTTAACAACAATTCTTGATTTTGATAAATTGGTTTTTAAGGATAATTATCTTTTTCGACTTAAAGAGGATGGAAAGATTGATAAAAAAACAGTTCGAGATTTAGATGGTGTAAAAAGGAATACTCCCTTTATCAAGAAAAGATTTATTGGACAATATTAGACTGTCTCCATAAAAAAACTAATCCTTATCTGCATAATTGTCTTCCCTCTTTATCCGAAAATAAGCACCCAACCATTGTCCCATAAAAAAGGCAAAAATCATAAATGGATAGGTCCACCATTGAAAACCCAACTCAAAGTATAGTCGAAGAAAAACCACGAATGGAATTGGAATATGAATGGCCAAAAACCATTGTAAAGATAGTTTCTTGACACCTTGGCGCCAATACCCAAAGGGAGTATTGAGAATAAAAACCAATATTAATACAATGATAAGGTTTGTGATGTTCTCCATAGGGCAAATGTAAAGGATATTTTTTGTGGTTTTCTATTTTACTATGATAATTGTTGTTGAAGTTTGGTGGCTGAGCCTGTCGTGTTTTGGTGGCTAATAATAACATGCTAGCTTTTAAAAGAAAGCTTAGCCAAAATCTTACGATAAATTCCTTTCAACTGTCCACGGCGATAGCGATCGGCCAACCATTGTGAAATAATAAATGAAGGCAATATAAAAGCGTAGGTATAAGGAGCAAAGCCTATTTCAAATAGATGTCGCAAGCTAATTACCAGGGGAATAGGAGCATGTATTGCCACAAACCACCATAGGCTCATCTTTTTCAAGCCACCACGCCAGTATCCAAAAGGTAGGTTGATTATAAAGACTATCAGTGTTACAATTAATAAGTTTTGCATTTGGCGAAAATAGGTTGAAAGGACTTAGGTTTTAGAGTGAATTTATTAATATATGTTTGGATAAAAGGGTTTTCCTGTTATACGCGCATGCAATGGAACAGAGTGGAGTTCATGATGCGTGACAAAAGAAAAAGCCCCACTAAATACACAGTAGGGCTCCTAAAATATTTATCTTTTCCAGAAAATCTATTCTGCCAAAATCTTAATGTGATTGTCATTAACCTCAATCACACCACCATTAATAGGAATTAATTGTTCCTCTTTCTTAGCATCGGTTACCTTAATTTCGCCAGCACTCAAAATTGATACTAGAGGTGCATGATGGTCTAAAATTTCGAACCAACCATCGATTCCAGGTAGAAGAACTTTATTTGCTTCACCCTCGAAAACGATTTTATCTGGAGTTATAATTTCTACAATCATAATTTTCTTTTTATCTAAGCATTACTTAGTCTCTTCTATCATTTTTTTGCCTTTTTCAATAGCTTCCTCGATAGTACCTACCAAGTTAAATGCTGCTTCTGGATATTCATCAACTTCACCATCCATAATCATGTTGAAACCTTTAATTGTTTCTTCGATGCTAACCACACAACCTTTAATTCCGGTAAATTGCTCAGCAACGTGGAAAGGTTGAGAAAGGAAACGCTGAACACGACGTGCACGGTGTACAACCAATTTATCCTCATCACTCAATTCATCCATTCCAAGAATTGCAATGATATCTTGAAGTTCTTTATAACGTTGCAACAACATTTTCACATTCTGCGCAGTCTCATAATGCTCAGTTCCTACAATCTCAGGAGTAAGAATACGTGAAGTAGAATCCAAAGGATCTACCGCTGGATAAATTCCTAGCTCGGCAATTTTACGACTCAATACAGTAGTAGCATCAAGGTGAGCAAATGTAGTAGCAGGAGCAGGGTCAGTCAAGTCATCTGCAGGAACATATACCGCTTGTACAGAGGTAATAGAACCTCGCTTAGTTGAAGTAATACGTTCTTGCATCACACCCATCTCTGTTGCCAAAGTTGGCTGATAACCTACCGCTGATGGCATACGTCCTAAAAGGGCTGATACCTCAGAACCCGCTTGAGTAAAACGGAAGATATTATCGATAAAGAAAAGGATATCACGTCCACCTGATTTCTCATCACCATCACGAAAATACTCAGCTAAAGTTAATCCAGAAAGTGCTACACGAGCACGTGCCCCTGGAGGTTCATTCATCTGACCAAAGGTAAGAGCCAATTGCGATTCTTTTAGTTTTTCAATATCTATTTTAGATATATCCCAACCACCTTTTTCCATGTCTTCCTTAAACTCATCACCATAGTTGATAATTCCAGCTTCAATCATCTCACGTAATAGGTCGTTACCCTCACGAGTACGCTCACCTACACCTGCAAAAACCGATTGTCCTGAATAGTTCAAAGCAATATTATTAATCAACTCTTGAATAATTACAGTTTTACCAACACCAGCACCACCGAATAAACCAATTTTACCTCCCTTTGAGTAAGGTTCAATCAAGTCGATTACTTTAATTCCTGTATATAAAATATCTGATGACGTAGAAAGATCCTCATATTTAGGTGGATCGCGGTGAATTGGGTAAGTTTTTTCACGACTTACTTCACCAATACCATCAATAGGATCACCCACTACATTGAAAAGACGACCATTAATATGGTCTCCAACTGGCATTGCGATTTTATCACCCGTTGCAATCACTTCCATTCCACGACTAACTCCGTCAGTAGAATCCATTGCAACTGCACGAACAGTATTTTCGCCAATGTCCTGTTGAACCTCTAAAACAATTTTATGCCCAGAGGAATTTTTCACTTCTAATGCATCATAAAGATTTGGTAAATCCGCATCATTTTCAAAATAAACGTCAAGCACAGGTCCAATTACCTGTGATACTACTCCCGTTCCATTTTTGCTCATAAGATATAAATTCTTGTTACTGTGTTTTTTAACTCTCCATTATTTGGTTTAGAATTTCGCCAAATTTGGATTGCAAAGATATAATAAATAATTAATTATCTACAACTTAGATGGTGTTTTTTAAGTCCTATGATATTTATTATTTGATTGCTGGTATATCCTTTGTATAGAGGTGTTTATGTGAAACTGGAAATTTTCTGAAAAAAGCGCCTGAATTCCAATACTCTGCTTACTAATAAACCTTGAAAATTAACATTTGACTCTCATTAATGAAATATAAAAAATAGCATAAATCCAATTCTTATTTTTATTATAATTGCCCTCTGATTTTGAATGCAAAATTCTGGATGTGAAACGATGTAAATGCAACTCTTTTATTGACTTTTTATACATCCAACTGTTTAACATATTAAGTGGTTATCATTTTAATTTCAAGAGTATAAACTATTTAATTAACTTAATTAGATTAATATAATGTCACAAAACAATATCATTTCATATAGTTTAGGGAAGGATGATAAAACAGCTGTTCAAGCAAAATTTGAAGCTCAAAAGATTGCTTTTGCTCCTATCATGTTTCAAGCTACGCGGTCTCTTTTGAATCTTGGAATCTTAAAACATATACAAAATAATCGAAAAAAGGGGTCTGTTCTTGAGGAAATTGCTCTTCAGTTAGATATCGATATTTATGGAGTAAAGGTATTACTTGAGGCTGGTCTTAGTATGGAAATAGTATATGTTAAGGAAGGGCGGTTCTTTATAACAAAAACAGGATGGTTTCTCTTAAATGATCCACTAACTAAAGTAAATTTAGATTTTACAAATGATGTTAACTATCTAGGTTTTGCTAAGCTTGAGGAATCTATTAAAACTGGCAAACCAGAAGGGCTTAAAGTTTTTGGAGAATGGAGCACCGTATATGAAGCATTGAGTGAATTACCTGAAAAAACACAAGAAAGCTGGTTCAACTTTGATCATTACTATTCAGACATTGCATTTCCTGAAGTATTACCAATCATAATGGAAGATAAGCCCAAAAATGGTATGGACGTTGGAGGGAATACAGGAAAATTTGCCATGAAGTGTGCTGAATATAATGATGATATTCACATGACTATTTTAGACTTGCCAGGTCAATTAAATGTAGCCAAAAAGAACATTAAAAACAATGGGTTCGAAAACCAAATCGATGGTTATCCAATGGACTTACTTGATCATACAAAAGCTTTCCCGAAAGGATACGATTTCGTATGGATGAGTCAGTTTTTAGATTGTTTTTCTCAAGCAGATATTTTACAATTAATTCTGCGTGCCAAAGCAGCACTCAGTGAGAATGGTGCACTATATATTTTGGAAACCTATTGGGATAAACAAGATTATGAAGCAGCTACATATAGTCTTCATGCTACTAGCTTATACTTCACCTGCATGGCAAATGGTTGCAGTCAGATGTATCATCATAATGATATGCTTAAATTGATTGATGAAGCAGGGATGAAGATTGATAAAGAATATGAAAGAATTGGAATTAGTCATACTCTGTATAAGTGTGTGCCAAAATAAAATTCAATAATATTAATCATCAAATATTTCAATATGAAGGAAAAAGATATTTACGTTGATTTTGATGCACATAAACTAGTTTTTTATGTCGAAAAAGAAGATAATTCTTATGGCCCAATAATCAGTGGATCTTATCTCTCTGCCAACTATTTGGATGATCATTGGATGAAAAGAAAAAATTTAGAAGAACAATTACGCAATCAGGTAATTGCCAATGAAATAAGTCCTATTTTTTATTATATGACTTTTTTTGAAATGGGACCTAAAGATTTGGCCATTCGTGCTAATATGAGTATGCGAAAACTAACTAAAACATTTAAGCCCGAAGGATTTAATAAATTAAGAGTGGCACAATTAAAGCTTTTTGCTGATATCTTTAATATTCCTGTTTCAAACCTGTTTCAGACATTTTTAATAAAAGATGATGATCAGGAGAAAATAGAAATGAAGCAAGCAGCAACAGATAATGAGTTGTATCACATCACCATCATTAACCTGAAATAGAATAATGGATTATAATAATAATTTTGAACATAAAATGTATGCCCATTGCGAAACTGGGACTTTGGTTAGCTTGCTAAATAACGCTGGTTATAAGATTACCGAAGCAATGGTGTTTGGCCTCGCATCTGGAATATTTTTTGGTTATTTAGATACCAAAGTATTTTCCTTTCCTACGTTTATCGTACGAAGTAAACCAGGAGAAGTACGCAAGAATTTATCTAAAGTACTAAATATTAAGCTCAAAACATTTAAGTTTAAAGATGCCGATAAAGGAATGCAGAAGCTTGATAATCTATTGGCTGAAGGAAAAGTCGTGGGTGCTCAAGTAGATTTCTTCTATATGGATTATTTCCCTCAATGGATGCGAGTGCATAATAATGTACATTTTATAAATATTATTGGAAAAGAAGGTAATGACTATATTATTAGTGATAGCTACAATCGTGAAATTGCTAAATTAGATCAAAGCCTATTGAAAAAAGCCCGTTGGGCAGGAGGCAATATGGCTCCTAAAGGATTTCTATATTATCCAGAAAAACTTAATCCTGATGTTGATCTGAAAAAGCTTATTCCAAAAACCATTAAAAAGGCTGCTCGAAATATGCTTAATCTTCCGTTATCGTTTATTGGCGTAAAAGGGATTTATAAATTTGCTGATAAGCTTAAAACCTGGTCTAAGCAAGTTAGAGATATAGAGCACTTTTCGCATGAGATTATTAAAATTAATATTTTGCTGGAAGAGCAAGGTACTGGAGGAGCTGGATTTCGATATATGTATGCCGCATACTTAAAACAAGCAGGGGAAATAATGAACAGCTCTGTGCTCAATGAAATGTCAGAGCAAATTATGCAAATTGGTGATGATTGGAGAAATATTTCCTATTTTGCCGCCAAAATTGGTAAAAATCGAGACTTAGGTGAAGATCGAATAGCTGAGCTGAGCGAAATGATTCGCAAACAAGGTGATGCTGAAAAGATATTTTTTACAAAATTAAAAAAAGTATATTAAAAAAGAATAAATACCATGACTAAGAATAACAACGAATTAACACTAGAAATAGCTCAACTTTTAATTGACTCTTTGAATATTACCCATGTTGAAGCAAAAGATGTGAATATAACTACACCTCTTTTTAGTGAGGAAAATGAACTTGAATTGGATTCAGTAGATGCAATTGAAATTGTAGTTGCAATACAAAGAGCATATGGAATAAGAATAAACAGTGAGCTTCCGACGCGTGAAATTCTAAATTCTATTCAGTCTATTGCTGATTTTCTTATTAAGGAAAATGCTACAGAAAAAGTTGCTTAAATTGGCTTTTCTAAAGCCTTTTAATTCTTAAAAAACAACATCAATTGATTTAATGAAACACTCTTACTTACTTATCGGTATTAGACCTAGCAAATTTATTGCTATGTTGAAGCGAAATAATGGCTTCTCATTTAAGTATTTGCATCGTGTTTTATTCTTACTAACTACTGGATTATGGTCTGGATTTTTCTCCTTTTTAGAAAATCGGCGATTCAAAACCAAGATCAATTCTATTAAGAAGTTAAACCCTCCCATTTTCATTGTCGGAAATTGGCGTACAGGAACCACCTTTTTACATCAATTATTAGCCCTTGACCCACAGTTTAATTTCATGAGCGTTTTTATGGTGTCTCACCCAGATCACTTTTTGGTTTCAAAAAAATATTATATGGTGATGATGTCAAAATTATTAAATGGAAAAACTCGGCCAATGGATAACGTAAAAATGGGTGTTGATGAACCTCAAGAAGACGAATATGCCATAATAAAGCTTTATGATCATCTAATTCTCGAGAAGTTGATTTTTCAAAGTAGCAATGAGTTTTTTATTGATGAAAAGGATGACTTTTTGCCTAAGAATGAAAAAAAATTCCTCGGTGTTCTGGAATTATTGATGCAAAAGATGCAGCTAAGAGCAGATAAAACACCTCTTTTTAAGAACCCCTTTCATTCTTTACGAATTCCGTATATTCGAAAGCATTTTCCAGAAGCTCGATATATTCATATCTATCGAAATCCATTAAAAGTTATACCTTCGTCTATTCATATGTGGAACATAGTAGGGAGACAGAATATTTTGAAAGGGAGATGGATTGAGCCAAGTATAGAAAATATTGCTAGGCTTTATAGAAAAATTATTATCGGCATTCGTAATGAGTTCCAGAGTATGAAGTCGAATCTCAATGTCGAAATACAATTTGAGAATTTAGAAAAGAATCCTGTGGATACAGTAAAAGAAATCTATAAACAGCTTGAACTTAATTTTAGCTTAGACTATGAAAACAAATTAATTGATTATTGTGATGGTCTGAAATCATATAAGAAAAACACTCATTCTATTTCAGAAGACGACAAAAAACAAATTAAAAATATTATGCACGATACAACACCAGAGTACTTTTAGTGTTTATCAATCATTCTTATAAATAATAAATAGAAACTATAAAAAACAAACATATGAAATTTCACTTAATATACCCCAAATGGAAAAAACTTGCTGGTCAAACGCATTTTAATTTACCTCCTCATGGACCTGTTGTAATGGCAGCTGCACTTCCTGATTATGTGGATGTGCAATTTACCGACGAAAATGTGGATGATATCATTTTTGACGACACGGTTGATCTTGTAGGTATTTCTGTAATGCTAACTGCACAAATTAAGCATGCATGGGAAATCGCCGACGAATATCGTCGTCGTGGAAAAACGGTGATATTTGGTGGAATTGCAAGTTCGCTGCATGCCCGTGAAACTAAAGCCCATGCTGATTCAGTATTTCTTGGAGAAGTAGAAGGCCGAATGGAGCAGGTTTTTGAGGATTTCTCAAAAGGAGAGCTTAAGCCTATTTATAATTTTATGATGAAGCACCCCGATATTGAACTCATCGGGCCTGCAAAAAGATCAATTCTTAACCGAGAAAAATATTACCATAAAGGAATTCAAATGGTAGATCTCTTCCATGCTTCTCGAGGCTGTCGCTTTAATTGCTATCCTTGTTGTGTTCCATTTCTTGGAGGTAAGAGCTTCCGACCACGTCCAATGGATAAAGTATTGGAAGAATTAGAAACCATTGACAATAATCGTCTCTTTATTGTAGATAATTCCTTGGCGCAAGACAAAGAATGGGAGAAAGACTTATTCCGTAATATGATTCCCATGAAGAAAAAATGGGTGAGTCATACAATTCAAGATGATCCAGAAGTGCTTGACCTAGCTGCTCAAGCAGGTGCCTGGTATGTTTATCAAGCAGTATTTGACACTTCCGATTACATCAAAGAACGAATCAAGAAATATCATGACCATGGTATTATGGTCGAAGGTACCATCCTATTAGGAATGGATAACCAAACCGAGGATGATATAAAGCGCCTTGTTGATTTTCTTCACGAAGTTAATCTTGATTTAGCTGAATTTACAGTGCTTACACCGTTTTTACATACTAAATCTTACGACGATTTATTCCGGGAAAAACGCATCTTCGATACAGATTGGAGTAATTATAACGCAGGACAAGTAGTATTTCAACCAAAGCATATGTCTCCAGAAAGATTGCAGGAGTTATATCAATATGCATGGGATAGTTTCTATAAAGACGAATCACAAGAGCAAAAAATGTTCAAGCTAATGATGAGTGTGGTGGAAAAAGAAATGCGGGATAAAACCTATCGACCACGTAAAGAAGAATTGGCGGGAATCTCTTTTGGTAAAAGAATAAAGCGATAATTAACACCTACTTTTTTGTAGGAATTTATTGATAAACTAAAAAAGAATAACATATGAATCTAGACGATTTTGAATATAATTTTATCGATGAAATATATCATTATGCGGGTCTTTGGGAACGTAAATCAACTTGTGGAATTAAGATTGTAGAGAAGCCAAATACAACAATTGTAATTTCAACAGATTTATACAAAGAAAATCCTGGAGGATCAATTACAGAATTCGTAGCTGAATTGGCAATGCTAATATGTGATTCCTATAAGGTTGATATTTCTAATCTCACATTTATTAACCATATTCCTGAAGTAAAGTCGAGCTTGGAATTCTATGCTGAAGCATTTTATCGCGTTAGCTTTGATGTGCAAGATGGTAAACTAAGTAACCCAGATTGGCATAAAATGACTCGTGAAGAGATTAAGGCTATGGTTGATCTATAGTCCGAAGTCTTTTCAGATTTGAACTATAAGGTAAATTCTCACTTAATACTTTGATCTTGATTAAAGAATTGGACTTTTCATATTTTAATAAATGGCAATCAACAATCTTAAAGTATTGCCTTTTATTCCTTTTTATGGGAGGGGTAAATACTCAAGCTCAAGAATTAAAACAAAGTATTCAGGGAAAAGTAATAGATGATTTTACAGGGGCAGCCTTGCCTGGTGTGAATATTATTATATCTAGAGACTCCACTAAGCTCGGAGGGTTTACTGATGGTAAAGGTTATTTTAGTATTAAGAATCTACCTATTGGTAGATATAGTGTTAAAGCAAGTTCTATTGGTTACCAAAACTTTCAAACCTATTTAGAATTAACTTCTGGCAAAGCCGTAAATCTTGAAATTATGCTAGAAGCCTCCACTACTGAAATAGGGGGAGTGTCAATTAGAGCATATGAAAATAAAAGTAAGCCCATTAATAATATGGCATTAATTGGTGCAAGATCATTTACACCAGAAGAAGCTAATCGATATGCTGGCTCATATGGAGACCCTGCTCGCATGGCCATGAACTATGCTGGAGTATTGCCTGTACGTGACAATCGTAACGATCTAATCATTCGTGGAAATTCCGCCTTTGGTTTGCAATGGCGGCTAGATGGGATTGATATCCCTAATCCAAATCACTTTAGTGCCTCAGCCACTACTGGCGGACCTATAACCATTATCAATACGAACCTAATCGGACGATCCGATTTTTTTAATGGGGCTTTTCCTGCTGAATATGGAAATGCCAATGCTGGAATATTTGACCTCAGACTCAAATCGGCAAATATTGAAAAGCGAGAAATGTGGGGAGAGCTTGGTTGGAACGGGCTGGAATTTGGCTCTGAAGGCCCCCTTATTAAAGGTAAAAGTGCTACCTACCTTGTTAGTTATCGGCATTCAATAGCAAATTTATTCTATGATATTGGGCAGACGAAGGGTAAGGATGTTGAATATCAAGATTTAACGTTCAAGTTGAATTTTCCTAATACAAAACTTGGTAGTTGGTCAATAATAGGAATGGGAGGAAAAAGTAAAATTGCACTAAACGAAATGGAGTATTCCGACAAAGATCGTGCTTTTGACACCTATGGTGAAATACTTGATAATAGCACATCAACGGGAGTTTTGGGTATTACAAACCGTATATTTCCTAATAAAAGAACACAGATTGTAAATGTGATTGCAGCAACTGGGAATACTGTATATAACGTAGTAGACACTTTTTCTATTCCTGAATACTCCCCTTTTTTATGGGCTACCGAAAACACAAGTGAGGTTAAATATTCGGTAAGTTCAAAAATATATTATAAAGCAAGTAATAAGTCGCAGATAGTAGGGGGTGCGGTATATGATCATTATGTAATGTCATTTCACGACTTAAAATATCTTTACGGAGATTATGTATATTTTACTGATACTTCCAATGCTCAAGCCGATTTATTGCAAATTCATATTGGCTATAAACACAAGTTTGGGGAGCGATTCGAAATGTA
>Ga0164315_10001099_pt1 | contig 20124 bp, 21 predicted proteins | sample GuaBasSedimGuay6_FD_113737 | JGI IMG/M metagenome (GOLD analysis project Ga0164315, IMG submission 113737) | Subseafloor sediment microbial communities from Guaymas Basin, Gulf of California, Mexico - Guay6, Core 4569-2, 0-3 cm | ecosystem: Environmental > Aquatic > Marine > Hydrothermal vents... | reverse complement strand
TACAGGCTTACAAGTCACTGGTGGTGGTACAGGCTTACAAGTCACTGGTGGTGGTACAGGCTTACAAGTCACTGGTGGTGGTACAGGCATTGCAGTCACTGGCGGCGGCACGGGAATTGCAATTACACTTCCAACATCTACTGGTCTCGGAATGGAGATTTCATTAGGTTGCCAGACTGCTTCAGTTTCAATATTTGACTCCCATTATGTTGAAGTTGCTTTTTTCGACAACGTCCCAGTTATGGGTAACACCGGATTATGTGAATCTAATGCCAGGCAACCTGTGCGTGGATTTGGAAAAACCCGGCAGTCAAACAGAAGTTATGAATAGAACATAGTTTCTGAATGGGATTTCGCGACCAACCAACAGTCGTTGCGATTCCCTCTGAAGCTACGATAGACCAACGAGAATATTTGCCCCTGCAAAACTTGCAGGGGCCTTTTCTCAGCTAGATTCGGGGTATTGTGGATATATGAAAATTGAAATACTTAAGCAATAAGAAATTAGTTTTTGAACGGGGTACAAGCCTGAACTTCTTCACAGAAGTACACTAGATTTATCACCAGAAGCTTTCTGGTGTTGCAATCTCCTATTAGCTGCTGGAATTCAACCCGGGGGCCAACTAAATTCTCTCCCACCAAGCAAGTGCAAATGGACGTGAAATACCGTTTGGCCAGCTGCTGCATTGCAATTCATAACGACCCTGTAACCATCCTCGGCAAAGCCATGCTCCGCTGCAATTTCCCTGGCAGCAAGAAACAGTTTTCCAAATAGTTCAGCGTCATGCTGTTGCATGTCATTGATGGTGGCGATGTGAGTTTTTGGAATGATTAACACATGCAATGGCGCTTGAGGGTTGAGATCCCTGAATGCCAAAACATCATCATTTTCAAATACTATATCCGCCGGAATTTCCCGGGCAATGATTTTAAGAAAAAGGTCATCTGCCATAATTTTCACCTGTTGTTTTATCACCTGTTGTGATTGGCCTGAAAATTATCACCGGACAATAATTTACATTCGTCAAACCGGTCCGGGTCATATTAAGCAGACATAGCAAGAATCGGGTGGCCATGCCTACTGAAACTCTTACAATAGCCACATGGAATCTCAACACCATTATCAATTAATTAGCGAAGCCTTGCATTGGTTGTGCCAGAATCAGCAAAAACAACCCAGCCTGGAAGAACTGGCGGATCATGTCGGTCTCAGCCCTCATTACCTGCAAAGACTATTTCAGGACTGGGCGGGCGTATCGCCCAAGCAGTTCCTGAAATATCTGACCAAAGCACAGGCCATGGATCGTCTCAGACAAGGTCAAACTGTGCTTGAATCAGCCTTATCAAGTGGCTTATCCGGCCCCGGCAGATTGCATGATTTATTGATAACCACGCAAGCAATGACACCGGGTGAAGCAAAACGCAAAGGACTTGGTGTCGAAATGCAATTTGGCTACGGCATAACGCCATTTGGCGAAGCGCTGCTGGCCTGGACCGAACGTGGCGTGTGTTTCCTTGGGTTTTGCCACGAAAAGGGTAAACAACATATCTGGAATCAACTGTCAGAGCAGTGGCCGGATGCAGACCTTTCTGAGAACAAGCAGCAGGCACATGCAAAGTTGACAGAAATTTTTGTTGAAGAAGAACATAAAAAACTGAAAATCTGGTTAAGAGGCAGCCCGTTTCAACTCCAAGTCTGGGAAGCCTTACTGAGCATACCGGTCGGAACACATTGCACCTATGGGCAACTGGCATCATTTGCAGGAAATACCGGAGCCAGTCGTGCGACCGGATCAGCCATCGGGCGTAACCCGGTTTCATGGCTGATACCCTGCCATCGCGTCATCAACAGTCTTGGCACAATGGGAGGTTATCGCTGGGGTATCAACACCAAGCAGGCCATGATTGGATATGAAGCGTCCATTAGCAACTGCTGAAACGGCAGAGTTCAGACCGGGTTTTCGGAGAAATCCACCACCAGGTCACAACCCGATATATCATCGGACAACATGACGGCAATTTTACTGGCAGCTAGCTTTGGTTCCGGTTGATCCATGGGGTTTTCTGCGTGGTAGACCTTTGCCCTGAAACCGGTACGCATTGCGCCCGGTATTATTCCACGCACAAGCACGGCCGAATGACTCAAGCTCGCACTAAACTGTCTGACCAAACCCGTCAATGCCGCTTTACCCGCACCATATGCACCCCAGTAAGCACCCGTGACCGTTTCAAGATCATCCAGTAAAAAAAACAGGCGACCGGATTGTGATTTCTTCAGAAGCGGCAAAAGCGCGCAACTCAGTAACCATGGCGCGTTGACGTTGACCTGCATTGATCGCAACCAGTCCTGCGGTTGAACCTGGTCCAGGGGTTGCAAGCCTTCAAAATCAAGAGCGCAATGAATCAAAGCGTGCAGCCCACCATATTCCGAATCCAGGATTCCAGCCAATTCATCAAAATCGTCCACCCCCGCGCCGGCAAGATCCATCGGGTAAAGACCTGGAGCTGTCATTCCCTGGTTTGTGAACTGATCGCTCAGGCCACTCAGTCCATGACGATTCTTGTCCAACAGAATCAGCTCTGCTCCAAGACTGGCACATTGCAGAGCCAGCGCGCTTCCAAGACCGCCCGCAGCACCCGTTATCAATATTTTTTTGTTGGATAAACTCATAAATGAGCCCTGAATAAAAAGTGATTTTAACGATTTGTGTGTTGTCATGGTACAGAAGATCCGACAATATTCCATTCAAAGATTGACTCATCAGGTCAATCAGACGATTCTTGTGTGAGACAACCACGATGGTAATATGAATGCCCATTTATGAATATCAGGCCGTAGGCCAGGACTCTTGTGACCATTGCAAGAATGCTTTTGACGTCATGCAAAAACTGTCCGAAGAACCACTCAAATTCTGCCCTGAATGTCACAACCCGGTACGCAGGAAAATTTCGCGCCCCAATCTCGCCAAACCTGCACCTTCCTTATCACGGGAAAACATTGAAAAACACGGTCTTACCCAGTTCAAGAAAGTCGAAAAAGGGGTATACGAAAAAACTGCGGGTAAAGGTCCAGACTATATTACTGGCGACAAATCCTCATGAGGATCTATTCCCACGCCGCCTGTAACGCCTGGTGTGGTGTCAACCCTGGTCAGCATCGGCTGGAGTTTCTGTCAGTTTCTGACGATTCTTACTCCAGTTGCGACCATCGAAGTCTTCAATCGTGACATCAACTTCATCTGGCAGGTCAATACAGTTCAGGTTGACACTGAAAGATTCTGGATGTGAACGTGGGACATAGAAGGACTTGATTCCGCAACAACCACAGAACCGGTGACGGGCAATGCCGGTGTGAAAACGGTAATCTACCAGGCTATCTTCCCCATGAAGCAAGTTGAACCGGTCTGCAGTCACGATCAGATGGAGGTAGCCTGATTTTTGACAAATTGAACAACTACATCGATGCACGATGACTTTGTCCGGGATATCAATTTCAAATTCTACCTGGCCACAATGGCAACCACCTGAACATGTAAACATACTGACTATTCCCGAATTTGTTTAGGCCAAGAACCGGCTAGTCCACCCGATATCAGGGTCACTTTAAATGACGCAGGAAACGCCAGGCAAACCAGGCATCTGTTGGTCCATAACGCCTGCCTTCTTTAATAAAGGCACCCGAATCTTTTCTGATGATATCCAGGCCTCTTTTTTCCATCGCCCAGCGTAACTGCAAATGAGCACTTACATCCGCTTCTGCCCCATCTGCAAGTACCACCTTGAAACCGGTCATACCCTTGGAAAACCAGTCCAGAGCAATCTCAGCAAGTTGCGAGATAACCAGGGAAAGCCCGGTCCGGGACGAATCCTGTTGAAGTTGTGCTGAGCTCACATCGTATTTTGCCAGTATGTTCATTGGCAACCGTTCAGTTTCAGCCTGTTGACCAGGTGCAAAACTTGAGACCATGCGAAACAGGCCTGAAGCTGCCGCGAGGAAACTGAGGTGTGGACTATCGATTCCCGCCCCGGCCAGTGCAAGTTCAACTTGAATTTCCGGCACGCCCGATGTCGAAAGGCGCTCTAACATGCCATCTTCATCACTAACAGGAGCAGCGTCAATCTGCATGACAGCACTACTGATCAGGCCCAGCAGAAGCGCATTACTGACCTGTGCCCTCGCGCCCGATTGCCACATCGCACGCAATACAGGATGACGTGAAGGCGAGTCGGGGTCTGCCAGCAGTTCTTCACTCCACCATTTCAATTTCGCCCACTTGACGGTGTCGTCCACCGGGGTATATGGAATGTTACAAACTGATTGTTTGAGTGCGTACAACGCCAGCAGTGGCTTTATCTGATCAGATTGTAGAAAACGGCTGGTAAACTCAAAAAGACTGCCGGGTCGCATGACCAGTTCACGACAATGATCAAATTCAACAGAAGTTACTTCAGTCACCAAACCACACCCGGGAATGTATGGGGCAAGCTGTCATCGAGGTCAAATAGTACTGCCGTAATCACTCTATTGATCTGATTCTGACTTAATCGCGTGAATGAGATAATTCACCCGTACGTGACCACCGGTACGGGCAGTACGTTCCACCGGGTTATAGTGAATCCCTGTAATTTCTTCGACTTTCATGCCCGAGGATCGCAACCAACGACATAATTCCGAAGGTTTGATGAACCTGTCATATTGATGCGTCCCCGTAGGTATGATCCTGGTGATGTACTCACCGCCAAGGATAGCCACGGCGAAGGACATTGCGTTCCTGTTCAGGGTGCTCATAAATAAATGGCCACCGACGGTTAACATCTTTGCACAAGCTGCAACGACCGATGCTGGATCCGGCACGTGCTCAAGCATTTCCATACAAGTCACAACCGCGGCGCTGGAGGGGTGTTGCTCCGCCCATGATTCAGCCGTGGAGTGCTGGTAATCGACTTTGCAGCCTGATTCATGTAAATGCAGCCTGGCAACTGACAGTGCTTTTGTTGCGATGTCAATTCCCGTTACATTGGCGCCCTGCCCGGCTAGAGATTCCGACAAAATACCGCCACCACAACCGACATCAATGACATCGGCATCTTTCAGACCTACCCGTTCAGTGATATAAGCCAGTCGGGCAGGATTCAGGTCATGCAGAGGCCGTGACTCACCATCGAGATCCCACCATGAGGCCGCAATAGAGTCAAACTTCTGCTGTTCTGCCGGATCAAAGTTGTTGGTGTTGTTGTTCATGATGCTTGCACTCCCTGGAGCTTATCGGCTTTGATCGATTTCAATGACCCATTCTCAATTGCTATTCGCTCCGCCCAGTAATTTGCGCGGTCTATGATGTCGGCTACATCCATATGCAGGAACTCCGCATTTTCCAGCAACAGTCGCCCACCGACCCAAACATGGGAGACCTGCTGACTGGAAGCCGCGTAAATCAGATGCGAAACAACATCATACATAGGTGTGGTCTGCAGCTTGTCCATGCGAATGGCGCACAAATCAGCCAGCTTCCCGGCTTCAATACTGCCAAGCTGATCAGATTTCCCAAGTGCATATGCTGCATTGATGGTTAACATTTCCAGTGCCTGAAAAGCATTCACCACGCACGGATCAGCCGATGCTCCCTTGGCCAGCAAAGCCGCAGTGCGTGATTCTCCAAGTAAGTCGAGATCATTATTGCTGGCAGCACCATCAGTACCCAGGGCCACATTGATATCATGTTCAAGCAAGCGTGCCACCGGGCAAATACCGTTGCCCAGTTTGAGGTTGGACTCCGGACAATGAACAACATTGACCGCTGCCCTGGAAAGAGCTTCCAGGTCGGTACCGTTTAGCTGTGTCATATGAACGGCCAGCAGGCGTTCATTCATTAATCCCAGGCCTGCCAACCTGTCCAGTGTGGTCTTAGCGTGTTTCCGCTGAGATTCCCCGATCTCCCAGCTTGATTCCAGAACGTGCATATGAACCCTCATATCACGCATCCCTGACAATTCTGCAATTCTTGCCAGGGCCGTATCACCCACTGAATATGGCGCATGCGGCGCGAATGAAGTAGTTAATAACGGCTCGTCCTGCCAGCTTGCACTGACGGCCAGGCCTTTATCAATGCACTCATCTTCGCTGGATGCCCAGATGGTAGGCACATCAATCACGGGCAGGCCAATACAGGCACGCATGCCCGCTTCCACGGCGGCGGCGGCTGTCACTTCGGGATAAAAATAGAAGTCATTGAAAAGAGTTGTACCACCACGCAGCATTTCGGCAATAGCCAGCTTGCTTCCATCATGGACGTACCCGGGGCCCAAAAACGCTTTTTCGACAGGCCAGATGTGTTCTTTTAGCCATACCTGCAGGTTGAGGTCATCCGCATACCCCCTCAACAAAGACATGGCCGAATGGGTGTGCATGTTGATAAAACCGGGCACCAGTACATGCTCGGGCAATTCAATACGCGTGGCGTTTTCATATGCTGCAAACGCTTCAGCCCTTGGTAATACCGCGGTAATTAACTCACCCTCGATGACGACCGCCATCTGTTCCAGTTTTTGAAAACGGGGTCGTACCGGCACCAGCAGGTGCGGCAAAAGTATAACCGTGTCCATCAATTCAGCCTTTCACGCGGGACACATACTCTCCGGTTCGAGTATCAATTTTAATCTTTTCACCTTCCTGTACGAATAGCGGTACACGCACTGTTGCGCCAGAGTCGAGTTTGGCGGGTTTGCCACCACTGCCAGATGTATCACCCCGTAACCCCGGATCGGTTTCAACGATTTGCATTTCAACAAAGTTCGGTGGCAAAACACTGATAGGATTGCCGTTAAACAGGGTCAGGTCACAGATCCCTTCTTCCTGCATCCAAAATACTGCATCACCAATAGCATCTTTGCTTATCGAGTACTGCTCATAGGACTCACCGTGCATGAAGTACCAAAACTCACCGTCGTTATAAAGATACTGAGCCGGGGTCTCAAATACATCAGCGGCTTCAACTGATTCGCCTGATTTGAATGTTTTTTCAACCACCCTGCCCGTCATCAGGTTACGTACCTTGACCCGGCTAAAAGCCTGACCTTTGCCAGGTTTCACAAACTCATTCGCTACGATGTTGTGAGGGTCACCGTTGATCATTATTTTCAGACCGCTTTTAAATTCGTTAGTACTAAAGGTCGCCATTGCTTTCTCCGATATGAATTCATGAAGCCCGCCACAGATTGCGTAATGATAACGCGAACCGGGTAGTTACAACAGAATTTGCCTGAATACACGTAATATTTTGCAACTGACGGACGTAATGACCGCTTATCTGTGTTCCAGGCCACATACTGATTCTATCAAAAGTGTAAAATATCCGTCATAATCATCGAATATAATCTCGGTTCAGCCTCACCATTGAGGAGGTTCTGTTACTTAATAAAATCGGATAGCAAATGGTACTTCTGAATATCATCAAAATTACCAATGACGATTAGTATCCTCATGGAAAGAGGATTGGGGAGTTACGGCTATGGATAGCGCCTACCTGCTGGTTATCGATAATTCTACTGACCATGCACAGGTCGTAAACAGTTTCTTGCGCAATGCCGGAATGGCCGTCAGGGTTGTCAGTGCTTCCAGTCTCCTCGATTTGGAAAGCGTCCTCAAAGAGAAATCACCTTTCCTGATTTTGATTGGCACACAGATGCCGGCAGCGTTAAAAATCTCCCAAATTCTGCAAGTGGCTGACCTGTATTCGACCGCAGTGGCATTGCAGTTTGATCCCGAAGATACTTCCATTGTTGAATCTGCAGTTTCTACACATCCCATGCTGGTCATCAATGCTGAAGAGAATGATCAACTTATGCGGGTTGTCAAAAAACATATGTCCGGTGGTAAAAGCGCCCGTGAATACGATGATCTCGTGCACAAACTGGAAGAGTTGCGACATCGCTATGATTTGTTACTCGACAGTTCCAGGGATTCCATTGCTTATATTCATGAAGGTCTGCATGTTTATGCCAACCGAGCCTACCTGGAGTTGTTACAGGTCAAGTCCCTGGATGACATTGAGGGTCTCTCCCTTTTGGACCTGGTGATAACCCATGAAGGTATCGACCTGAAAAAACTCCTGCGCGACATGAACCAGGCAATTTTCCCGGAAGAAATGTTACCCGTCACAGTCAAAACACTTGTAGACACGCATTTGAAAGCGGAGTTGGCGTTCTCCCCTGCCAGGTTCAATGGCGAGCAATGCATCCAGATGATGGTTCACGAACGTGATGCCCACCTGAGTCTTCATGAAGAACTGGATCGTCTGCGTAAGACTGATCAGCTGACGCAAATGATCAACAGGCAAACGTTCGCAGCCAGGTTATCCGAACTGGTCGAAGAAGACAGAAGCGATGACTTCAGAAGCGCGGTTTTGTATATCGAGACAGACGGCATCGTAGAACTGCAGCAGGATATGGGTATGGAAAGAGTTGATACCTACATCATGGATCTTGCCAATGTTATCAGCGGTTGCATAAAAGAAGGTGATGTACCGGCGCGTTTCAGTGATCACGGTTTTGCCGTTTTGATCAGACGTAACGAAAAATCAGCTTTGCAGAAAACCGCTGATTGCATACTGGAAAACTATGCAAACCACATAATTGACCTCGGCGATCAAACCAAAACCGCTTCCTGCAGCATTGGTATGGCTACCATCGGACCACTTACCCGCGATGCCAAAGAGGTTATTGCCCAGGCAAGATCAGCCTTCAGGGTAGCGGCACAGGAAGGTAATTCACTGTCCAGGTTCAAACCGGCACTGACCACGGTTGATACGGGTGAGGCTGAAAGGGACTGGGTCGAACGCATTCGTTATGCATTGAATAATCGCGATTTCTACACGGTGCAACAATCGATTGTCGACCTGGAAGGCGAAAACGAAGGTCTGTTTGAGAACCGTACCTTCATGCGGGAAGAAGGTGGCGACACCCAGGCCAGTGAATTCATGCTGCATGCGGAGCGCAACGATCTTGGCAGCACCATTGACCGCCACATCATTCCCCAGTTGATGGTGGCAATTGCCGGAACGGGTGACAAACACATCATCTCACTGAGTGCTAACTCGATACTTGATTTCAGCTTTCCACACTGGTTCCAGCGTATGCTGACAGAAACCGAAGTGGTAGGTTCGCAGTTAATCCTGCAAGTTTCAGCCATTGTTGCCGAATCCAACCTTAAACCAACCCGTCGTGTTATCGATGAGTTACAGGGTCTGGGCTGCAGCTTTGTACTGTCAGAATTTGACAATGACCGCCGAATCATTCAACTACTTGAGCACTTACCCGTTAACATGGTCAAGCTGCGTCCGGGTTTGGCACAGGGTCTGTCTTCCAACACCACCAACCAGGAAATCATCCGGGCTGTCGTCAGGGCCGTTGAACCCTATGACATCATCATCATTGCCGATGAGGTTCGGGATGCTTCCGATCTGGCCGTATTGTGGCAATGTGGTGTCAAACTCGTAACAGGCGATTTTCTCAATGAGGCACCCCAGGTCGTCGGTCAATAAATACGTCATTTATTCATGAATTCACGCCCATAAATTCACGCTCATGAATTTAAATCAGGTTATTGGTCGTTTCGCGCCTTCGCCTACAGGTGACTTGCACTTCGGTTCACTGGTATCGGCAGTCGGCAGTTTTCTTGAAGCGAGGACTGCCGGTGGTATCTGGCTGCTGCGGATTGAAGACATCGACCCGCCCAGGGAAATTGCAGGCAGTGCAAGCCGTATTACCCAGGATCTGGCAAGGCTCGGCTTGATAGCGGATGGCCCGGTTTTGTATCAAAGCAAAAGACTTGACGCTTACAACAATGCGATAAACCGGTTGCTGGAAAATGGCCTGGCCTATCGCTGTGCATGCTCGCGTAAAGACCTGCCAGAATCCGGCGTCTATCCTGGCACCTGCAGAAATGGCATCAAGGACGGGAAAGAACCACGTTCCGTGCGCTTTCACACCGATAGTGGTGTTTGTGTTTTCACCGATAAACTACAGGGTCGGATTTCAGAATCCCCGGTCGACATCAGCGGTGATTTCATCATCCGGCGTGCAGATGGTCTCATTGCATATCAACTGGCGGTGGTGGTCGATGACGACTTCCAGGGTGTTACGCAGGTGGTGCGGGGTGCAGACCTGCTTGACTCCACGTCCCGACAAATTTGCCTGCAAAAGGCTCTGGGCCTCAAATCTCCGGACTATATGCACCTGCCCGTGGTGATTTCCAGAGATGGCAGGAAACTGAGCAAACAACTACATGCGGACCCGGTCAAGCACCAGGACCCGGCCTATGCCCTGGCTCAGGCATTGAAGTTCCTGGGTCAAAACCCACCTGCAGATCTTTCTTTAAAAGGTCTGTGGGACTGGGCATTTGAACACTGGAACAGCGACCTTATCCCCCAATCCAATGCCGTTCAACCTCGTCAGGAGCGCACGGGGTTCAGCTGACAAATAGCAAATACTCCATAGATATGAAAACTCAGGGTAAACTCAACGGTCTTTGCGTTTATAATTTGCGCTCTTCCCTGGAACAAGATTGCCATGAATTCTAATTACCTGGATTTCGAACAGCCCATTGCTGAGCTACAGGCGAAAATTGATGAACTGCGTAATGTCGGTTCTGACAACGCGTTAAACCTGGATGAGGAAATCCAGCGCCTGCAAGCAAAAATGCGGCAAAAACTAACCAGTATTTTCAAAGACCTGACACCCTGGCAGGTATCCCAGCTCAGTCGTCATCCATTGCGGCCATATACACTGGATTATGTTGACTACCTGTTTGATGAATTTCATGAACTTCATGGCGATCGTGCATTTGCCGATGATCACGCTATTGTTGGGGGGCTCGCCCGTTTCCGCGGTCGTGCCGTAATGGTCATCGGTCAACAAAAAGGCCGTGATACCAAGGCCAAGGTGTTCAGGAATTTTGGCATGCCCAGACCTGAAGGCTATCGCAAGGCACTTCGGCTGATGAAAATGGCCGAGCGTTTTCGTCTTCCCTTACTGACATTCATTGACACGCCTGGTGCTTATCCGGGTGTTGGTGCAGAGGAGCGTGGACAGTCCGAGGCCATTGCTACCAACCTCAAGTACATGTCCAGAATGCCAGTACCCGTTATTTGCACCGTGATCGGCGAGGGCGGATCCGGCGGTGCCCTGGCCATCGGTGTAGGTGACCGTGTCAATATGTTGCAATACAGCACCTATTCTGTCATCTCGCCTGAAGGTTGCGCGTCCATATTGTGGAATGACGCGGCACTGGCAGAAGATGCCGCCTCAGCACTCGGCATAACCTCAGACAAACTCCTGCACCTTGGCCTGGTCGACGAGGTCATTCCGGAACCATTGGGTGGTGCACACAAGGATCCGGAAAAAGTAGCTACAAAGGTTGGTGATTGTCTGGCAGCCCAGCTTGAAGAGCTCGATAAGCTGACAACGGAATCACTGTTGGAAGACCGCTACCAACGTTTGCTTTCCATCGGCGAGTTCAAAGACTGAGCCCATGCCAGGGTCGGCCAAATCCAATCACCTCGTGGGCTGATGAGCAATCGCGCCCTGACTTTTACTGCAGAGCGTTTGCTGCAGATCCTCAAGTCGTTCCCCGCTGCAAATGCCTATATCGTGGGTTTCAGTGGCGGTGCCGATTCCACCGCATTGCTGCATGCACTTAGTACTGTCGAGGATCAGCTGGGCACTCCGGTTTCAGCCGTACATGTTAATCATGGTCTTCATGATGATGCGGATCTGTGGCAACAAAAGTGCGCAGTGTTTTGCCAGCAAAACAGGATAAAACTGTTTTGCCTGAAAATTGATTTGAAAAACCGCACAGGAAAGGGACTGGAGGCGGAAGCCCGTCATTTACGCTACGAGGCAATGTCCGCTTTGCTTACACCCGAAACCTGCCTGTTAACCGCTCACCACGCTGACGATCAGGCTGAAACACTCCTGTTGAATTTAATGCGAGGCAGTGGCGTCGACGGCCTGTCAGCCATGCCTGAAAGCAGACCCCTTGGTAAGGGTCTATTGCAGAGGCCCATGCTGGAATTCCAAAACAGCGCAATACTGGACTATTTGCACAAAAACAATATTGAATGGACAGAAGACCCGTCAAATCAGTGTTTGAATCACGACCGCAATTTTGTACGGCATGAAGTCATTCCACTATTGGAAAAACGTTGGCCGGAGATCAGCAAACGTCTCTTATTGACCCGCAAGGCAATGACCGGTGCACGGCAATTACTGGAAAGACTGTCAGATGACTATATCGGACAAAATCTGGATCATCCATATGTCTTAACAATTACAACGCAACTCATTGGCGATCCGGAGTTATTCAAACTGGTCATGCGACACTGGATGAAGCAATCAGGCAGGCCGACCATTCCGGTCTACCGGTTGGAGGTTTTTTACACGCAGGTGAAACAGGCGAACCATAACCCCAACGTCGTCGTAAAATGGGCTGGATCGTCTTTGCATTTTTATAAACAAAAGTTATGGCTGCTCCCTGATCCCGGAGTTCTGCCATGCCCCGTTATCGAATGGCGAACTGGGCAAAATGAAGTTAATTTGGGAAGTGATATTGGGCTCCTCATTTTTGAACAAAGGAATGAGACAGGAAAACGCTCAGAATACCAGCCACGTCCGAAAAAAACAGTTGGGCCAGGTAGTAAACTATCGGTCCTTGGCCGGCTCGATCTGGAAGGATCCGTCATTGACCTGGGAACCTATCACAAAAGTCTCAAAAACCTTTTCCAGACAGGCGACATTCCACCCTGGTTAAGAGACTGTATTCCTTTATGCAAACTGGATGGTGAGTTAGTGGCAATGGGCGATTGGTGCTTCAGTGCGAGCTTTGAATCGTGGCTGTCTGAAAACAATATCAGGATGAACTGGTATCCGAATCACCCTTTGTTGCAGTACATTCACACACAACAACATCCACAGACAGTTGACCCCGCCTGTGCGGTACGTTAGTGTCGCTTCGCAAAACCCGGAACGCTGATTATGAGCAAAAAAACTGAGGCTGGCCCCAACTTCGAAAAGACGCTGGCTGAACTCGAAAAGCTGGTTATGAATCTCGAAGAAGGCAAGCTGTCACTGGATGAATCCCTGTCCGGCTTCAAACACGGTATAGAACTGACCCGGCAATGTCAGTCGGCACTCGACAATGCCCAGCAAACCGTCGAACAACTGACAAATACCGAAGACCAGGAATCGCTGAAACCGTTTGAACCAGATGCCTGAAACCACCACCATCATCAAGGCTTGGCATAGACGGTTTGAAAACATCCTTCCCGGATACCTGCCAGAGCCGGCGCGAACCCCACGACTCCTTTTAGAGGCTATGCATTATTCTGCCACTGCCGGTGGTAAGCGTATCCGGCCCTTGTTTGTCTATGCGTCAGGACGTGCGCTGAACCTGGATGAGGACAGACTTGACAGTATCGCCGCTGCAATAGAACTCATCCATACCTATTCGTTAATACATGATGATTTACCCAGCATGGACGACGATGACCTCAGACGCGGGCAGCCCAGCTGTCACTGTGAATTCGATGAAGCAACGGCTATCCTGGCCGGTGATGCGTTACAGGCCCTGGCATTCGAAATTCTGGCGGCAGAGCCGCTTCTCATTGCCAAACCCAAACAGCAGGTTACGATTATCCTGGGGCTTGCACGGGCCTGTGGGGCCAGTGGTATGGCCGGTGGGCAGGTACTGGATCTCGCCAGCCTGGACCAGCAAATCACCCAGGCAGAACTTGAGGATATTCATGCGTTTAAAACCGGTGAGCTTATTCAGATAAGTACCGTTGCACCAGCTTTATTGGCATCAGCCACGAATGATCAAACCGATGCACTTGCCCGATATGGTAAATTAACCGGGCTGGCTTTCCAGATTTTTGATGATCTGCTTGATGTGACTGGAACCAGTGAGAAAACTGGAAAACCCAGCCAGGCAGATGCTGCCAGGTCGAAACCCGCTTTCCCTGCCATCATTGGCGTGGAAAAGTCCATTGAGAGAGCGCATGAGTTACGCGATCTGGCGTTGAATGAACTGAAACATTTACCAGGTGAAACTGACGCCCTTGAATGGCTTGCAACTTATTCTGTAGACCGCGACCGGTAAAATACTCTGATGAACGAAGAGCAATATCCATTACTTGAGAAAATAGCTGTACCGGCAGATTTGCGTAAGCTGGATGAAGACCAGTTGCCACAGGTAGCCGATGAATTACGCACCTACCTGTTGGAAGCTGTCTCTAAAAGTGGTGGTCATTTCAGTTCAGGCCTGGGTTGCATAGAACTCACAGTTGCCTTGCATTACTGCTTTGAAACACCCCACGACAGGATCGTCTGGGACGTCGGTCACCAGGCTTATCCGCATAAAATTTTGACCGGCAGACGTGACCGTATCGAAACGATAAAAAAGACCGGCGGTCTGGCACCATTTCCAAAACGCGGCGAAAGTGAGTTCGATACCTTTGGCGTCGGTCATTCATCCACATCGATCAGCGCCGGTCTGGGCATGACTTTGGCATCGGTTAACAGGAAAATTGATCGGCGGGTGGTATCCATCATAGGTGATGGCGCTATGACTGCCGGAATGGCTTTCGAAGCACTGAATCACGGCGGATCACTGGATCCGAATATGCTGGTTGTATTGAACGAAAACCAGATGTCAATTTCACCCAACGTCGGGGCCATCACCAAAATACTGGCCCGCATGATGAGTGGACCGACCGTTACCAACATCCGTGAGCGCAGCAAGCAGATGATGCACAGGGATTCCAAGGTATGGCGCTTTATGAGCCGCTGGGAAGAGCATGTTAAAGGCATGATCATGCCCAGTACGCTGTTTGAAGAGTTTGGATTTAATTATGTTGGACCGATTGACGGCCATGATCTGCCGCTGCTCGTGCGAACACTACAAACGATTCAAACCGTCGAAGGACCCAACCTGCTGCACATTATTACCGCCAAGGGCAAGGGTTATGCCCCTGCAGAGCAGGACCCGATTAAATATCACGCCGTTGAACCTTTTAACCTGGAAACAGGCATCCTTCCGTCGACTCCAGGCGTCAGACCAGCACCCACTTATACCGAGGTTTTCGGTCGCTGGTTGTGTGACATGGCAGAGACCGATAAGAGCCTGCTGGCCATCACACCGGCGATGCGGGAGGGCTCTGGCCTGGTAGAGTTTGAGCAACGCTTTCCAGAACGTTATTTTGATGTGAGTATTGCGGAACAGCATGCCGTCACCCTGGCTGCCGGTATGGCCTGTGAACACACACATCCGGTGGTGGCGATTTACAGCACTTTCCTGCAGCGCGCCTATGACCAGTTAATCCACGATGTTGCCGTGCAAAACCTGCCCGTCCTGTTTGCCATCGACCGGGCCGGCCTGGTCGGATCAGATGGACCAACCCACGCCGGGACTTTTGATTTGAGCTTTTTACGCTGCGTGCCGAATATGTTAATCATGGCGCCCAGTGATGAAAACGAATGCCGACAGATGCTTTATACAGGCTACAAACATCAGGGACCGGCAGCAGTCAGATACCCACGGGGCAAGGGACCCGGTAAGAGTGTGGATGCAGGTATGCAATTGATACCCATTGGCAAGGCTGAAGTGGTGAAAAAAGGCAGCGGTGTCGCGATACTGGCATTTGGCAGCAGTCTCGAACCATCAGCTAAGGTCGCTGCACGTATTGGTGCGACACTGGTCAATATGCGTTTTGTCAAACCACTGGATGCCGATATCGTTATCGACCTGGCAAACAGTCACAATCTGCTGGTCACCGTGGAAGAAAATGCGGTCAGTGGAGGCGCTGGCAGCGGCGTGAACGAGTTACTCGCGGCCACCGGTATGACCTACAACATCCTGAACATCGGAATTCCAGATTTTTACATTGACCATGGCTCAAGGCAGGATTGTCTGGCCATAGCAAAACTGGATGCATCCGGCATATTTGAGCAGATAAACAACCGGCTTAAGACCAACAATATCACCCAATCGGCTTCCGGCAGTGATTTTTAAGATTTTTCGATCAGTGCCCTGATCTGCCTGTCGTGGAGTCTGGAAAGTATCAACAAAGACAGAATAGCCCCGCAAAGTGCCCATAGCATATCTGATTGCGTATCCCAGACATAACCCTGGGTTCCCAAAAATGCATCTGCCGCTTCCGCGCTGAGCAAGGCTGCCCACCACTCGATCAGTTCATAAAATGCGCTGAAGGCAAGTACTACACATAACACCAGGAATGTCAGCCATCGTGCGGATGACACCACCTTGTTCCGGATCAGGATTTCACGCGTGATGATCGCCGGAATAAAGCCCTGTGCCAGGTGGCCCAGTTTGTCGTAATTGTTGCGGTCACCGCCACTCAGATCGCGCAACCAGTCGCCGATCGGCACTTCAGCATAGGTGTAGTGCCCGCCAACCATCAGAATGACCGCGTGGACCAGTATCAATGTATAGAGCAGTTCTGTTAGTGGAAATCGCTTACCGGTCAACAGTAATATTAAGAACCCGGCAATGGCTGGAATAACTTCCATCCACCAGGTCAACCTGTCGGCAGGTTCAATAGCGGACCACAGCAGAACGGCCAGAAAAACAAATACCCAGAGCAGTACCTTGATATTCAAGCCCGATTCACCCGTGGCAGACATGCTGAGACGAGAGATTAATTACCAGCACCAATTCTGACTGACAACACGTCACAACCCGCTCCGTGCAATACCGAGTTGGCCGTAGACCCTAATAATAATTGAAGTCCCTTTTGACCATGTGTACCAATTACAATTAACTGAATTTCATGCTCTTCGGAAAAGCGATGAATCTCATGTGCCGGTGAGCCATTCAGAATATGTAGATGGTCGGAAGGCAATGCGTATTTTTCACCCAGGGCCATCAGTTTCTGTTTCAGTTCCTCACCCAGTTGTGCCTCAAGATCACCAAGACCGCTGAACGCTGCACTTTGTGGAACGATGCCAACGTAGACGTTATCCATGGGCTCCTGTACATAGACAAGATGCATTTCAGCGTCCGGTTCAGCAATCAATTGGGCCTTTTGCAAAACCACTTCTGATTCACTGCTCAAATCAACCGCAACCAGGATTTTCTGATAGGTAGCCATAGTTTTCTCCAGCAACAATGATTTTAGAATAGCGTACTTACAGATACCAGCTGTTGACCGAAATCAAACATATGCTTTGTTTTACGGTCATCCTTGCAAATAAACATCCACCTCTAATCACTTCCAGTTAATCTGTACCCGTGTTTCCGGAACCGAATTTTCCAGCCCCTGCAGCCAGCCCCCTTGATGTCTGAAGGTAAGTCGCAAAACTACCCAGCCAGTGACCTCCCTCATAATGCTCACCGGTCACTGCTGCAAGACCCGAGGCTTTATGGAGTGCAGCGGCATTGAGCAAAGCCGGTCTTCGCGGATCTGTAGTTGGCAAACCAGTCGCCATACCCTCCAGCATCCACGCACGGGAGATATTCAAGCCATCGAGGTGTGCCAGTTTTCCATCCGTTGGGTCCGTAACTACTGCCAGTGCTAACCAGTCACCACTACCGTCGACCGGTATGGCCGGCATAAAACCTGATAGCCACGCCGAGTATTTTTCATCGGTCATGATTCGTCGCATCAGATCAGCCTCCGCCAGGCAGGGTGACAGAAAATCCTGTCCGCCTGGCTCATATGCCAGCGGGCAATTCCTGTCTTCCAGGTAGAATGCCGTGGAGCGCTCTTTCACAAGTTCAAAAAAATCTTCGCGACCGGCAGTCTTTGCCCAATCGAGAAACAAGCCAAAAGCAAACGCCGTCTGTGCATGCTCGCCGATCCGGATGGGGTAAGCCAGTTTCCGCAACCAGGTTTCCATTCTACCCACCAAAACAGATTCCAGCGGTTCCAGGATGGCCAGCCATTGGCTGGCGCGTGGATCATCCCATTCACGCAATTCGGCAGTTAACTGCAACAACCATGCAACACCATAGGGTCTTTCGAAAGAGGCGCGTTGTTCGTGCGAGACATACTCGACTTCCACCTCAACATTTTCAGCCTTGAAGCTCACATTCAACGCGGTTTCGATGGTTGCAGCGTATTCAGAATCCGGATATAGATGCAACAGACGTGTCAACAACCAATGCCCATGCACCGATGAATGCCAGTCAAAACATCCATAGAATACCGGTGTCAATTCACGTGGTGGTCCAACATCCTGATCACCGGACAGGACATGTGAAATTTTGTTGGGGTACTCCTGGTGTACGCACTCCAGTGCAAGGTCTGCAAAACGACTCATCGTAGACTCACTATCTGCCAGCGTTGGCTGAGTCACGAACCCGGTCAGTAAAAACAGGAATACGGTCAGTTTCAGTATTATCTTCATCTCGCTGTTTGCCTCTGACTCAAAATAAATGGATCAGGCAGTAACTCCTCTATTGACCAACTGCGATATTCCGTTTCACTGCGACAGGATATGACCAGTGCTTTGTCTGCCATCAGCTCACTAATGACCTGGCGACAGGCACCACATGGAGCCAGAACATCAAAACCGGTGGCATAAATCAGTATGGTATTGGCATTGCCTGCTTTCATACCCGCGTTGACGGCCGCTGCCAGGGCGTTACGTTCCGCACACTGTGTCAAACCATATGAGGCACTTTCAACATTACAACCGGTATGAATATTACCGTCGTTATCAAGCACGCTGGCGCCCACTCTTGCCCCACTGTAGGGCGAGTAGGCTTGCTCGCTGGCCTGATGCGCGGCGTCATATAATTTTGAGATGGCCTGCTGTGTGTCGCTCATACATCAGCTTCCGGTTTGAGCACGGCTTCGAGAACCACCTCAATTGCTGTGCCAAAAGCATCCTGCCGGGTTTCATGTGACGCCTGTTCACCGGTCGGAATCACGTCACTCACAGAAAGTATCGTCAATGCACGTTTACCATGCTGATGCGCCAATGCATAAAGAGCAGCCGATTCCATATCCAGGGCGAGAATACCCATTTTTTGTACTTTTTCTATGAAAGCTTCATCGGGGTGATAAAAAAAGTCTGAGGCGAATACATTGCCGGTCCTGATCTTCAGACCTTTTTGAATGGCTCTTTCCTGCACGCAATGCAACAGTTCAGCATCCGCGCTGGCTGCAAAATCCCAGTCACTGAAGCGTTGCCGGTTCATGGCAGAGTCTGTACTTGCTGCGCTGGCCATGACCAGGTCGCCGATCTGCATGTCAGCCAACAGACCACCACAGGTTCCCACGCGTATGATCTGTTCCACCCCGTAATAGTCATAAAGTTCATGCGCATAGATACTGATTGACGGCATGCCCATACCGGAACCCATGATGGAGACCGGTTTTCCTTTATAGGTACCGGTAAACCCGAACATATTCCGCACCCTGTTAACCAGCCTGACATTATCAAGGTGTTTTTCTGCCAGCGCCTGCGCCCTCAATGGGTCGCCAGGCATCAGCACAGTTTCTGCAAAATCCCCCCTGCAGGCTTCGATATGAGGTGTTCCAGTCATACTAATCCTTTTTATATTCTGCTTTGTTTATCGTAGTGCCCTTGTTCCGTTTCCTCATGGAAACTTTTCATAAACCGCGGGCAAACTGTCCTTGCACCGGCCTATGACAATCGCATCCAGAAGCTCTCCAGCGGCGACCTGCCAGCTTGTTTCATCCGCGGCATGAATGATCAGCAGTGGCTCGCCGCTGCTTACCGGTTGTCCAACCAGGCAAAATTGCGACAAACCAACACGATGATCAATTTTGTCCTTAGCGTGTCTGCGTCCGCCCCCCAGACCAACGATACAAAGGCCGATCGCGCGGGTATCCATATATTCTATGCAACCACTGCGTGGTGCCGTCAGAGCACGAACCACGGGTGCTGCAGACAAGTAGCTTTCAGGCTGTTCCAACAGGTCCGATGGACCACCCTGCATACTCACCATGCGGGCAAAATGTTCGGCGGCCTGTCCGCTGTCAAGCACGCTGTTCAACATCATCCTGGCCTTCTTCGGGTTTTCTGCCAAACGACTCAGCAATAACAACTCACAGCCCAGTGACCAGACGACCTCTTCAAGTC